>JGI10211J14876_10000484_pt1 | contig 17196 bp, 20 predicted proteins | sample Etolagsediment_FD_14876 | JGI IMG/M metagenome (IMG submission 14876)
CGCTGCAGGAATCGCTGCAGCTGGACTGCTTCATGATGACGTGTCTGTGGACCGAGTCGTTTGAAGGTGCCTGGCCGGCGCGGCCCGATTACTGGCACTGGCCGTACTACAACAAGGATGTGAATATCGACAAGAGGATAACCCATGAGGAAGCGGTTGACCTGGTTGGGGAGCGGATGATACGGGCTGCCGAGGTAGGCTTCTTAGGCGTGAGGTGGCTTGCGGAGGGGCTTCAGGGTATAACCGGCACCTATGTATGGACGCTGGGAGGCGTGAACGATGATGGTTCCGACGCCTGCAATGGTTGCACCACAGCCTTCCTGCAGGCGGCCAGGCAGGTGCGGACGGCGAATCCGACGTTTGGCTTCCGGTGGCATCCGCAGGTGAAGGACGAGGTGATGCGTGAGGTGTTTGAGTGCATACGGCACGGGCTGGGGTATCCCAGCATACGGAATGACCCTGTTTTGATCAACAATGGTATGCACTGGCATGGGCATCCTTTGGAGGAGATGAGGAACTGGGTGCACCAGGCGTGCATGTCGCCGAATCCATCGACGAAGCATGGGTTACAGCCGTGCCGCATGGCGTCGGCGACGGCGAACACAGCGAAGGCGATAGAGTATGCGATGTTTGACGGTTATGACAATGTGATGAAGATGCAGATGGGGCCGCATACGGGTGATACGCGGCAGTTCACCGACTTTGAGCAGCTCTATGAGGCATGGCGCCAGCAGATATGCTGGATAATGGATACGCTGGTTCGCGTAATCAACTGGGGTCGAAAGCAGTACCATGAAGTGCTGCCCCGGCCTTTCTACTCTGGCATGACGCAGCGGTCGGTGGAGGGTGGATACGATATAGTTGAGCCGAAGGGAGAGCGAGGCAATAGCTGGGTGACATTCTTCACCTGGGTGGAGAATATAGACAGCCTGGCGGCGGTGAAGAAGCTGGTGTTTGATGAGAAGAAGTACACCATGGACCAGCTGGTCACCGCTCTTGAGGCGAACTGGGACGGGTATGAGGAGATGCGGCTTGACTTCGTGAAGAACACTCCCAAGTGGGGCAATGATGACGATTATGTAGATGAGATAATGGTGCGGTGCTTGAAGGATGTGGCGAAGCACTCCCACGAGATGGAGGATCCCGCTGGGAATACGTGGCCGGTGCTGCCGGAAAACGTGAGTGGCAACATTCACTTCTCGGCGTGGGTGTGGGCGCTTCCCAATGGCCGGAGGCTGGGCGACGCTCTGTACGATGGGGGACTCTCACCCGGTCCTGGGCTTGACAAGAAGGGGCCGACGGCGGTGTTGAAGTCCTGCGGGAAGATAGACCACATCAGCGATGGCAGAGCGTTCCTGTTGAATCAGCGGTTGTCGCCGACGCAGCTAGCGGGGGAGAAGGGGTATCAGCTATGGAAGTCCTACATGAAGACGTGGGCTGACCTGGGGCTGGACCATGTGCAGTTCAACATGGTAGATGATGCGACGTTGCGTGCGGCGCAGCGGGAGCCGGAGAAGTATCAGGAGTTGATAGTGCGAGTAGCGGGATATAGTGCTCACTTTGTGGACATCAGCCGCAAGACGCAGGACAACATCATACAGAGGACGGTGCAAGGGCTAGGCTAAAATAGTATTTCGGGCCCCCGATTCTACCGAGGGGTCCGTTCGAGGGCTTTTCAGTAATAATGATGGAAAGCTGCCTCCAATACCATAATTTACGTATCAGAAGGGAGAGGTCAAAAATGAAGTGTGTAAAATGTGACTTTGACGCAGATTACAAGGAGTTTCGCTATCTGTATAATGCCAGGATAGATGCCCCTATAAGCATCAGGCAGTGCCCGAAATGTGGTGCTTGGAACAGCGTTGATGAAATGACCGGTGAAGCAGGTGTAGAGGTTGTGGCCGGTGGAGCACCATGGGGCAAGTCAGCCGGTGTTGAGGGTTTGGCTGAAGAAGTGAAAGCAGACGAAGCTGGGTAATGATGTCATAAGAAGTGTTGGCCGGGCTGTGAGCCTGACGAGCAAAAGTTTACCAGCATTAAGGAGGCGATGATATCGCTTTAATAAGCTATGTTTAAATGTGAATGGTGTGGATATGAAGGAGATGTTAGCGAGTTTCGCTATCTAAGCCTTGCTGAGGAGGCAGGGCCAAATACCTACCGTCAGTGCCCCAAGTGTAATCGCGCCGTTTACTGTGAGGAACTGGAGTTTGATTCGCTGGGAGAGGACGTTTGGGGGACAGGCGGCATGCGGGGGCAGGTGTTCAGTAGAAGGTCCTCGAAAGACAAAAAAGGTAGTGGTGGGAAGCGATGAGTCACGATGATAAGGTTTTGATTACCAATATTCAAAGGTTTTCGGTGAACGACGGCCCTGGCTTCAGGACAAATGTCTTTATGAAGGGTTGTAATATGCACTGCGCCTGGTGTCACAACCCGGAGACGATAAAATCCACCAGGGAGCTAAATTGGAGAGCGGCTATATGTGTCCAGTGCGGTCGTTGTTTTGACGCTTGCCCCAAGGATGCCATTAATCCGCCTATCGACCCAGAAGAGGCCCGTGCTGATAACTCCACCTATGATAAGATCATCCGGGAAAATTGTGATATGTGCATGAAGTGTGTCGATGTCTGCCCTACCGGCGCTCTTGAGGTGATAGGTCAGGATTATACGGTGGAAGAGGTGCTGGATGAGGTGGAAATGGACATGCCTTTTTACGAAAACTCAGGTGGTGGAATGAATATCAGTGGTGGGGAGCCGACAGTGCATCCAGAGTACATTGCCGAGCTTTTACAGGGTGCCAGGGCAAGGGGAATAAGTAGCTGCCTGGACACCAACGGAAACTGTAAATGGGAAGTCCTGGAGCCACTTCTGGAGTACGTTGACGTGGTTCTATATGATTTGAAGCACATCGATTCGGGCGAGCACAAGAGGCTGACGGGTGTTGGCAATGAGCTGGTCTTGGACAATCTCAAGAAGCTATTGGAGATAGGGCAGTCGGTGTGGCTGCGGATCGTGGTCATCCCTGATTACAGCGATTCTCTGGACTACCATGAGAAGGTGGCAGCCTTTTTAAAGACGTTACCGCACCCTCCAGAAAGGATCGATTTGCTGCCTTTCCATAACTGGTGCGAGAGTAAATACAGACAGTTGGGTATCAGATGGAGCTTCGCCGACACGCCAGCCATGGATCCAAGCATGCTGAGGCCAGCTATTGAGGTCTATCGCGATGCCGGCTTAGAAGCCACGATTGGAGGCTCAGGTTTCGAATAGTGAATAGTGTAGATGATAGCAATGTTCTCGGGGTGGTTAATGACATTCAGCGAATGAGTATGTGCGATGGGCCTGGGTACCGAACGACGGTCTTTCTCAAGGGTTGTTACTTGGATTGCCAGTGGTGCCACAACCCGGAGGGAAAGAGACGCTATCCCGAGGTTTTTCCCTACATTCCCAACTGCACTGGCTGCAGGGAATGCCTGGATGTCTGCCCAACCGGTGCTCTGACCCTGGAGGAAGACAATAAGCCAGTGATTGACAAGGGGCTGTGCAATGTCTGCCTTCAGTGTGTTAAGGTCTGCAAGTATGATGCCCTCGTTGTCTGGGGCAAGATTATGACTGCTGGCGAAGTCATAGACGAGGTGGAGCAGGATAAGCCTTTTTACGTTACCTCAGGGGGCGGGATGACCCTTTCTGGCGGCGAACCGATGGCCCAGCCGGAGTTTGCCCTGGCCTTGATGAAATTGGCCAAGGAGCGTGGGATCGACACAGCTCTGGATACCGCCGGGAGTGTGCCGTGGGAGGATTTTGATAAGGTATTGGAATATACCGATTTGGTTTTATATGACATCAAGGTTATGGATTCCAAGTCTCACAAAGAGTACTCTGGGCGCGGTAATGAGCTTATACTGGAGAACGCCAGACGCATTGCCGCTAAGGGCGTCAAGATGCGTATTCGTATCCCTGTCATTCCTGGCAGAAATAACACTGTAAGAAACATGGAGGAGACAGGTAAGTTCATTGAGTCTCTGGGGGATGTGGTGCAAGGCATTGACTTGCTGCCTTATCATCCCTATGCCGGGTCAAAGTATAGGATCTTTGGCTTACCGTACCCGTTTCCCGAAGGGGAAGGGTTGCCTGACCAGGACGTAGAGCCGTTTATCAATGTGCTAGTCGATTATGCGGATGTAACGGTAGGGGGGTAGGAAAGAGGGGAGCGACCATGCGCATGACGTGTGATTCTTGCGGTTATGATGGTGACGTCCTGGAATTCGAGTACCTGTGCAGGGTTGGCTGACCGGCTTGCGGAGGGTCCGAGTTGCGGGCCTGTCCCAAGTGCAATACGCGGGTTGTTTTGCATAAGGCAGAGGCCTTAGAAGATGAGGAAGAGGTGATGAAGGCACTGAGCAGGAGACTGGCAGAAATACCACCGGACGCTTCGGACCTTATGATGGATGAAGCGAGGGAGATCATTCGCCAGCTCAGCAACTTCAATCTACGATGGAATGTTGCAGCGCTGGATGATTTTATAGGAGAGCGCCAGAGAGAGCTTGGGGTAGGAATGAGGAGGAAGTAGAAGAGCTACGGGGAGGGTAGGAATATGCTGATCAAGTGTGACGCTTGTGGGTACGAAGGGGAGGTGTTGGAGTTCGAGTATCTGTGTATGGCTGGGTGACCAGCAACTGGAGCGTCCGAGTTACGGACGTGTCCTGAATGTAGCGAGCGAGTGCTTTTGCATAAGCCTGAACTGCTGGATAACGAGGATGAGATGATGAAGGAGCTCAGCATTAGGCTGGCTCGGATAAAGGTTGATTCCCCCGATTACCTTCTGGAAGAGGCGAAGAGCATCATTCGCCAGCTCAGTGCCTACAACATGCGGCGGAATATTGCCGCGCTGGATGATTTCATAGGTGAAAGACAAAGGGAGCTTGGAATCGGCATGCGTAGGAATTGAACCGGGGGTTATCTCGAGAGAGGAACGTGAGGCGAGAAAACAAAGTGATGATTCAGGTTTGGCGGTAGTTGGTTAGCAGGGAGGTAGGGAAATGGAGTTGACATGCCAGGAGTGTGGCTATATAGATGAAGCAGTGGAATTCGGGTATATTTGCAAGATTGGCGTTCTCCCTACCGGGGTGGATGAACTGAGGCAGTGCCCACGATGTGGAGCCAAAGTATTTTTGGTTATGGCAGAGAAGCTGGAGGAAGAGGAAGAACAGATGAGAGAACTCAGCAGGCAACTGGCGGCAATACCAGGTAACGCGCCTGAGTTCATGCTGAGAGAAGCCAGGGAGATCATTCGCAAGCTCAACGGTATTAACATGAGGTGGAATATTCCCGCGCTGGATGATTTCATAAGCCAGCGCCAAAGAGAGCTGGGATTGGGTTTGAGAAGGAATTAAACCGGGAACAAGATCCAAAAAAAGGGAGGTATAGAAGAAATAGTGGAAAATGAACGGAAGATAAGCGATATCTCAATGTTGGTTCCTGAGCCGGAAGAGAATTATTTCCTGCCTCAGGAGATCATTGACCACATGGAGCGTATTAATCAGCTTTCCAAAAAGCATCCGGTGAACGTGCTGGTAGCTGGCAAACAGGGATGCGGGAAGTCTACTCTGGTGAGGCAATTTGCTGCTCGAAACAAGAGGCCAATGGCCACCTTTCAGGTAGGGATTCTTTCGGAGCCAGGGCAGTTGTTTGGAGACATGAGGCTTAAGGAAGGGGAGACCTACTACCAGCAGTTTCTCTTCCCACAGGCAATCCAGACTCCCGGCTGTATCATACACTTGGAGGAAATCAACCGCCCGGAACATCCCAAAGCGTTAAACATGCTATTTTCTGTGCTTGCCGAGGATAGACACGTATGGACGGATGAACTGGGATTGCTCAAGGTTGCCCCTGAGGTGGTCTTTTTTGCCACGCTTAATGAGGGCGAGGAATTTATCGGCGTGGAAATGCTGGACGCAGCTTTGAGGGATAGGTTTTATGTTACCCTGATGGATTATTTGCCCGCTGATGTAGAGACAAAGGTGCTTCATCTCAAAACAGGGATAGATGAGGCTAGCGCTTTATCCATTGTTAATGTCGCCAACCAGTTGCGGGGGAATACACAAGAGCCTGTAATGGTTTCAACCCGTCACACACTTATGATTGCGGAACTGGTGGCCACAGGAGCATCCATTAGAGAGGCATTCACTTACAGCTTGCAGGTAAGCAGGGATGTATTGGAATCTACACTCCTCTCCATCCACCTAGAGATGGGTCTGACCAGGAGCGGTGATGGCAGAGAGTACAAGTCTTACTAGCTTGGACTTTACTGACGACGGCGTTGGCGAGGGGAGCCTGTCCGAGTTCTGGCGGAAAAACACCGCTAATATTGAAGCAACGGAGCTTGCCAACCTTTTACGTGCCCTGCGTAAGGTGTCGGGGACCCTGGGTCGGAACGTCGGTGACATCGTTTATGCAGGTATGTCAAAATCCCCTGGTGATAGCATTATCCTCGACCCTGAGTTTGTTATTGGTGAATATCCTGTTAGCCCGATAAAGGTCGACTATTTGGTGGGGTTGGTGGTCCACCAGGCCCTGCACAAGACCGAATGGAGTGATTTGGTCTGGACTGGAGTGGAAAAGGCAAAGCCTGACATGAAGGTCCGTGACAAGGTCATTCTCAGCAAAATTGTGCGTGTTGGTGAGGATATCTACGTCGATTCTATCTCTGAGCGGTCGATTCTGGGTCTTTATAATCGTAAGGCCAGAAAAGTGGGTATGGATGCGATGAGGAGCAACCTGGACCCTGAAGCTGTCTCGGTTGATGAGTTGGTATATCTATGGTGGTTGAGTGCTTGGGGACAGGAGATGGGTGATGCCAATATTGAGATCTACGAAAAAGCGCTCAATCTGCTAAAAAGCATTATACCCGAGTTGAGAGCGGTAATCGATAGCAAGAAAGGGGTTATTGAGCGCTGTAACCTGCGCCGAGACATATACCTTAAGGCCTGGGAAAGCGTGAGTGAGCTCATTGGCTCCTGGAGGATAATAGATAAAGCCGTTTCGTGGGGTTTCNTGGGCGATGAGGCGGATTCTTCGAAGAAGAAGGCAAGCAGCGGCAAAGGGATTTCGCTNAGCCCTGCCATGGCCCTGGAGATAGAGGCAAAGCTGGCGGCAAGCTCNGGGAATTTAACGCCTATAATAGAGTCCATTGTCGATGACCCGGATCAGGAGATCATTCCCACTCGTTTGTGGGATTACAACATCCCGGCGCGTGGTATGGTGGACCACCGCCAGGTTGGCCGGCTCAAGGCGATTATACAGAGCTATGCGGATAGGAAAATCCTGGTCAGTCGTGGGCTTACTAGCGGCAAAGTGGACAGAAAGCGGTTATACCGTGCCCCCATTACTGGTGCGTGTTTCTTGGACAAGCAAACACTTCCGGATATGAGCTGGAGCATCAGCTTATTAATTGACGCTTCCGGCTCTATGGGGAGAGGGCAGAGCTGGAGATTGGTAGAAAGCACGGTGGCTACTTTACATAAGGCATTTGCAGGGTCAGCTAATAGGTTACAGGCGTGGGCATATTTTGAATCCCACGGTATCTGTATGATTACCAGCTTGCTCAAAGGGAATGAATTGATGTCCATATCCCCCAGTGGAGAAACACCCTCAGGGCAAGCTATTATTGCCGCAGCCTATTTGCTGCCAAAGGACAGGAAGCGAAAACTGATAATCCATGTTACCGACGGCGCATCAAATGCAGGTTGTGATGTTCAATATGGCATCAATTACTGCAATGAGCAACGTGTTCAACTGATTACATTGGGCTGTGGCCTTGAGGATCATCAGGAGATGCTGGAACAGTATAACAGGTCAGTGCAGTTCGTTGACCACTTTGGCCAGTTGCCTGGTGCCGTGGAAAAGCTGCTAAAGTGGGCGTTTCTATATGGATTTAGAGAGAAGCCCAGTATACCGAAAGGTATTGGGAAGTCCTCTCAATCCTGAGTGGATTGGGTACATCACCTCTTGCCCGTTAGAATAGACTGAGTTTCCGCGTTTTAAGCGATTTGAAATTCTACACGGGATGCAAATAAAGTCTCCTCTGACTGCGGTGTTTCACGGACCGATGTTTCCTGTTGTTGTCTGAGCCAGCACAGTTCTTAGTCCAAGCTGCTGCAGCATATCACGGAGTGCCACCATCTCGCTGTCTCTTGGCATCACTATATTGCTTCTGAATTCAGGTCTGTAATTGAGCACGGTAACCTGAACCGATGGGTCGATACTAAGAAGTCTTTGCCCCATAAGTCTAACCTCTGATATGGAAATGAAACTTCGGTTGTATGGGATGCCGACTCCAGCAAATACTTTCTCTGAATAGTTATGTATTAAGTATCTAACCGCTTCCCAGGCGGTTTCCTTATACTTCTCAGCTAAGTCTTTGTCCTTGAGACCTGTTATCCGCATGAAGGTGTCCGTCTCCAGGGCTTTGAGGTCTATTCCTATATCAGTCATGCCAGCCTCGGCTAATTCATCTATATAATCATGGGTGAGCAGTGAGCCATTGGTATCGACATGGAAGCGTGCATCAGGGTCAGGATTAAGCCTTTTAAGCTCTGCCACGAACTGGGTTAGCCAGGCCCTGTTGAGCGTGGACTCGCCGCCGGAGATGGTCATCCGGTTCAACCTCAATTGTTCTCTTACTAAAGATAATCTTTGGGCGGCTTGTTTTGGGGTTAAGGCCTCACCTCGCCCTCTGTATGTGATTAGCCAGTTTTGGCACTGAGGGCATCTGAAATTACATCCCGCTGCGAAGCAGACTACCTCAAGATATGAAGAGTGGTTGCTTCGAGCTTGCCATGGTGTGCCAACCCCTCCAGCAGGGTGTCCAGAGAAGTTAATTATTATTCTTCGCGGGACGTAGTCCTGCGGTAGCTCGGTTCTGATTCTCATTCCATTTCTTACTATTGTACGGCATGCTAGTCTTACAACGCCATCAATCTCCATAGCGCAGCTCCAACAGCCTCCAACTTCGCAGGGAGCAAATAGCCCTGGTTCTTGAGGCGAAGTAGCGACCGGGTAACCCGATTCTTTTAGAGCCTCTCTTACACTTATTAGTTCAGGTACTACGGCCATGTCGCCATTTACTTCAATGGTCACTTTTCTTTGCCTTGACTCTTCTACAAGTTCCAGCGCTTGGTGTGGACATGTTAGGACACAAGCGCCACAGCCGATGCAAATCAACTCATCCGATCCAGGACAGTCGACTATTTCACTACAAACGCCGCAGTGGTGGCATTTCTCCGGATGATGAACGGCAATGAAAGGCATTATGATCCCTAACTTTAATGAAAGCTCTCTAAACTAGTAAGTATTCTATAACTTCGCCAACTTGCTTTCAAACTGTGGCTTTTCTTTCTGCTGCACCAGCTCTGTTTGTTTGCATCAGTAAAAGGTGTAGAAGATTGAAAAAGAGTGAAGCAAATGGGATAGTGGTAAAAATATTATGAGAATTGACAAATTGGCTTCGAAATACTAGAATATTCACATAAATGTGACATACGAAAGAAAGACACGCTGAGGAGAGGGAGGTGACGAAAACAAGGCAGGTATGTTTGAAGGAAATAAGAGATACATGAATATTGAAAAAGGAGGGTATCAAGATGACACAGACTTCATGGACGGTTGAGAAGGATGAGAAAGAACTTTGGGATGCTCGGGAATTCTGGTGGTGGGCAGAAAAGAAGAGGTCAGATAGGCTCAACTACTTGAGGAAGGCAGTCTGGTCTAAGGCCACCAAGGGGTCAACCTGGTTGCCCGGGATTGAATTGGACATGGAGAATATTCGGTGGCACACCAGGATATTCAAAGAAGCACCTCCGTCGGAGCCATTTGTTATCACCAGAGCAAGGGGTCTTGCCGCCGTGTTGGACAATATGCCAATCTTTATCACCGACCAATCTCGGATCGTGGGATATCCCGGTTCTGCCCCACATCTTATCACCTGGATCCCCACAGCCTCTTACATAATCAATGAAGACCTGGTGAACGACCGCACCGGTGTTGTCCCTGAGGAATGTCTGGAGGAGGCAAGGGAGATGGCCGCGTTCTGGAAGGGCAGAACCTTTCAGGATGCAGTGGAGCAGTACCAGAGCCGCAAGGAGAGAACGCAGAAGCTTATGGGACGGCCTGGTGGTACCGGGAGAGATCTACTCGCCTTCGACTACGTTACTCCCCAGCCTGAGTGGATGTACCAGGGTTTTGATTCGATAATCAAGACAATCGATGAGAATCTGGCAAATGCACAGAGGAATATGGAGCAGGCTCCCACTGCCGAAGAGCAGGTCTCGAACATACCAAAGATGGACACATGGAATGCGATGAAGATATGTCTGGAGGCGACGGTCAGGTATGCAAGGCGCTTTAGCCGGCTGGCCAAGATAGTCGCCGAGAATTTCGAGACCGATCCGAAGAGGAGGCAGGAACTCTTCCAGATGAGCGAGATCTGCTATAAGGTGCCGGCGCAGCCTCCTGAGCACCTGTGGGAGGCTATGCAGTTCGACCACTTTGTGCAGGTAGCGTACAGGCTGGAGTGGCACAATGCTGCGTGGCCGTGGCGTCAGGACTACTGGCACTGGCCTTTCTACAAAAAGGACGTTCTGGAAGAGAAGATTCTGACGCGGGATGAGGTAGTGGAGTTATGCGCGGAGTGGATGACGGCGGCCTATACGATTGGGAAGTCATGGGCTCGGGGAGGTCGTGAAGCATTGCAGGGCAGTCCNGGTCCCTACGTGTGGACCCTGGGGGGATTGGACGAGGAGGGCAACGATGCCTGCAATGACCTTACCGATTGTTATCTGGAAGCAGCCCTGATAAGCAGGGTAAGCGATCCCACTTTTGGGTTCCGTTATAGCACCAAGACCCGTCCACAGACCCTGCGCCGGGTATTTGAATGTATCCGCCACGGTTTGGGCTATCCTTCCATAAGGAACGATGATGTGCTTATCCCTAATCTAATGCACTGGTTTGGTCATCCGCTGGAGGAGGCGAGGCGCTGGGTACATCAGGCCTGTATGGCGCCTGCTCCCGACACAAAATGGGCTGCACCGCCTATAAGATATCCCAATGCCTCAGTATATGGGGCGTCGCTGGCGATCAATTTGGCTCTATTTGACGGTATTAGCACGCAAACGGGGCTGCAAGTGTCCAAGAAGACAGGGGATAGCAGCAAGTTTGAGACGTTTGAAGACTTTTACAATGCGTGGTATGAGCAAATGAAAGATGCCTTTGAATGGGCGACGAGCCTGGAGCACAGGAATAGGCAGGTGGAGGCCCTTTACTATCCAAAACCAATGACCTCCGCCATCTATGAGCGCTGTATAGAGACAGGTCAGAACAGTGCCCTATGCAAGGAGAGGAGCAGTCTATGGTATACCCTGTTTTCCTTCTCTGAGACAGGGGATTGCCTGGCGGCGATGAAGAAGCTGATCTATGAGGATAAGAAATATACCATAGACCAGTTGAAGGAGGCGTTGCTGGCGAACTGGGAGGGGTACGAGGATATGAGGATGGATTTTGTGCGGGCACCGAAGTGGGGCAATGACGATGATTACGTAGACCAGATATATGTTAGGGTGTATGAGGACCTGGCAAAAATGTCCTGGTCTGTGCGTGACATTAATGGTCAACCCTGGCCTACACTGCCGGAAAGTGTAGCAACATTTGTGCTGGTAGCCTCACTTCCGGCACTGCCCAATGGCAGAAGGCAGGGTGACCCGCTATATGATGGCGGTTGCTCTCCTGGTCCTGGTCTTGACAAGAAGGGTCCTACGGCAGTGTTGAAGTCGGTAGGCAAGCTAGACCATGTGGGTACGGTTAGGGCAACACTCTTGAATCAGAGGTTGTCTCCAACACAGCTTCAAGGTGAGAAGGGGTTTAAGCTGTGGACAGAGTATATGAAGACGTGGCATGACTTAGGGATCGACCATATACAGTTCAATATGGTTGATAACGAGACCCTGTACGCGGCCCAAAAAGAGCCTGAGAAATATAGCGAACTACTGGTAAGGATTGCGGGGTACAGTGCCCACTTTGTTGAGATGAATAGGAAGACACAGGACGCTATCATAGCACGTAGCGTTCACACGTTTGGGTAAGCGCCCCCTTTGGTGGTAGAGTCCCATTTGGAGGAACATTGTCACCCTGAGCGGAGCGAAGAGTCTTAGGAATCGTTCGTGACGCTCAGGGTGAGGGATAATCAGAAAACAGCCTCTACCATTGGCAATGGCAACGCCGAGAGTTCTGCATGTCTCATAGTCTTTCGCTTCCTACTTAGGACAGGGGTTACGCCTCGTAAGGCAGAACTAGTAGAGGCAGAAGGGGTGGCTTGAGATGTTCTATATTCTAGAAGAAGTTAGAAAGGGGGAATGACAGGTGAAATGCCCACATTGTGGTTATGAGGGTCCTATAGAGTCCTTCAGGTATCTCTACAACGTAAGGCTGGACGAGCCAACTGGCAATAGGGAGTGCCCGCAGTGTTTTGGTTGGGTAATGGTTGACCACAAGACTGAGGAAACGGCGGCAGATGAGCTCCAGGGTAAGGTTCCGGGTGCCGATTTAAGTAAATAACGAAGGCAAAAAATCTTGAGGATACCCGGCATGAAGATGAAAGGAGTTTGTTGTGGTAGAGATGCCAGAGGAAGTAGTCGCTGCATTATCTGATCCCGAAGCGCTGAAAGTAGTGGCTACCATTAATTCAGCGGGGGTACCGAATGCGGCGATAGTCGCTACAGTCTACCCGTTGGATCCGAAGACCATTATTTTTGCCGATCTGAGACTCGGCAAGACTAAAGAGAATCTATTGCAGACTAAGAAATTTACTGTAAACGTTCTCAGACAGAACCTTGAGTCTTACCAGATAAGGTGCACCTTTGGTCATTTCGAGGAGAGAGGTGACATTACGGATATGATCGCTGAGAGGGTTTTTGAAAGGACGAGGCTTCAAGCCAGGGGTGTGGTTTATGGTGTAGTTGAAGAGGTTTATAGTACCTCTCTGAGCAGTTCAGGCACAAGGCTCGTGTAGTGATATCCCGGAAAGGGGAAAATGAAAATGGCAAAACTCCCAGAAGAGGTAATCGAGGCTCTGGAAATTGATGCGAAGAAATGTATGCTGGCGACGGTGAATGAGGATGGAAGTCTCAACTTGGTGCCTGTTGGTTCGATGAAGGCGATTGGAGACGAGAAGCTGGCATATGCATGTTGTTTCGATGGTAAGACCACGAGGAATCTGAAGGAGGGGCGGAAGAAGGTAGCCGTTGCGATATGGAAGCCCAGGCTAGAGGGTTTCCAGGTGAAGGGTACTTTTCAAGAGATGTATGATTCAGGGGAGCTCTTTGAGGAATTCTCCTCGAGGGTAAACCCGATGATGGAGACGATGGGCCTCGATTGCAAGGTGCAAAGTGTAGCTGTCATTAGGGTAACAGAGGTTTATGCTTTGACCATACCAATTGCCGGCGAGAGGATGGCCTGAGGATGTGTCTCTATATCCCCGAAGAGGGGATATAGACCTTCATGCGAAAGGAGGTGGCAGAAGAATGCCTGTATGTGGTCATTGCGAGAGCTTTCATCCGTCGGGGGCAAGTCTAGCGGCGAATACGGGGCTTTGTCTTGCCTTTCTCGACGAAGACGGATTGCCCAAGATGGCAGACCTTTATGCGGATGCCAGTGAATGCCCCAAGTTCGTCCCACTGGATCGAATAAGAACGAAAACCTCCGAGTTCATGTCGACAGACCGTAACCTGCGATTAGCGAGAGGGTTTGACGAGAAGTAAGCCTCAGGAGGCTGTCTTCGAGAGATGAGGAAAGCGGTGATGTGTGGAGATGAGTGAGAGTGAGGCGCAGGAGAGGAATTCATCGCGGCTAGAGCACCTGAGGATGTACGTTGTTATCAAGTGAGGGTGAACGTGTAGACCTTCATGCGAAAGGGGGTGGCGAGAATGCCTACATGTGGTGATTGCAAGAGCTTTCACCCCTATTATGCAGCGAATACGGGGCTTTGTCGTGCCTTTCTGGACGAAGACGGATTGCCCAAGATGGCAGACCTCTACGCGGATGCTAGTGAGTGCCCCAAGTTCGTCCCATTGGACCGAATAAGGACGAAAACCTCTGAATTTATGTCGTCAGACCATAACCTGCGATTAGCGAGAGGATTTGACGAGAAGTAAGCCTCAGGAGGCTGTCTTCGAGAGGTGAGGAACGTGGTGATGGGAGGAGATGGGTGAGAATGAGGCGGGATAGGGAAGGTCATCGAAGCTTAACTGTTTTGGAATGTGCCTTCCTATCATGTAAGGGGGAATATTAAGCTTCACGCGAAAGGAGGGGACAAAGAATGCCTAGATGCGGTGATTGTGCGTATTTTCAACCCGCAGGGGCAAATCCAGCGGCGAATACAGGGCTTTGTCATGCCTTTCTGGACGAGGACGAGGATGGATTACCTAAGATGGCGGACCTTTATATGGATGCGAGTGAGTGTCCAAAGTTTTCCCCACTTGACCGAATAAGGACGAAAACCTCTGAATTCATGGGAGACCGTTACCTGCGTATAGCGAGGGGATTTGACGAGAAGTAAGCCTCAGGAAGCGGTCTTCAAGAGGTGAGGAACGCGGTGACGGGAAGAGGTGAGAACGAGGCAGAAAACAAGAGGTCATCGAGGTTCAACCACTTGAAGATGTGAATAACTATCATATGAGAGGGAACATATATATTCGAGCGAAAGGAGGTGGCGAGAATGCCTACATGTGGTGATTGCATGAGCTTTCACCCTGAGGGGGCAAATCCAGCGGCGAATACGGGGCTTTGTCTTGCCTTTCTGGACGAGGATGGATTGCCCAAGATGACAGACCTTTATATGGATGCGAGTGGGTGCCCAAAATTCACCCCGCTTGACCGAATAAGGACGAAAACCTCTGAATTCATGGGGGATCCTTACCTGCGTATAGCGAGAGGATTTGACGAAAAGTAAGCCTTAGGAAGACATCTTCGAGAGGTGAGGAAGGTGGTAATGGAAGGAGTTGAGTGAGAGTGAGGCGGAAGAGAAGAGGTCGTTTACGCTCGACCACTCAAGGATGTCCCTTACTATTATGTGAGCGGGAACACAGATACCTTTATACGAAAGGAGGTGACAGGAATGCCTAGGTGCGGTGATTGTAGTAATCTTCTGATTGGCGGGGCACGCAATACGGGGCTTTGCAAGGCCTTTCTGGATGAGGAAGGATTACCCAAGATGGCAGATGTTTATATGGACGCGAGTGAGTGTGCAAAATTTACCCCACTTGACCGAATAAGGACGAGAACCTCTGAATTTATGTCTGGAGATCGTTACCTGCGAATACAGAGAGGATTTGACGAAAAGTAAGCCTTGGGAAGACCAAAAGAGGAGGGCATCAAGATCCCCGTCGTGACTTTGACGGAGAAAGTCGGCTAGCATCGAGCAGGCGACAAGATTGCAACAAAGGGCTATGATTAAGTGCGAATCGTGCGGATATGAAGGACCAAGCAGCGAGTTTCGCTACCTGGGCCTCGCCGAAGAAATGGGGCCAAATACTTATCGCCAGTGTCCCAAATGTCATTGCGCTATATACTGTGAGGAACTGGAGTTTAAATCATCAGGAGAGAAAGTCTGGGGTACGGGTGGGATACGAGGGCAGGTCTTCGCTAAGCGGTCTGCCAGAGGTGAGAAGGGAAAGGGGGCAAATAACCACGGTTCCTGAGGCGAGGTAGCGACCGGGTAGCCCAATGGTTTAAACACCTCTTTTATGCTTATTTTCTCCGGTACTCGGACTAAATTTCCTTTTGCTTCAATATATACTTCTCCTTGCCTTGGCTCCTCTACAGGTTCCAGTGCCTGGTGTGGACAGGTTAAAACACAAGCTCTACACCCTATGCAAATCCCATCATCCGTTCCTGGACGGTCAACTATTTCACTGCAAATGCCACATCGGTGGCATTTCTCTGGGTGACGAACGGCAACATAAGGCATTACAATCCCTGACACTGGCGACAGTGCCCTCGGACTAGCAGGCATTCTGCAAATTCGCCAACTTGCTTTCAGACTGAGGTTTCCTCCTTTGTGATCTCGTTCAGATAGATGCGTGACATCATATTATGAGCAATGTCTCGCATAGGGTAGGGGCGTTCGATTGAACGCCCCTATCAACGCATTATGTTTCAGAGGGAGGGGTAAACTCAGCCTCACCCTTCGACAAGCCTGTCCTGAGTGTATTGAAGGGCTCAGGGTGAACGGAATAATGCCTCCAACTCCTGGCGCGAAACAATCAGTCCTTCCTCCCCTTGGGGGAGGGATCCTTCCTCGAAGAGTCTTCGACCTGGAAGGAGAGGGTAGAGGACTCATCTACACCTCCACCCTAACCCTCCCCCTCAAGGGGGAGGGAACAACAAATAGGGTGTTTAGAGGGATGTGCCCTCTCGCCAGAGGCGAGTCGGTCGACAGAGTCGCCTTAGGAGACCTTTGGCGACTGGCGAGGGTCTTGGGGCCTTGGCCAGAAGTGCGTTTCAGGCTTGGTGGGCGGCCTGACAAATGACAGGCACAACCGGGAAGGGTTGAGGCGTCACCAGTCATGTTAACGAGTACATATTCTTGACAATGGAATAGGGAAATCAATATAATAGGCGTAGTTTATTAGCAGTCCTAATAAGGAGATATTGAGGTGAGCACAGAGAAATTAGCCAAGTTTGTTGTGGAGGCTTCCTATGAATCGCTTCCAGCGGAGGCGATAAGGAGTGCTAAGCAGGCAATTGTGGACTGTCTGGGCTGTGCCTTGGCTGGAAGCGCTGAGGGGGGAAGTAAGATTCTCGGCGAGTATGTTAAGGAGAAAGGATGTACCCCCGAAGCCGGGATTATCGGTGGCGGGTTCATGGCTCCTGCGCCTGATGCTGCCTGGGTTAATGGCACATTAGCCCACATATTGGACTACGATGATGTTGCTATGGTAACGGGTGGCCATCCCACAGTGGCGCTTTTACCCGCGGCTTTGGCTTTGGGGGAGAAGTATCATCTCTCGGGAAAAGATGTGTTGCTGGCCTATATTATCGGCTTCGAGGTGATGGCTACGATTGGCAAGGCCTGCACCGGGCGCCACTATTTCTTGGGCTGGCATTGCACATCCACTTTCGGCAGCCTGGGCGCTGCTGCCATTGGCGCCA
>JGI10211J14876_10000485_pt1 | contig 17177 bp, 11 predicted proteins | sample Etolagsediment_FD_14876 | JGI IMG/M metagenome (IMG submission 14876)
GAAGCGGAACACCCCGGCGGCGGCCCGGCAGGTTATGGAGGATCTGAAGTGGTTGGGCATCGAATGGGACGAAGGGCCCGAGGTTGGTGGGCCTAATGGGCCGTATTTTCAGTCCCAGCGAAAGGACATCTACGACAGATACATAAAACAGCTCATCGATGAGAAAAAGGCTTACCATTGCTTCGACACTCCCGAAGAGTTGCAGGCGATGCGTGAGAAGGCCCAGGTCGAGAAGAAGAACTTAATCTATCCGCGTCCTAAGGATTTGCCGGATGCTAAGGATGTGAAAAAGGCCCGGGAGCAAGGTCGGCCCGTAACGGTACGCTTTGCCATGCCAACCACAGGAGATATCGTGGTTAACGACGTGGTGCGTGGTGAGGTTAAGTTTGATGCCGGCGAGATCAGCGATTTTATCATACAAAAGAGCGATGGATTCCCAACGTATCATTTTGCCTGCGTGGTCGATGATGAGCTGATGGGAGCGAGCCATGTTATCCGCGGTCAGGAACACCTGATGAATACGCCAGCCCACCAGGCGTTGCAGGAGGCACTCGGATTCAAGACGCCTGTATATGCTCATATGTCAGTTACTATGAGCGAAAGCGGCGGCAAGCTGTCCAAGCGTGAGCGTCCCAAAGCCCTTCACAAGGCAATTAAGGAAAGGCCTAATACTGATATGGAAGAACTGGCCGAGATTGCCAAAATCAGTGACAATGAGATGAAACACTTTATCAATAGAAGAGTCAGCCCGGACATGCCAGCAATTGATGCGATGGCGGAATATCTTGGTGTTCATCTGCCGGAAATAAATGTTGTCGATTTTTTTAAGAGCGGTTATCTGCCGGAGGCGGTGGTTAATTTTATTGCGTTGTTGGGGTGGAATCCCGGCGACGAGCGCGAGATTATGGCGATTGATGAGCTGATTGGCGCGTTCGATTTGGCACGTTTGACAAAGACCAACAGCCTGTTTAACCGCGAAAAACTGATATCTTTCAACACCGAACATATCCGTATGGCTCCCGGCCGGAAGCTGCTGGAGCATTTCAAGGACTATCTTAAGGCCATCGATTCTGCGGTGAGCCGCGCTGATGATTCGCTGCTTGAGAGGCTCGTAAAAGTGAACGCCGGGGCAAGAACCTTGGCTGATATAGAGAGAAAGAGCAGGTTTATTTTTATCGGCAACGACCAGGTTGAATACGACGAAAAAGCGGTTAAAAAAGTCTTGCTGAAACACGACGGATTGGCTATTCTGCGGATTGTCGGTGAGAGGTTGACGAAGCTCGATAAGATTACGCCCGAGACCATCGAAAACATGCTTCGCGGCCTGGCAGAAGAAAAGCAAGTGGGGCTTGGGAAGGTCGCCCAGCCTTTGCGTGTTGCGATTTGCGGAACGACAATCAGCCCGCCGATTTTCGACTCGGTTGATATGCTTGGAACTGAGAATACTCTCAGAAGAATAGAAAATACATTAGTGAAATTCCAAACGGAGGCTTAGTAGATGTCACTTTTAGTAACAGGTTCAATCGGTATTGATACGGTAAAGACGCCTTTTGGATTCAGCGAAGATTGTATAGGCGGTTCTGCGGTACATTTCAGCATGGCTGCGAGTTTTTTTTCACCGGTTTGTTTCCTCGGTGTGGTCGGCGATGACTGCCCATTTGACTTGGCAGAGGTTTTTAAGGGCAGGGACGTTGACCTTAAGGGGCTGGAGGTTCGTAAGGGCAGCAAGACGTTTCGCTGGGTGGGCTCATACGAAGAAAATATGAATGAACGTCGAACCGACAGCGTTGAATTGAATGTGTTATCTGAAGCACCGCCTTCCGTCCCCAAAGCGTATAGTAACAGCAAATACGTTTTTTTGGCAAATACAGCTCCCGCCCTGCAGATACAACTACTCGACCAGATCGCCAGCACTTCCTTTGTGGCGGCTGATACGATGAACCACTGGATTATAACTGCGGGTGATGACTTGAAGAAGCTGTTGGACAGAATCGATATGCTGGTCCTAAACGAGGAGGAAGCCAAACTTCTTACCGGTCAGCGTAACCTCATAGTCGCTTCACGGAGCATTTTAGATATGGGGCCGAGGATTGTTATTATCAAGGAGGGTGAATACGGCTCGATGATGACCAACAGCGAAGGTGACTGCTTTATTCTGCCTGCTTTTCCGACTACCGTTGTGATTGATCCGACGGGTGCGGGCGACTCTTTCGCGGGGGCTTTGATGGGCTATCTTGCTCAGGCAGGTAAGGTCGATGTTATTTCTTTGAGGAATGCAATGGTTTATGGCACCGTTGCGGCGTCATTTACCATTAGTGATTTCTCGATTCACGGTATAAAGGGAATCACTAAAGCCAACATAGAAGAAAGATTCGATACTCTGCGAAAAGTAACCCAGTTTTGATGAGTTTATAGTTCGTTGTTCATAGTTCGTAGAAGAGGAGTCGGAATACACCTATAATGCGATGCTTTATTGCGATAGATATTGACGAGGGCATCAGAACGCAGATAGGCCATTTGCAGCACGAGCTGCGCCAAAAGACCGGCCTGACAAAGCCTGATGTCAAGTGGGTGGACCCGGCCCTTATCCACCTGACCCTGAAATTCTTAGGCGAAGTCAGGGACCAGGAAATCGCCGGAGTATGTCAAGCTGTCGAAGGTGTTGCCGACCGCTATAAGAGCTTCTCCGTTGATGTGAAAAGTCTTGGCTCTTTTGGCTCTACTGCCAGGGTGTTGTGGATTGGAATCGACAGGAGCGATGTACTGTTGACGCTGCAAAAGGACCTGGATGAGCAGTTATCGCAAGCAGGCTGGCGGAGCGACAAAAAGGCTTTTGCCGGTCATCTTACATTGTGTAGAATAAAGAGGCCACAGGCCGGCAAAATCCTACAAGGAATAACAAAAGATTACAACGACTTGAACTTTGGTTCATTACAGGTTGATTCAATTTGTGTTTACAAGAGCGAATTGACGAGCAGCGGGCCAATTTATACGGTGGTAAGCAGAAGTTCGCTGCAATAATATAAAAGAGTAAGGATTAAGAGGAGAAAAACATGGGCAAGACGAAAAAGCCAAAAAAGGCCGCTACGACAGCGGAGAAAGCGGTTTCCAAAGTTGGTGCTCTTGAAAGGGCGATAGCCCAGATTGAGAAACAATATGGTGTCGGCTCAATCATGCAGTTGGGCCAGGCCCGGCTCACCCAAGTCGAAGGCATAAGCACCGGCGCAATTTCTCTCGATATAGCTCTGGGGGGCAGCGGCATTCCGAGGGGCAGGGTTACGGAACTTTACGGGCCGGAGTCCTCCGGCAAGACGACGCTTGCGCTTCACGTTATCGCCAATGCCCAAAGGGGCGGGGGAGTTGCCGCGTTTATCGACGCGGAGCACGCTCTCGAGACCACTTGGGCAAGGAAACTCGGGGTGGATGTTAACAGTATGCTTGTCAGTCAGCCCGACACCGGCGAACAGGGGCTCGACATCACTGAAATGCTCATAAAATCAAACGCAGTTGATATCATCGTCATCGACTCAGTTGCCGCGCTCGTACCGGCTGCCGAGGTACGGGGCGAGATGGGGGCAACCCATGTCGGCCTGCAGGCCCGACTTATGAGCCAGGCGATGAGGAAGCTGACAAGTGTGATAAGTAAAAGCAAAACTTGCCTGATATTTATCAACCAGATACGGATGAAAATCGGTATTATGTTCGGCAATCCCGAGACGACGCCCGGCGGAAACGCTTTGAAGTTCTACAGCTCCGTGAGAATCGATGTGAGACGCATATCAACAATAAAAGATTCGACGGGCCAGGCGGTGGGCAGCCGGGTCAGAGCACGCGTGGTGAAAAACAAGGTCGCTCCGCCCTTCAAAACCGCCGAATTCGACATAATGTTCGACAGAGGAATCAGCTACGAGGGCGACCTTATCGACCTGGGTATCGGGTGTGATATAATTCAGAAAAGCGGCGCGTGGCTGAACTACGGTGATATACGATTGGGTCAGGGAAGAGAAAACGCAAAGAATTTCCTCTCTGAGAATCCGGAACTCGCTTGCGAGCTTAAAGACAAAATCCTTGTTGCAAAAAATATGGCAGGGCAGCAATAACAAACTCAATATTACCGGGTAGAGCTAAGTGCTTACAGCCAAGGAAATCAGAAGCTCGTTTATTGATTTTTTCAAAGATAAAGGTCATCAGTTCGTCCCGAGCGCGCCTGTTGTGCCTGTCGGTGATGAGACGCTGCTTTTTACCAATGCGGGGATGAACCAGTTCAAGGATATCTTTCTCGGTCTGAGGCAACCTGCTTTTGCACGCGTCGCTAACAGCCAGAAATGTATCAGGGTCAGCGGCAAACACAACGACCTCGAAGAAGTGGGCTTTGATACGTATCACCATACATTTTTTGAGATGTTGGGCAACTGGTCTTTCGGCGATTACTTCAAGGCTGAGGCCATTGAGTGGGCGTGGGAGCTTTTGACGGATATCTATGGCATCAATCCTGACCGCCTGTGGGCAACTGTTTTTGCCGGCGACGAAAAAGATAACCTGCCGGGCGACGACGAGGCCAAATCGCTCTGGCCGAAAGTAACATCCATCCCGCCAAATAGAGTCCTTGCTTTCGGCAAGAAGGATAATTTCTGGGAAATGGGCGAGGCAGGTCCGTGCGGGCCGTGCAGCGAGATACATATCGACCTTGGGCCGGATTGCTGCGATATGAAAGACGTTGCGGGGCATAAGTGCGAGGTCAATGGTGGATGTGCAAGATTCATTGAGCTGTGGAACCTTGTGTTTATACAATTCAATCGCAAATCCGCTGTCGAACTGGACAGGCTTTCGGCCAATTACGTGGATACCGGCGCCGGGCTTGAGAGGATAGCGGCGGTTTTGCAGAATAAGGCCAGCAACTACGATACGGACCTGTTCATGCCTATCATCGGCGCCATCGCCGGTGAAACCGGTCACAAATATACGTCGAAGTTAGACAGCAAAACGGACAGTGCCTTTCGTGTCATTGCCGACCATATCCGCTCGGTTGCGTTTGCGATTGCCGACGGCGCTACACCATCCAATGAAGGCAGGGGCTATGTCATCCGGCGGATACTTCGGAGAGCGGCAAGATTCGGCAGAGTTCTTGGGATGCATGAACCGTTCATTTATAAGCTGGTGAGTGTCCTTGCGGAGACAATGGGCGAGGCTTTCGGGGAAATAAAGGAAAGGGCCGAGTTCGTGGCGACCGTTATCGAAGCCGAGGAAGCAAGCTTCGGCAGAACACTCGACAGAGGCCTGGAGATTTTCGCCTCGGCTGCAAGAAAGGCAAAAGACGGTATCATCAGCGGCGAAGATGCCTTTGGGCTCTACGATACTTATGGCTTTCCACTCGATTTGACAGAGCTTATGGCAAGAGAGCGCAACTTAAAGGTCGATACCGGGATATTCGCCGAACTGATGGAGGCCCAGCGCGCACGCGGGCGGGCAGCGCAGAAGTCATCTTTGGCTACAATTGACCTCGGTGGCGCCCAACTTCCCGCAACCAACGACTCGGCGAAATACGAGACCGACAGCTGCATCACAAAAGTTGCAGGATGGATAGATTCAGAGGGCTTTAGCACAGAAGGCACTTTTGCCAAACAAGATGAAAGTGTCGGCCTTGTTCTTGAGAGGACCTGCTTTTACGCAGAAGCCGGTGGCCAAATCGGTGACGGCGGCATCATTGAATCAGGCCGGGGACAATTTGTCGTGGAGACGACTGAAAAAATCGGCGATTGTGTAATCCACCAGGGCAGGCTTGCGTCGGGTTCTATTTCAGTAGGTGACGAGGTTACCGCTACTGTTGACAAGAACAGGACGGCCAGCAAAAAGAATCATACGGCCACACATCTTTTGCAGTGGGCGTTGCAGCAGGTGCTTGGCGAATCAGTAAGGCAGCAGGGAAGCCTGGTCTGTCCGGATTACCTGAGGTTTGACTTCACCTATCCAAAGGCCTTAACGGGCCAGCAGCTAAAGCAGGTCGAGCATCTGGTTCGTGAAAGAATTACCGAAAATATTCCTGTTACTTGTGCGGTCATGCCGATTGAGGAGGCTAAAAAACTCGGCGCGATGGCGCTGTTCGGTGAGAAATACGACAGCCGGGTCCGCGTCGTTGCTGTCGGCGCCGAAGATGGCAGTAAATTGAAAGATGCGTTTAGTCGTGAGTTCTGCGGCGGTACACACGTTGATAATACAGGCGAAATTGGAGGTTTCAAAGTGACAAAGGAAGAAAGCATATCCGCCGGTGTTCGCAGGATAACGGCGCTTACGGGCGAGGCCCTTACCAACTATCTTATCGAGCGAAGTGAGATTATCGATGACCTTGTCGAGATGCTGAAAGTTCCATCCGAGCAGCTCACAGGTCGAGTCCAGAAGCTGATTGATGATAATAAGGAATTGGCCAAACAGTTGAAGTTGGCTGCAAAAAGGGGCCGGACGGATATAATGACCGAGGCGGATGACCTGCTTGATAAAGCTGAAAGAATCGGCGATACAGCAGTGATAGTCGGCTCTGTGTCACCTGCTAGGGTTGAACAAGTGCGCGCTGCCATTGACAGCTTAAAGAAAAAGGCAAAGTCTGCTGCAATTATCCTGGGTTTTGCTGAAAATGATGACAAGGTGACGCTACTGGCCGGTATGACGAATGACTTGATAAAGAAAGGTCTTAAAGCTGGAGAGGTAATCAAGACGATTGCGCCGATAATCGACGGCCGAGGGGGTGGTAGAAGTCATATGGCCCAGGCCGGTGGAAAAAATCCCGCAAAGCTAAATGAAACCCTGGCAAAAGCTGCCCAGATTATAAAAGATAAACTGGCAAATTCATAAACCAACGCTAACTTTGTCGTTTCCTAAAAGGCGGCAGTGTCATGATCAATTTTCGTTGCCAAAAGTGCGGGCAAAAGATCACGACTGACCATGCTCACGCCGGCAAAAAGGGCAAATGCCCGAAGTGCAAGGACATAGTTGTTGTCCCAACGACAGCGAATACCAATTCGGACGCGAATCGAGATGACTTTGACTTAACAGGGTACGATTTTGATACGTTTTCAAAGGACAAGGATTCAGGCCAAACACCCGGCCAACTCGAACTGACACAGCTGCGCCGAAAGGAGGCAGCTGGAGCCAGAACAGCGCCCGGACGGAAGCCGCCTCGCATATTGGGGATATTTCTGTATCCTGCAAGCGCGGCTGGCTTGACAACGCTCGGTGTCCTTTTGGGAATCCGGATCGCTGTTGATCTTACTGTAATGTTCCTCAACTTGCTAAGCATGTATATTGCGCCTTTGTTTTTGTTTGCTTTATTTGGCTTGTATGCGGGGATATTCATAAAAATGGTTCTGCGGTTATTCTTGTTGTGGTATTGTTGTGAGTGCATACGCGACAGTGCTTCAGGAGGATTGCGGGCACCTGAGACTATCGCTGATCCGCCCGGCCTGGGCGAGCTATTCCGCGCGGGATTTGTCTGGCTTGTTTTTTGGGGGCCGCTGGTCATTTACTCACTATACAAATATCCTCCGTCCAGAATGTTCATTGCCATTTTTACACTGCCGAAAGGCTTTTCACCAGGAGACTTATTTTTTAATATAATCCAGAACGATAGGACCTTGTTGTTGTTGCTGTTTTGGGCGATTTACTTTTTCCCAATGGGTCTATTGGCCGTCAGCCTCTTTGACTCTTTTTCGGGGCTCAATCCAATACTTATCATTGGCTCGATATTCAGCACTTTTTTCCGGTACTGCGGGATTGTATTGGTGTTTTACATTCCTGTTGTCTTTATCGTGGGGTTGCTAATAGCCTTTCCCAGACTCGTTCTTGGGCTACGTGGACTGGTTTTGCGCTTTGTGTGCGGCTATCTGTTACTTGTGATGGGCCATCTCTTAGGCAGGTTCTATTATCGAAACGAAAAGAAGCTTTACTGGGACGTGTAGTTAATCCTGGCGGCGGATTTGTATGCTCTTGGCGTGGGCATCGAGGCCTTCGACCATAGCTAAGCGAATAATGTCCTCGGCACTTTCTTCCAACTGCTTTTTGCTATACTCAATAATGCTTGTGGACTTGATAAAGTCATTGGAGCTTAGGGCACTGAAAAACTTGGCAGTCATTCCGGTAGGCAGTGTGTGACTCGGGCCGGCCCAATAATCTCCCACCGCCACCGGAGAATACTGGCCGATGAATATCGCACCGGCATTTTCAATCTTGTCGGCAATTTTCCTGCTCTTATCCCCGCACTGAATGTGAAGATGCTCCGGGGCAAAGTAATTGGCCTGGTCAACAACCTGTTGGATATCGTCAAATACAATAATCGCGCCGTATTTCTTTAGACATTTAATTGTTCGGTCTGCGCGGTCTAATTTTTCAATTTGTATCTCAAGCTCGTTTAGCACTTTGCCAGCAAGCTTGGGCGAATCAGTAAACAGGACAGCGCTTCCCGGGTCATGCTCGACCTGGCTTAACATATCAGTTGCTACCCAAGCGGGATCAGCCTTGTTATTAGCGATGATCAAAACTTCACTCGGTCCGGAAATTGAATCAATATCGACATACCCAAACACTTTTCGCTTTGCCATCTGTACCCACTGGTTGCCCGGTCCGACAATTTTGTCCACAGGTTTTATCGTCTGGGTTCCAAATGCCAGAGCCGCTATAGCTTGTGCACCGCCAATCCGATAAACTTCTTTTATTCCCAATTCATAACAAACCGCAAGGATTACAGGGTGGATACTGTCTTTGTATCTTGGCGGAGACACTATAACAATCTCTGGCACACCAGCCACTTGGGCAGGAACCACCGTCATAATAACGGTTGAAGGCAGCGGCGCTGATGCGCCCGGCACACAGATACCGACTCTCTTTATGGGTGTATATTTTATTCCCGGATGAATATTTTCCTTCTTGTTGCCAACAAAGATTTCTTCCTGGTACTTGTTTACATTTTCAATTGCTCGCTGAATTGATTTCAATAAATCCTTATCAATTTCAGCATGAGCTTTTTCTAATTCTGCTTTGCTGCATATGAACCGTTCCGATGTAAGCGTGACCCTATCAAATTCCTTAGTAAATTCTTGAACAGCAAGGTCTTTGCGGTTTTTTACGCCATCCAATATGCTATCGAGCCGCTTATCATTTTCATCACCGGCGTCAAAATATGTTGCTTCTCTTACCTGAGCATGAATTCCCCTCAGCCTTGCGTGCCATTCCGGGCTTGAAGAAGATATAAGAATATCTCGGAATTTGTTGTTCACTGGTTCCTCTATCTTGCGAAGTTACCATGGTTGTATGTTCTTACCGCCCGTTTAAGCAGCAGGTAGAACCGGCCTTTATATTTGGTTAGTCTGCCGGCTATTCGATATCTTTGCCGATAGGCCGAGCGAGCTAAATTTGCCTCCGTCCGCTCCAACACCTCACAAGGCAGCAGTCGAAAGGAAATATCCTCGACGTTGCGGCCGAGGCCGTCAATCTTAAACATCTTACCAGCTTGGCCTGCAACCACAAAACCCGTTCTGTCGGCCAACATAACATCGCCGGTGATATCGAGCTTCTTGAGCTTTGCCAGATTGACCATTCGCTTGGGCTTAAGCTTGGCCATCACATCGACCGGTATAATCGCATCATCTTGGGACTGCTCAGCTGAGGCAGGGGTTTCGGCGGCAATTTCGTCGGTTTCCGTTTTCCTCTGGGGCTCTTCAATCTCGCTCATCGGAATAAAGTACCACGCAAGCAGAAAATTCTTGTCGAAAAAATCCTCATGAAAGGAAATATTTGTGGGGGTGTCTTTGGTAAGCAGATGCCTGTTACTGTATCTTGTTACCGTCGCCCACAGTCTGATGCCGGCAGTTGTTTTTGCTTCTTCGATACCGGCGATTATTTTCTCAAGTGTGCTCGAAGGCAGCAGTTCAATCGGCTGGGCCGCCTTGATGATTCCTCTGCCGTCGCTGACATCCACATCGGGCGTGAAAAGCCATTTGTCTTTTTCTTCATCCGCTCTTATTACCGTGCCCTCGACGCCGTCGAGGACGAAGCCTTCCCTGAGAAGCGGAAAAAACTCTTCTCGCTCAGTCTGGGCGTCTTGTTCAGCGCCGAGGACTGCGCCGCCTGCAACAAAGCTCAATATCAAAATAGTTAGTATTTTAGCCGTCATCTATGCACCTATCCAACATCTGAACCGCCTCGGTCGGCCCGGCAGCAACCTGAACGCATCCTGCACTGTCGGGGTCGGCTTCGGCAACTAAGTCTATCAATGTTTTCCAGAATCGCCCCACTATTATAATCGGTTTGTCCGCGGGCAAAAAGCCTTTATTCTTAAACTCCCAGACATGTGCAAGCTCAAGCAGCGTCCCTGTTCCGCCGGCTAAGACCACGTAACCAGCCCCTAACTCTACCAGCTTGTTCAGGCGCTGCTGCAGCGAATCGGTTACGATTTCTTTTGTCACATATTCATTTACCCTGCTTCGCTTAAAGGCCGAGCACGTTACGCCGATCACTTTGCCGCCGGCCTGGGCCGCTCCTTTTGCCGCCGCCAACATCGTCCCTCCATATCCGCCGTTTGCGATGACAAATCCCTTTTCAGCCAGCCCAGCGCCTATCTCGCAAGCGGTCTGGAAGACCTCATCGCCCGGGACGGCTTTTCCCGTGCCGAATACAGTTATTACTTTTCCATGACCAGCCATCACTTTCCTGCCTTGGTGCGGATGTAGTTCAACAGGCCCGCCGAGAGCAGAATGTCTCTGTCACGCTGCGAAAGCCGGAGCTTGCCTATAAATTCAAACCCGCCTGTCTTATCGGTGATTGCAACCTCACCGCTTTTCTCAATGCTCGCGTGCAGATTGTCGATCTCAAGCTCATCGCCGGGGGCGACCTTGTCATAATCGCTTTCGTTAGCAAACTCTATCGGCACAATGACGAAGTTAATCAAATTTGCCTTGTGAATTCGCTCGATACTCTTTGCAATCACCGCCCGAACGCCGAGATACATCGGACAAAGTGCAGCGTGCTCCCTGCTCGAACCCTGTCCGTAACTTTGCCCGGCAACTATTATCCCGCCGATGCCTTTAGCCTTTAATTCAAGTGCTCGCCGGGCAAAAGTGGCTTTACCCTCTTCGTTGAAGCAGTTAAACACCACCTTGGCATATTCCGGTACGTTCGAGCGATACTTCAAAAACGGGCCGGCCGGCAAGATATGGTCCGTCGTTATCTTATCGGGGCACTTAATCAACACTTTACCCGTCAATGTATCCGGCAACGGCTTTGGTGCCTCCGGCACAACAATCGTGGGGCCCCGCAGCACACCGGCTTTACCCGCATCTTCTTCGCTTAGAGGCTCGACTATCATATTGTCATCAATCAAGAACCGCCTGGGCAGCTCAATCGCAGGGTACTTTATCCCCGCGACCTTCCTCAGCATCCGCGGGTCTGTCACCTGGCCCATAATCGCCGATGCCACAGCCGTTTCGGGGCTGACCAGGTACACCTGGTCGGCCTTTGTACCACTGCGTCCGGCAAAGTTTCTGTTAAAGGTGCGCAAACTCACCACGCCGTCAGCAGGTGAAAGTCCCTGTCCGATGCAAGGCCCACAGGCGTTTTCCAAAATCCTGGTACCTGCCGAGATGATGTCCGAAAGAGCGCCGTTCTTTGCTAACATATTCAAGACCTGTCTGCTGCCGGGAGCAATGGCAAACTCTACCATGGGGTCGATGTGTCTTGTCTTTAGGACGTTTGCTGCCATCATCAAATCCGTATAGCTCGAATTTGTGCAACTGCCTACAATAACCTGGCCGATCTTCATGCCTGTTATTTCGGCAACGGTTCTGACATTGTCCGGCGAAGAAGGACACGCCGCCAAAGGCTCCAAGGCGGAAAGGTCAATCTCTATTACACGGTCGTACCCGGCGCCGTCATCAGCCGCCAAATACTCGTAAACGTCCTGGCGCCCCTGCGCAGCTAAGAAACGCTTTGTCTGTTCATCACTGGCGAATATACTCGTTGTAACACCAAGCTCCGCTCCCATATTAGTTATCGTCGCCCGCTGCGGGACCGACAAACTCCCAACCCCGTCACCGAAATACTCGACCACACAGCCAACATTACCTTTTGTCGTGAGAATGCTGAGCAGCTTGAGAATCACATCCTTAGCTGCAGCCCAGTTGTTGAGTTTGCCGGTAAGCTTTACGCCGATAACTTCCGGGCAGGTAAGATAAAACGCACCTCCGGCCATAGCTACCGCCACATCCATTCCACCGGCACCAATGGCGAGCATCCCCATTCCGCCGCAGGTTGGTGTGTGTGAGTCGCTGCCAAGCAGCGTCGCGCCGGGCCTTGCGAACCGCTCCAGATGGACCTGATGGCAAATACCATTACCCGGCCGCGAATGAAAAGCTCCCGCCTTGGTCGCGGCCGTCTGCAGGTACAAATGGTCGTTGTGATTTTCAGGGCCGAACTGACTCATATTGTGGTCGATGTAACTGACCGATAGCTTAGTCTTAACACGCTTCATACCCATCGATTCAAACAGCAGATATGCAGTCGTGCCCGTCGCATCCTGCGTAAGCGTCTGGTCAATCCGAATGCCGATAGGCTCGCCAGCGACGAGTTGGCCGTCAACCAAATGCTCCTGGAGTATCTTATGCGTTAGTGTTTGTGCCATTATCCCGTTCCAAATCGCTTCAAAAAGCAAAATTCAAGCAATGGAGTCTATCACAAAGGGTATCGGAAAACAATTTCTATTTCCGGCAAAAGTTGACTATGGCCCTGCGAATCTTTATACTTTGACTCCAATCCGGCCGCTTTGCAAAACAGTGCTTCAAGAGTCCGGCAAATGAGTTTAGAAACTGGTGAATAAGACCAAAATGCAGGATGAATCCGCCAATCAGGAAAACAACATTAACACCAACACAGATGTCTTCTCCCTTGCCGTAAAAGGCGGCGTCTGGGTCCTGATGCTCAGACTGGCAACAATTCTCCTGGTCTTCGCAAAGCTCGTAGTCATAGCTCGTCTTCTTGGCCCCGAGTATGTCGGCCTGTTGGGTATAGCAATGCTCGTGCTGGCGATACTGAACACCTTTACACAAGTCGGCTTCGCGGCTGCCCTTATTCAAAAAAAAGATGACATCAAAACCTACCTCGACTCAGCATGGTCATTAGGCATAATACGTGCCGGACTGCTTATTACGGTATTGTATTTTCTGGCCCCTTACGCAGCTAACTTCTTCGAGGAACCACAAACCGTCAATATTATTCGTGTTATATCTCTTACCGTTCTTTTGGATGCGCTCAGCAATATCGGCGTAACGTACTTTCACAAAGAGCTGGACTTTAAGAAAGATTTCTTCTTCCGCAGCAGTGCGACTTTTGCAGATACCGTGGTTGCTATCAGCATCGCGGTACTATATAAAAGCGTGTGGGCCCTTGTGGCCGGAAAACTGGCTGCAAGCTGCGTGAAGCTCGCCGCAAGCTACCTCATGCATCCGTACCGACCCAGGTTTGCAATGGATACGAAAAAAGCGCTCGAACTGTGGAAATTTGGTAAACACATAATGGGCTCTTCAATATTGCGATTTTTCATCCTCCAGGGTGACGACCTCGTACTAGCCAAGATGTTGGGCAAAGAAATTCTGGGTCTTTATCGCTATGCCTATCGCATTTCCAACATGATGGCCACCGAGATCAGCGACATGATCGCCCAGGTCGCATTCTCCGCCTACTCAAAGCTGCAAAACAACAAAGAAAAGCTAAGGGCCGGCTACTTCAAAACCATCCAGGTCGTAAGTTTAATCGTGTTCCCAATTGCCGGCGGCATCGTAATTCTCGCATATGAACTCACACACGTGGTCCTGGGCGACCAGTGGCTGCCAATGGTGCCCGCCATGCAGATACTTTGCGTCCTCGGCCTGCTAAAATGTTTTCAAAGGGCGCCCGCATTCAAGGCCATCGGCCGGCCCGATATTATCCCCAAACTGTCGGCCATAAGATTTGCAGTTTTGGCAATTACGATCTATCCACTAACAAAGAAACTCGGGATGGCAGGCACTTCCCTCTCTGTTTTGATAGCGTGCCTGTCTTCACAGCCCTTCGCTTTTCGTTACCTGCAAAAGCTCATCGGCGCCAAATTCACTGATGTCGCCAAAATGCTTTCTTTCCCCATAGCAGCGACACTGGTCATGATGCTTTGCATCTTTGCAGTAAAAAGTGTATTTGACACCGTCGGTGTGCTATCGCTGGGATTCCTCGTGGCCCTAGGCGCCCTCGTCTATCTCGCTTCAATCTGCCTGGCCGGCGCAATCAGCAAAGACTACAACGTCCTCGCACTTATTCGTGACATAGCGAAGGGATTGAAATAAACATGGCCGAGTACACACAGATAGACCTTGTTGAACTGCTGACGGCTTCAGCTCAGTCGGAGGTGAGCGCAGCTTTCGAGGACGGATATTTCCGTCGGCAAACCCTTAACCTCAATCCGAACCCAGCGGTCAGCGCTTCTATAATAATAGATTCTATCGACGACGAAGGCGTCAAATGCTGTCACATCTCGACACATTTCTCAGAAGATAAAAGTCTGGACTTTGTTTTCGACGGCGCCGAAGATGTTTCAAGTACTCAGGGACACCTGATAACTTACGGCGAAGGGGAGGGACTCTTTTGGATACCCAAAGAGCCCGTATCAAGACTTTACGACAGCAACGGCAGAGTTGAAAACTCAGGCCCCCTGTCTTTTGAAGTCAAGTCCCTACCCGGCGGGTTCCAATTGTCTGTAGAGGGCAAAGCCGGGCGTCGGGTTGAATTCAGCGCGGTAATTTTTACAAAAAACGTTGAATCATTCACAAATCAGATACGTCATTACCACCCCATTGAGCTCAGGAAAGTCATCAGGTCGGACTGGTTTTATTACGAAGGCCTGAAGGACCTATGGGATTACTTTATAAACGGAACGTTCTTTAATACCCAACATCAAGTTCACAAGAGGGCCTGGCAGGGACAAAACACCGCTCATGTTCTCTATTACCACCTGGATTTTTTGCACAACCAGACCAAAAAAGATATATATAGACTGTTGTGCGACCTTATTGCGTATTCGGTTATGCTGTCTCTGCCTGACGACGGCCGATGGCGCCATGGTATCTGGACGGATATCATGGAGACGCATACCGTACACCAGGTAGCAGGCATACATCTTTTCCTGTCTCACTATAAGCGCTGGGGCAAAGAGATTTTTCTTCAAAAAGCCAAACTCGCGGCCGATTACCTTATCTGGATCGCGGATGAATTGTCTGAGGACGAGATTTGGTTTTTGCATGATACCCTTGAAACTAATATGGCCGATTCGAAGCTGTTTTACAATATTTTCCCGTCTGAGGCCTTCGGCAAATCCGTACCAAACACACTGTGCCTTAATTCTCACATCTGGACCCTGACGGCTTTATACAGACTCAAACAACTCGATTCCGACCAGCGGTACGGCCAATATTTTGAAAAAGGATTAAATGCGCTGAAGCATGTACTCCAGGCAAGGCCCTGCGACTTGCTGTTCTGCGAAGTATATAGGCTAAGAGACTTTCTTGCCAGACTTTGCACGAAAAGCAAAAGCAAAATAACAAGGAAGGTACACAAAGTTTACACCCTTACACTAATGCGGCACCTGCTGCCTTTCCTGAAGAAAACCCTTCCTCGGCTGGTTATGCCCAACGGCTTTATAGAAAGGGACCTCTCTTACAGTGCCTTGTCGGATTTCTATCACTTCCGGAATATCGAAGACATATTGATGCTGTACAATCAGACAAGAGCCGATTGGCTGGGGGAGATAATCAAAAAGAGCGTGAAGTACAGCGTTGACAGTGGTCTGGCCAAGCATGTATTTGCGCGCGAGCCGAAAGCGATGGTATTTCTCGATGTTCTTCTGTTGTACTGCGGCGTGGTGGACGAACAGTACCTGCCGCTTTTGCCGGAGTATATAGCCTCTTTTCAAGAATTGAATTCATCCGTGCCGGTGAATATCCTTTCGAATCCCTTGATTGCGGCTGCTGGTTCGCCTCTGCGTGTGGATAACGAAGATGTACTGGTATTAGCGCCCGCCGGCGGAAAAAACATTAGAGCGATTGTGATTAACGCCACCGACAAAAACCGGAAAGTTACAATTAAATCAGACTCGGAAGGCGAAACCGACGAACTGGAAATCATTGATCCGGAGAACAGAAGATTTTCTCTCGGCCAAGAGGTTGTGGTTCCTAAGATGGATTTGGTAAAAGTTGTGAGCAAAAATGGATAGAGAGAACGTAATGGGCGAGCAGTGGGATTATCTGATAATCCTCGACGCCTGCCGATATGACTATTTCGAGCGGCTCTACCGAAACTATTTCGACGGCCGGCTCACGAAAAAAATGTCCACCGGCTCGTGTACAAATGAATGGACAAACCGGACATTCACCGATTACTACGACGACGTTGTGTATATCTCGGCAAATCCTCAGATAACCACAAACATGCCCGTCTATGGTTTTCTGGCCGGTGAGCATTTCCATAAGGTACACGAAGTCTGGAAGACCGGATGGGATAATGAGAAAGGGACGGTACTACCTGAGGCGCTGACTAATGCCGCCATTAACATAATCGCAAATACACCGGGCAAGAGATTTATCATTCATTATCTTCAGCCCCATGCGCCGTATCTAATGGCCGAGATTGATTCGCACGGCTACGATAAGGCCGAGATATACAGCGACAGGGCTCTCGCAGACTCGGCGAGGTATGAGAGATTTTCGGGCGTTAAGAAGTGGCTGCTGAAGAATTTACTTAAGCTCTTCAAGAACACCAATATTTTGACGAACTATCCGGAATGGATTTTAAGACAGGTTCTGCACATGGCCCCGACGTGTGCTATGGACGTTGTAAGAAGAAGATACGGCAAAAAAATGCTGCCAAAGGCGTACAAGGCTAATCTTGAATGCGTGCTCGAACAAGTAGCGGTGTTATTGAAACATTTGACCGGCAAAATCATTATTACCTCGGACCACGGCGAGTTCTTAGGTGAAGGCGGGCGCTATGCCCACCCTTACGGCTCAGTGCATCCAACGCTTGTTGAAGTTCCCTGGCTGGCCATCGAAAAGGCCGAAAAAGACATCGACACTGAAGAGGTTGCTGGCGACCAAAAGCTGCCCGCCGAACCTGCC
>JGI10211J14876_10000489_pt1 | contig 17091 bp, 16 predicted proteins | sample Etolagsediment_FD_14876 | JGI IMG/M metagenome (IMG submission 14876)
ATATTTATAGTAGTACTATAGTTAAGATACTATCGATATGGTGATTTAAAATGGAAGGTGAAATCGACTCCTGGAACGTAGGTACGAGGTTCTCTCAGGTATCCCCGTTTGACATGATCAAAATAGAGAAACCTGATAATATCAAGCCGCCTACCACTGTCAAGTTCAGTTATGGAAAAACTACGGTGCCTGACCCGAGACTCGTTAAGATGGGTCCACCTTACCCAAGCAGTCCTGTGCCCTACGCAAAACCATGCCCGTCAGTCGAGATGCCGCCTCCGGGAGGACCCGTGCATTATTCTCCAGCATACTACCAATATCACGCACCTTCGGTAAAGAACATCGTATTGATAGGTGTCGGAGTAATAGCAGGTTGGTTCATGTTTCATCTAGTATATCGAAAATACATGCAAAGCAAAGAACGTAGCGAATCAGAGCACAGGCATGAACTCAAAAAGATACGCGACAACATCAAGAAGCAAGAGAAAGAACAAATGGAAAAGACTATCGATAAGAAGATTAAGAAAAAGAAAGATATTCCAATGGGTCTTCCTGTCGTTGATTCCCGAGCCAGAACCGTTCCCGACCCGCATGAAGACGTGCATGGCCGCGAAGGATAAGTTACAACGACCTTGCCGACCTGCCATCTAACGGTGGAGGTACTGCCCGTCATTTCTAATCACCAGACTACCTATCACCGTATACAAGGTATACCTAAAATTCCATGCGATACTTGTCAGTTGGCGCAGACAACCTGAACTTCTTCGTATACGCAGATGAAAGGCGTATTACGTCTTCATCGATATCGGGTAGAGCATCAAATGAGTCTTGAACGGTATTCACCGAAGGTGAATTAAGTTTAAACTCTGTTGCAGACCTCGGTATGTGCTCCTGCTCCTCGAAATCGAGGCCCTCGCACAATTCCATCCAGACATCGCTCGTGTTGTACAGGGTGCCCAGGTCCTTACCAACGAGACTATCGTTATACACTGTCCATGCATCCTCGTCAATCAATGTCCCGATATAGCGCCATACATAATTTTCAACCGTGTCATCATCCGGTATCCTGTAGTCTGCCGTATCGGTATCGAAACAATCGAAGAACGACGATGTCAGGTTACTCACGTAATATCCTTGCAGATATTTAATCATGCTATCGTAATCGTAATCGGCAATGCATTCGTCAATCGCATCGTAATAACCCTGGTCATCGAACCCGAATGCGTTTGCCTCCTCGAACGATGATTTAATCCTGTCGCGCAGGGCATCGTCATCTGATACCTGCTCGTCATACGATTTCTTAATCATACCATGAATTACCTGATTGTACTTCGCAGCACGGTCATGCGGGTCGTCATCTGCATTAAATTCGTCAGATAACGGAAGATATACGTCATACTCGCCGGAATCGTCGGGGTATGGTATGTATGGCGTGTACGCGTTGTACCGCTCTTCCATCGTCCCGATAAGGTCCATTATCTCCTTCTCGGTGTCCTCGTGGACGAGCCTATCGTATAGCGCATCAATCAACCGTTTACAGTAACCCGTATCGGCATCAGGCGATACCTGTATACTCAAGCCTTTCTTTGAATTGTAGAGTACGACAGGTTTGTTCTCGAACCTGAATCCCCATACCGCGTTCCTGTACTCGTAGGTCACGTAATACAATGGTTTGAAATCCAGTAGCCTTGTAAGTTCTTTATTCTTGGTAAGCTCGTTCACGGTATCGAGTCGTCTGTACCATGACAACAGAACCGAGTACTTCCGCATTATCTTGGTATCGTATTTATCGCCCTTTTGCGATGCCTGAAAAAATATGTTCATGATCGGGGTCGTGTTCAATTCGGCATGTTTCGTGTCCGGTTTCGACATAGGCATAATCGTGGAATCTGCGTGTAATACAAAATCTTTGATTTCATCTGAGATAAATTTATTTATCGGTGATGCTTGGTTTGGAGAATGCAAGACAAACTCCTTTGTAGAGGCCGGCATAGACAGTTCCTGTTTGATTTCATAACCCATCTCCGACAGATAATCTTCGGCATACTCGTCGAGTTGCAGTGTGTCTATCTCGTTGCCTGACGTATCGTATAATGTTGCTTCTTCATTATAACCAATTATCAACCGGTCATAATCAATGTCCATCTCGTCAGCCATTGCATCGGCCATTATCCGAAGGTCAATTTCTTCAACAAGATTTCCGTCAAGGTAAACACCTAACAGGGGATGCACTGACCAGTCCAGTTCGTCATAGTAGTGCTTGACCACAGGGCTACCCCCTTTCGATGGTCACAGCATTCTTCAGTGCCGACACGATTAGACCGAGCGCTATAACATCGTCAGCAACCATCAGGACCGTTCCGATTGACGCACCAGCGCCACCGCCTGCAGCAGCCCCTGGCGGAGCGCCAGCACCAACACCTGCAACACCGCCAACAACGCCGCCTGCCGTACCGCCAACTGCCGCGCCACCGAATAGACCGACAAGGTCGTTCGCTATGAGAATCGCACTCGTAATAAGTTTGCCCTCGGAAATCTTTGTCCAATCAATATTTACCCTCGGAAGTTTGACCTCGGCTTCCTTACCAACCCCAACAGGCACGTTCTCTGAACCGTAGGCTGCAGTCGTCAGCGACTTAACGTCTGCAACCGTTTTCTTCACGTCCTTATCGTTGCCGAGGAACAATGCGGTGAGCCCTACGAATCTGCCGACAACCTCACGGCACGCTGCAACAAAGAAGTTGATACCCTTTGCACTCATCGTTGTTTTCTTTAACTTCTTTGCACGCCACGATAGGATGATTAGCCCAACACCGAGAAGTGCCGTAAACGGCGATAGTAGTAACGCATACTTGGCGCCACCCGTTATAACCTTGAGTATCTTCTTCATCTTTGGCCCTATTTTCTTATTATAATAATCGTTCCAGCCGTCAGGGACAGGCGCCTGTTTCGCCATCTTGATTATTTTCTTCAACTTGCCGCCCTCTTTCTCGGCTTCCTTTTCGAGCACCTTTGCCTTACCGCCGTCCTGCTCAACATCGCCCAGGGCCTTATCGTCATTGCCGAACAATGCGGCAAACATAGTTTCCTCACTGGATTGACTTCCCCAATCCTTCTTGGCTTGTTCTTCCATATTATCAAGGCGCGTGTAATAATCAGGGAATTCGAGTAGATGGTCGATTGCGATTGACCGATACACATCATCGTCATGTATAAAATGGTGGTCTTTTTCAATGGTCGGCTTGTGCTCACGTTCCACTTCAACGCCGCGATCTATCTGCCGTATAAGGTCGGTATATACGGCACCCATCTCGTCAGCGTCCATATTGAACTCTTTTGACCATTCTTCCCATTCTCTGTCCATTGGCTCGAACCCGAAGAATCGCCAGTGCTCAAGTATCGCTTTCTGGAAATCGGTGGTCGCACTATCACCTGAACTATAATTGTTTTCGCGTAGGTGATATGATAGCATCGAGTATACCTTCTCCTCCAAATCGTCAGGCTTCATGTTAAGCTTGCCTGCAAGCGTATGCATATCTTTATCGCTCGGGTTAGGGTTGGCCTTGAAAAAATCGACAAGCTCCTGGCAGAACTCGCAATAGCCGTCGCTCGTAACGCCAGTCTCGAGGCCGCATACGGGACAAACACCTGTCGCCATGTATCTCTCGACCTGAGCATGACGGTCTTTTCGGTTCAGGTATGCAGCCAAGCCTAGCATACCAACAACAGTTGCACCAACCATTACGAATCCTTTTCTGGTCAAAATATCACCTTAAATAACGTTAATCGCCATCCTGCCGCCCTGCTGGAAGTATAGATAGACATATATCCTGAATAATTGCGGGCCTTCGCCCATACCAGTAAAGTCAAGCATCAGCCTGTCCTGCACGAACAACTCGTTCAGAATCGGGCTTCTAACGCCGCCTGGAAACGGTAACACATGAAGACGCGTTAACACGCCAACGGGTAATGCCGCACCAAGACCGTTTAACATATCCAATCCGTCAACAGCCTGAGCCGCAAGTGACCTGTTCGGGTACGTGTCCATATAGAACTGCGTAATCTCAAGGTCATAGGCCTGAGCAGGCGGTAATGATACGTCAGGCACGACTATCACATGGTCAAGATTGCCGGACACGGGCGGTGTGAACACCAGGAACTGTTCAGGGTCGCCGCCGGACATGCTAAACCGCAGAACACCCTTCAACACAAGATACGGGTTCGCAATCGTATGGCCCTCTTCCTCCGGTATATCACCGCTGCCTGGATTGATCACACGCCAGGTATACTGAATATCGGTCATTTAATACCTCCCTGAACACCAACAGTAATTTTAAGACCTGAAACATCGTAGACAGGTCTGAATATCAAATCGGCAGCGATATACTTTGCCCAGCTCGGCAGTTTATACATCCTTCTGAATATCGCCCTGTCGTATGGTGTTGACGTTAACGGCACAGTGAATCCTGTAAAATCAAAGTTGTTCGGGTTATCGCCGTAGGCCGTATCGGATACGGTAATCGCCTTCCAGAACGACCTTCGAACATCGTTCGTTTCGTCACCCCTTGCCGATAGATAGATACGCAACTGGCATTCAAACATACGCCACAGGTATACCGCAATGTCAGCGGCCTGATACGTCTCTGCGTCGTTATTGGGCGCGTCTGCGGCGATAAATAATGATAACGTATCGGAGTCAAGATCGTCAATTGCAAGAACATCCGAATTGTATTCTACGCCAACCAACGGTTCGAGAATTATATCCGTAAAATCTGCCTCCAGATTATTGAACAGGTACCGAATAGGCAGTGTTTTCGGTTCACGCTGTGCAGACGCAACGTTTATCTTACGCGTCATCTGGTAGAGACCTCTACCGCCAATCAACGCAGACATACCGTCAGGCGTCCAGCCGACATCGTTAAGGATACCGACAGTCGGTACCGGTAATCTTTTCAGGGAGCCTGTCCCAACAAGGTTATACACGTATGACCGTGTAGGTGTGTTAGCAATTATCAATGCAGTGTCACTGTCAGGCTTGAAATCCATCCTGCCGAAATCGATTGTTGACGGGATAACGTTCTTCTCACGGTAGTCGGTAAAGGTGTCAATCGATATATCATATCTGCCGATTAACGCATTATCGCCTGTTAAAAACAACGATGCACCATCGTTCGTAGGCTTGACATCGGTTATCTTTGTGAATATCCTGAATGACCGTTCCGTTTCCATTAGAACCGCAATGTGCGGCCTTGCCCATGGAAGTGTTACGCCATCGATATATTCTGCAATATGCGGAACAGGTGTTGTATTGTTAACGCCCCTGACACAGTTGGCAAGTGTATATCGACGATATTGAGAACCTCCAAAGCCCCATGCACCGTAAATACCGTCTACAAAAGTAGATGATTCGTATGTTATCTGTTCACCGTCAAGGTATATCGTGCCGCCGCCGGCAGGGAACGTTATACCAGCCGGACCCGCAGGCGGCTCGAGATATGCCTGTAATACGTCGACCACTATTGTCGTGTCGGTATCCGAAATTGCGGTTTGCAGGTATCCCCACTTGAACAATGAACTCTGCACCTGTACCTGAAAGCCGTTCTGAGATTGGAACCAGAACTTGTTCGGCATCTTCTTATCAAGTATGAGCTCGCGCTCCGATACTACCTTCCGAACGAAGAACAGACCCTGCTGCCACTCGTCCATTATGAACCCAGACGCATTGTAATCGGCAAGGTCTACCCATATCGCTTCACCACGGTTAACACCGTCCTTAATGAACGTGGCCGTGTTTGATAGTAGCCTGATACCATTACTGTCCTGGATTAGGTAGGCATCCGTGCCTATGGATATATTGGAGCCCTTCTCGTTTATCTTGGTAGACTTGTCTTCCCATGATTGCGTTAGCTCATTATATATCATAAAAGGCTGCTCGTTGCCATCCACGAAACTTGTTCCTGTAACGTATAACTTACCGGCCTCATCATCGAAATTGCAACTGTAAAGAATACCGTTCGTTAGGACATTCTCGATGCCAAGGTCGTACGCCCAGACACCAAGGCCCTGTTCTCCACCGGAGTAATACTGAAAGCCCCTGCCATCAGACGTGTTGAACACCAATTTATAAGCCTTCGGTATCTGCCGTGTGCCCACACGTTTCGTTCCGACAACGTATGCAACGCCCAGCGCAAAGCTCGCCATGTTGTCCTCGCCAAGGAACGTGTCCTGCCATGATACGCCGTAGAGCTCGACATCGTCAAGGTCTGGCTCGAACCCTGCAACGAACGGACACCTCTGTATAGGCGTCGTATCGAACGTGCCTGCAAGAAGGTTTCTGGACGCTCCTATCAATGACGGCCTGAACAGTAATAGCGCACCGAAATCAGCGTCTGCACCAAGGTCGTCCTGATACCGTTTCTGTTCACCAACCATAAGAGCGATATCGCCTGTCGAGCCCTCCATACCGATACCCTCTATGCTCGGCCTGTCAAGGTCCTGCTGCGGTTGCGCAAGAGGGCGCCATGCAACGTCGTTTATCTTATACGGGATATACTCAACAGCATCATCGTTCTCGCTTCGTTGCGATGTATCGTCTACGTCCATGAACGTGTTGCCATTGTAATAGAGAATCCTGCTCTGTCTGAACACGAAGCCCCTGTCGAACGCGGCAGATGGCACAGCCCCGCCATCCTGCAGTAGCTCTGTCTGGTAGGCCGTGTTCTCCTCGACAATGATAACCGCTTCGTTCGTCTCGTTCCTGTATGCAAGTGCCTTAACGACATCCTTCGGTTTGAGTATGTCAAGGTTGCGGGTTTCAATCTCGCCGGATACTATAACGGGGTCGTTGTTACCACCCTCAACCTGACCTGGCCTGCTCGGTTCACCAATCGAAATCGGTGCCTGTGTCGATGACTGTGCCTGTCTAATGTTTGCCATTTTATCTCACCTCATGATGTCCTTGAACCGGACTCGAACTGTATTTCGTCATACCAGCCATCAAGGAAGAACTCGTAGAGCCGGTCATTACCGCTCCTGTTCCTTACAAAACAGGATATAAAATCAACAGCAGTGACCGTTACACGTAACTGGTAGGGATTGACCGGCGTGCCTAACGGAAACGCCCACCTCGTTTGGTTCAACAACTTATCGTCGTATATTATCCAGAACTCGTCAAGCACAGACCAGAATGTATGGCCTATCCTTTCGAGCCTGAACGCCTTACCTTCCGGAACGCCAATGTGCAGGATAATCAATTCGCCACCGTTGGCCACCGTTTTGATATCACGTCTCCACCACGGCACAGAATCTGGCCCCGGGCCTACGTTCGGCGGGTCTTTCGTAATAATCGTATGGTCTGCCTGGACAGGTATAAAATCGGACATCTCCGTCCGGGGTGTTTCCCTGCCGCCCGGTATAATCGCATTTGGTGCTCCGGTCTGCGAACCAACACGGTCTTTTGATACAGATGTCGGGGCATGCTGTGGTGAAACATGACGTTCCTGTGCGTGACCAAACGGCTGTCTAATATCGCCTGTGACCCTGTGGTTCTTCTTGAAGAGCTTGTTATCTTTATTGGACATAGATAATCACACCTAAGTGTTTGCGGTAAGTGTTTGCGGTTATTTCGATTATCGGAGAAGACATGTTCAGGTTGCGAGACTGAACCGCAAACCCTTAACAACCCCGATATCTAGCCGCAACTCTATTCACTTATATCAATTATTTATTATAGTATTTAAACTTAACAAATGGCTATCCGTCGGTTTGGGGAACGGATTTCAGGCGCAACGAAGCTTTCGGGCCTTCGGCTCGGGGAACGGATTTCAGGCTTCGGCATCCACGCGACTGTGCATATAAACCTTGCTTATCAGGTTTAAATACTCGAACAACAAATAGTAATTCTGCACAGGTTGGAAACGCACCTTTAAGGTTTATCAGATTCAGCCACCGCTATGTATTTGGTTGGATTTCGCAACCTTAAAACCTGCTGAAAAATTACCTGGTCGGCAACGAGAAAAACGTGGTGTAACAATGGTTATCTGTAGTATTTGCGGTTTAAATGTGAGATGCGTGTCGTGTAACGGCGGTATATGCCCAAACTGCGGGGCATCGGTCAGTGACCCGAGGATTACCGGATGCAAACTCCGGCTTCACGATGATGAAAAGTATGATAATATGACAGCAAGGGAGAAACTGGAGTTATTGCGGAAATAATTCATCTTCCCATATAACTGTCATCTTCGAAATATACCTTGACAACTTTAAATTTAGAATTGCATCTCGGACAATCAATGACATCGTCAGGGTCGTAGAAACCTGCAAAATCTATCATATCATTACAATATGGACACTGTGCATGCCATTCATCGTCAGTCGTTCCAACACCAGTTATTTCTTCCATCAATGACCACCCTGCGCTATTCCGCGTTTCGTGACAGTTATATCATACTCAGCATAACAATAATCACAAATTGTCTTACCATCCCTGTTCGTTAGCTTGCCCCAACCACAACAATGACAACTCACCGACATATTATTCACCAATGATACGTGCCACGGACACATACACTTCGTGCAGGTCGCCGTAGAGGTTGCCAGTACTTCCCTGCTCGGCAAGCGGGAATATGTATTCCTTTGTCTTGTCCAGGTATTTCTGCTGGCGCTTCTTTGACCAGCCGCCTGACGCCATTGTTGAAAGGTTGTGTATCCTATCCGCAACCTTTACAGCGCGTGCAATCTCAAGGTTCGCAATGCCACTGTAATACTTCTTGTAATCAACGTTATGCGCAGGCTTGGATAATGCCAGTATTGCATCCGCTATGTCTTCGTTCGTAAGGTCCGTAATCTCGTCATACGTTGCATCGGTGTCCTCAATGAGGTCATGCCCCAAAGCAACGGCTATGTACTCATCGGAATATCCTTTCCTTGCGAGTATCATCGCAACGGATATCGGGTGCGTAACGTACATAGTGCCTTCGTCACGCTTTTGCCCTGTGTGTTTCCTGATTACATAATCAAGGAACTTTTCCATGCTAATCATCAATACCATCTCTATTATCCTCAGTCAGGTCTTCGGGTATCTGAGGAGTTGTTATTATAATTTCATCCTCTGGCAATTGAACCGAAATATCCGGTTCGGGAATAGTATCCGGCTTAACGGGTTCTACCTGAGCAGGCTCTTTATCATACGGCATCGGCGTCAGATTATCGGGGTCCAAATCATCATCGACCTGAATTCCAGGTGAGCCCGGAGAATATACTACCTCGGGTTCGATTGGTGGAATGACGGGGTAATGTTCTTCGATAACTGGCTCCGGTTCTTTCTTACGTAGTTTCACTACCAAAATAATTACGACTATAATAATCACAAGCAATACAATAATGGCTATGATAACGGCTATGACTATGCCCATGTTACTATTGCCATCCGATTCAGTTGATATATCATCGTTAGTTATGTTGGTATCATCATCGACCACGTCGTCGTCAGGCTCGATGTCGTCGTCAGGCTCGATGTCGTCGATGTCATCATCTACCGTAATGTTATCATCATCGACAATGTCATCGTCTACGGTGATGTTATCATCGTCATCGTCTACGGTAGTGTTATCGTCTGTGTTATTGTCATCAGGGATAATTGTCTTGGGAACAACAATAATATTGAAATCATGCGAAATAGTATCGTGACCGTCAGACGCCGTAACCGTGACCGATTGATTGATCTTGACATCGAGCCATTCAATCATGCCTGTAGCACTGTCTATCGTCATACCGACGGGATTTGAAGATAGACCATACGATATAATGTCGCCAATATCTATATCACTTGCATTAACGTCAAACGTATAGTTGTCGCCCTCATTAATCGTGATGTTAGACGGTGTATCGTCCCACACGGGAATGTCATTAACGTTATGAACATAAACTGTATAGTTAATGAATGCCGATAGATAGCCGTCGTCTACAGTTATATTAACCCAATACGAACCGACATCTGCGTTATCAGGCGTTCCCGATACGGTGTCGGCGACGATGCCTAGCCATGACGCATTCGTGTCAAGAGCCCACGTAAACGATGAACTATCAACATCGGTTACGCCAAGCGTGGTCGAGTAAACATCGTCCTCGTAACCATCCAATACAGGCGTTCCCGTAATAACAGGTGCGTCATTAACAGGTAATACAGTAAGATTGAATATCGTAGTGTCAAAGCCGTTGTTACCATCGTCAGCCGTAACGTTTACCGTATATTCGCCCACGTCATCGTTATCAGGCGTTCCTGACAGGACACCGCTCGTGTCTATGCCAAGCCATCCCGCATCCGTGTCCAATAACCACACAGAGCCAATATCCGAGCAATCATAGTCTACACTATAATCTTCATCCTCGTTCACAGTAATGACATTACTCGTCGATATGACAGGCGGAGAATTGATTACCTCAATCGTAAAATTATGTGAATCCGTAACGGAGCCGTTATACGCAGATACATTGACCCAATACGAACCGACATCTGCGTTCACCGGCGTTCCGGATAGGACACCGTTGCCGTCTATCGACAACCAGCTTGCATCCGTGTTCAACGACCATTGTGCAACGCTATTGTCAAGAACAGTGTTATAATCAACAGAGTACAAAGCGTCCTCACTCGCCGACAGAACATCGTCCGTGCCAATAACAAACCTGGGCGCCTCTACGGTACCTGTTAGATTAATGAAAATCTTATCATATTCAAAACCGCTGCTCAACTGTGTCATTGTCTCGACTGTCAACCTAATCGTGACCTCGACAGGGTCAGGGTCAGACCACGTAGATGCCGTATCAAAAGCCCAACGACCCGTGAAATTAACGTTCGGGCCGCCTACCCAGGTTCGCACATTGTTAATGCTAACACTGGAAGCGCCATTAAACACATCGCACTGCCATTGCAGCGATAAATTGCCAAACGTGGAAAATAGTACCTCGTTACTGCTCGTGGTACTGCTTATGATAAGGTTAACATTGTAATAATATGACGTTGCATAGAACCATCTGTAACCACTATCAACAGTGTAATAAGTCATAGAGGTTTCGTTATCCGCATCCACAAATAAACACGTATTGTTAATAGACACCTTCATATCGCTTGGATATGTCGCATCCGCACCATGAACAACCATCGGCATCGCAGCAAAACAGATTGCCAAGAGCACAATGACTGCAAGGTAAACACTTGCGTTCTTCATTCCTATCACCATAAACTATATATAAATACATATATATAAATGTTTGTATGGATTAGAGTTAAGTTTAAATAATATATTGGATAATAAGACATATCATGGATGAGAAAACAGAGAAAATTATCATGATTGGCACAGTAGTAGGTATCGGAGCGGTTGCTATGTTTGCTTTGACAAAGAAAAACACAGCGACTGATATATATTCAGGTTGGTCCCCAGCTAGCGCTTGGAAAAAACTCTTTGGGCAGCGCATAAAGAAGATTAGAAGAGGAGCCGCACCACCTTGCGCTATAATAAGAAAAACTCCTTACGGATATGGTGCAACATTCCGAAACGGAGTCACAATAGGTATGGTCGGCACTAACCTTACTTCCTTTGTTAACACAGTCAAGACCAGCCGAAACAATCCTGCCCACTGCGCATACTTGCCAAACGGTCAGATAGTGTAATCAAAAAATTTGAAATATACTATCCATACAAGGTTCCCTGTGGTCGCCAACAACGTCTGAATAGTCAGGATTGCCGTCCTTGAGTTCCATGCTCTGCGTAAACCTTGCATTGCGTATCCTGGCAACGTCTGTAGCCTTCATAATACCAATCACATCTCCTGCCGTTAAACCAGCACACGACGTTACTCGGTTCCGGCAACCGTATCACCAAGTTCCTTAACATAATCGTCCAACTTGCCCTTACTGAAATAGTCTTTCTGGACACCCTTTACCTTGCCAAGGGACAGGTTCAATTTTTCGGATATCGCCTTCAATGAAAGGCCGTCCACGAGCTTGAGCCTCACGAACTCACGATACATATCCTCGGTCCATTTGACCTTCGTATAGCCGCTTGCACGTTTCTTTGGTTCTTCCTTTGGCTCTTCCTCGGGCTCAGGCTCGCCAAGAAGTTCTTTCTTGACCTTCCACATGTCGCAGGCATACGAACCCGTAGGCCGTTTAACCGTTGAAGAACCGATTAGTTCGAACTGCGAATGTTTAGACATGAACGCCTTTAGCTCCGCACTGGTCGTACCGTATTTTGTCCTGGAGTTTATATGGTCCTTAATCTCCAGTGTCGTCCTGTTACCCTCGCTCTCCAGGTACTCACAAATCAATCTTATATTCTTGACTCCAATTCCCATCAACTCACATCCATAAGTGTAGGCAAACGCCCCTTATGGATTGAAAAGGAAAAACATATATCAGGTTGCCCAAAGGTTTGCCTACCCTTAACAACCCTACTTGAGCCAGTCGCAACCATACAGTTGAGTACTGCCGAAGATAAACAAGCGCTCCCCACTTTCATCACATCCGAGACGTTATTTGCGTTTTTTGGGTGACAGAGAATAGACGACGACCTGCCTAATTGGTCGTTAAACAGTATCCGCCTATCACCACAGGTATCATAGACCTGGCGTTCTATAAACTTATCGGTAGGGGCACAGGGAGACAGATATCCGGATTTGGACAGGCGACCACGAAAATCAGGGTCGCATTGGCCTCCCTCCGCCCCTAACACCCCTATTACCGGGTTGGCGACGACACCTATTTTAAATGATTTTATCCACTTCACTACTTCGTCCTTATTATCTAAATCATTAATATCAACCATCTCAAATCGTCGTGTGTCTAAAAAGGTGAAGTGTGGAGAGCGGATGGTGATAGGAATATGTGGCGATATACTACAAAATTCCTGCCGCTCTCCGTTAGTATGAGCCTGCCTACAGACAGGCACGTCGCCGTTGGTAATCAATTGCGTATCATTGAAATTTTCCAGGCTCACCAAACCCGGTTCTACATGATTGCAAAAAGTAAACGTTATCAGGTTAGCCACTCCAGTGTAATATATATTTCGATGGTTCTTTCTTCCGAATCACGTAAGAACACGTCTCGATTATGATTTCGAGCGCTGCCTCGTACCAGTTCTTGCCGTTTGCCGTATCAGGGTCGTTCTTGTCATAAACATGTTCGTAGACGAGATACATTACCGGGTCGCCAAGGATGCCGATACCGGGCACGATTGCCTTCACGTTGATACCGTCCTTTAGGAAGAAATCACCGTCACGGCAGCCAAACGAGTGGTGTTCAGGGTAGTACTTCGATTTCCTGTATTCGGCCATCTTCTCCTTGAAAACGGTCATTGCACCGTCTTTGCCCTTCGGCACCGATTCCATGGCCTCCTTTATATTGCCATCAGCAAACCTAATAGCGCCTGGCAACGCATCGACCGACATGACCTTGACATCACCGTACTCCTTTATGAATGCCCTGTACCGTTTCAGAACATCCTTTGCCCTGTCCCTGCACTCCTTCCAGTCCGGCCTGACATGGTATTGCTCGTCCATAGCACCGAAAATATAGTAAAGGTCGATACCGAGCGTGTTCCGTAGTATCGTGTTGATACCGCCGTCATTATAGCTTGACCTGAAATACCCGACATTGAAGTAATGGTTAGGGTATTTCTTGCTAGGCATCTCTATCTTCTCCACACCATTCTCGGCTGAACCCCACTTGTCAACGCCCATCTCTGAAGCGAGCCCGGCAATGCGCTCCTGTATAATCTTCATCTGTTCATCGGTTATCGTATCGGAATAAACATCGTCAGCGACGCCGCCTGATTCTTCCATGCAAATCTCTTTCGACTTGTCATCGAACTCCTTCTCCAGAGCCATCGCGCCGTCATAGTCATCGTACCTGTACATATATATATCCAGACCCATAGTATCACCGTCACCGTTAGATATGACAATCGACAATCGCAATCGCCGTGTCGTCCGTGTAGTCCGTCAGGAACCGTTCCATGAAACGCTCGTCCCACACGTTCTCGTCCTCGTTCTCGGAATGCAAGCAACCGAACCAACCCATCTTCGCAGGCTCGTGCCAGCCCATATCGTCAACTACCGCGAACGCGGTCAGGCCAGTCGCCGCCTTTGCAATATAATCGTCCCTTGACGTGTCCTTTATCGTGTTGTAATAATAACCCTTGCCTTCGGCCATCGTCTTGTCCCAGAACGAAGCGGCATCCTCTTTCTGCCGTTCAAGTATCGTATCAAAATCTATGTCCTTGATATATGCGATATCGAACCTGTCCTTGACCTTATCAATGTCCTCCTTCGACCAGCCCCAGCTGGGTTTGGTCTTGATACCCACACGGCCTTCCTTCAATGTGATATAGCCGAACCACCTGCCGCCAATCTCGTACCAGTCCCATTTCGAATCAGGGTTGTACTCGGTCAGAAGGTTGCCGTCGGCGTCCATGCTCTGACCGTACCAATTCTTTGCCCAGTCCTCAACGGTTAGCTGGTGTATCGCACCGTTCATGTATTTCTGCAAGTAGCTAGGCACGTCCTTACCCGCAGGCCAGTTGTCCACCTCGTCCTTTATACGGTCGAACTCGGCCTGAACCTCAGACGCATCCTTGTCCACATATGCATCGACACGCAGACCCTCGTCATACGGCTCGAGCATCTCTGACACGATTCCGGGCACGTCCTCAAGGTCGTCCACCCGGCACTTTACCATAACACTGAAATGCGACATCTTTTATCACCACGTTTTTTAAGATTAAATCAATATATATTGACATCATCTTATTAGTTCCTATCACCAATAGACTATATGTAGATATTTGTTTATAAACCTTTCTATTCCGGACACAATGTTATACCGTTCTCCTTGACATAACCACCGTTCGGCATGTCGTGTCTATCCGTAATATGATGAGCGTCAAGACTATCCGTTCTCGGACAGAACTTGCATTTATTACCGTCACGTTCTAGGACTTCGTTCCTGAAATGCTCACGAATAGTTTTCTTATTCATACTAGTCAGACTCCACATTACGCAGTTTTCCATGGCACCACGGCATCGGGCATTCGTATCAATCACTCTACCTTCTCAATTTTGAATATCCTACTGATCTCCACCTCTATGCACAACCACCTTCGATGGCAATTAGTACAAGTGTATGCCTCACCAATAAAATCTGGTATTGGAATTTTATGTCCACAATGGGGACATTTCGGTATTACATCATTCACAGTATATTCCTCCTGTTTCATTATCCACCCATTCCTTCGTATTTTGGTTGTAATGGTATATCTAATATTATTTCTCCACTTGCTCAGTCATTACCGTAACCCTTCCTAACGTCCTTCACGAACTTCTTTCTAAGTGTAATTATATCCTTTCGCAACTGGCTCTTCGGCTGCTCCTTCATCCACCGGAACAACCGGTTATGCAACTGCGTCGTCAATGAGCTCGGGTTCACGAGGTGTGCATTGCCTTTCTCTATCTTGTCTTTAATTGACCTCATGTATTTCCAGAAGGTATAGTATTCAAGTTTGAGTTTTGTCATGTAGCCGTTTGCGTCTTCCACTGCAAATCCCTCAACGTACTCACCCTTGTACCTGTAATCTTCTTTCTTGACCGTTTCCATCCATGTATAGAACTCGTTCCAGTCCTTCAGTTCGTATGCAAGTATCTTGTGCTCGAACCCGAACATCTTTGCGTACCGGTGCAACTCCGTGTCCGGCTCCTTCTCGAACTCGATTTCTCTCTTAACGATATCGAGCAGGATAATATCCCTGTCCTTGTACTCGATTATGTGCGGGTCGTTCACCGGGTCGATCACCTCGAATATCATACAGGATTTGTTGTTCTTCAAGAAAGTTTTTATATCGTCCTCCTTGTCCCGGCCTACCTTCTTCCAGAATATGTCCTTGAACCATGCAGCAAAATCTCCGTTAGTCGTTGACTTGCTTGCAAGCACTAGCTCATCAGACTCCGAGTCGTAACCACATAGGCCAAGGAAACCGTTGTACTTGAGGTACGCCTTCACAGGAAATTGTAAATTACTCTTCAGTGCCGACACCTTCGTCTCCGGTCTTTCGTTCACGTTGAAGAACTTGTTATATGACCGTATCACTATTTCACCGGTATTCGTGTTGATGAACAAACCCCTCGCCTGTGTGGTTATATTGTCCCACAACTTGTCGTAGAACACCTTCCGTTTGAAATTGAAACTCGAGATGTTATTGCCCTGGTCCTTTTCCTTAATCATGTTGTTCTGTCGCAGTTGTTCGATGAACTCCTGGTTGGTCTTTGCAAGTACTGTCGTTTCCTTTTTATCGTCTACATGCTTGTGGAACACCGTGTTCTGAATTTCAAACGTTTCCCAACCGGACTCCGTGAGCGTTGCGCATCGCAGTTGGCCGCCGTGCTCGACGTTGCCTTCGAGGTTGAAGCATCTGTCGTTCGCCTTTACCGATATACTCTCCACGTTCCGGTGGCCGTGTACTGAATAAAAGTTATCTGGCGTGTTCGACACGAACGATTCGTCTGTCTCCACCGCATCCTTGTACCTGCCTACGCCTTTGATGAACTGGACACTGGCAATTAACTTCAGGTCATTATATTCAGGAGCGCCTGCGTCCACGGTGCCCTTCATTATCGTGCTTGGGATGTTACTGATACCGCCGTGGGTGACGACGATGTATTTATCATGGTACTTGAAATACGCAATCTGGATGAGTTTCCGGTATAGTTTCCGTACGTCTTTCCTGTCAACACCGTACTTCTCGAGCTCGGGTCTTGTATGGTGCTCGAACTGGTTTGACATCGAAACCTCGTTCCTTGCCCATGCCCATAGATGTATCTCATGGTTGCCCTCAAGGAACATCACGTTCTTCTCGTCCATAATATCTATCAGGAACTTGACAACGTCAGCGTTCTCGATGCCCCTGTCCACGTAGTCGCCCACGAACATGAATAGCTCGTTACCACGATTCCTGACCACATCGGCGGGTTCCATCGTATCATCGATGCCCTTGAAATATTCTTTCAGGACGGTATTGCACCCGTGTATATCTCCTATGAAAT
>JGI10211J14876_10000492_pt1 | contig 16988 bp, 12 predicted proteins | sample Etolagsediment_FD_14876 | JGI IMG/M metagenome (IMG submission 14876)
GTAGCCTTGACGTGGTCTCAAACGTGGGCCTCTTATTTTCAGATGTCTTCTTTAGATTCTACTACTTCTTATAATCCATCTTATATAACCGACATGGCAACATACTTAAAGGTTGGAGTCAATACTATTACTGGGGCTGGAGATTCTACCGGAACTAGTATTTCAATTATGTGTAATTTAACTAACGAGACTGGAATATTTTTATCATCATTTTTTTCTGATAATTATATTGAAACTGACGATTTATTAGGTCAGTCTTCCGTTAGTACTTTAGTAGGAGATTATACTATTGTTTCTCAACTTAGTCCTACTAATATAAGTGTTCTAACATCTGTTATGTCTTCTGCTATGGTTGGTATTACTTCAGATGGGTCTTTTGCCGGTAAATTGTCAGATGGTATTGAGGCGTGGTGGTCAGAGATGGAAAGTAATCCTTCGGATTACTTTCCATCAGCTACTGCTGTAACGAAGCCGTCTGGAATTTTGTCAGGTTTAGAGAATACTATACAAAGTGCTATAGACTATAATAATGACTATATTGAATTAAATGGTAATATTTCTAAGGAAGATGCTATGGACAAATTAGCAGATGTGATACATACCGCCAATAGTGGCGGGACTGCCACTATTGGCGGTTCAGACTACACGATAGGGTAAGATTATGACTGTTGGTACTGCTGCATTAGAGTCTGCAAATATTTTAGCAAGGTGTGTTGTTAACTTTTTTTATACTTTAGCTGCTACGGTTTTAAGAATGCTACAAACTTTAGTAACTACACTTATTGCGTTAATAGATGCTAAGATTTTGGAGTTAAGGGCGATAATTGCACAACTTGATATTTGGAATGCTCTTATAGATTTTGTATGGTCTTTTTTAGAGGGTATTTTAAATGAACTTAAAAATACTTTGTTAGGTGCTGTTCAAAAAATTGGACCTCCTATGGCGTTGTGTCCTGAATTTTATAATTATTTTGTTAGTCCAGTAATTGCTTTAATAGATTCTTTTTCATTTTTTAAAACATATAAAGAAAAATATCAAGCATCTATTAGTGTTTTAACTTATTTTGATAAATTATTACAATATTGGGAAGCAACTAAAGCTACTTTAGTTGCTTGTAATGTTGTAATTGAGGATGCTTTATATCAGAGGATGGTTGTTGAAGGGTTAGACGTATAACATGGCTAAAACTTTAAAATGGGAAAATGGTGATATGCAGCGTTTATATACTAACAGTGGTTATACTTACGTGGAGGGTAAAGATAAGGTAAAACAAGACGTAGTCTGCGTTATTACTACTGATGTTAGGAGTTCTAATGGTCTTGGTATGAGTCTTGACGAAGTAGTTGGTAGAGTTGATGCTGACCCACATGAGGCTTTTGCTCATTTTCCTATTGCTTTTGAATTTCAAAGTAGGGTTGATGTTGGGTTATCACGGTTAAAGCAAGCTCAGAGGAAATATCAATATTCTACAAGGACCCCTCAAGAGCTTATTTATGATTATTCGTCACCTGATGTATGGCAGGATTATACAGATCCAAGATTATTTAGGTGGAAGGTTGATATAATAACTGAGGATAATAATTCTAGTTTTTCAATTAGTGGTGGATCGAGGAAATAAATGCCAGTTAATAAAATAACATCTACGGAGTTTGCTGAGAGAATAAGTGATGGTGTTAATGACCGTAATGATAAGATTGACACTAATATAGGTCCTGTTAAAGATGTATTTATAGATCCTTTTTCTGATGTTTTAGAAAATCAAAATGATAGGATTGTTTATCTTAACAGGCTTATTAGTTTAAAAAATGCATCAACACTATCACCTGATGATGTTGATACTGTTTTAGCTAATGAGTCTATTATAAGGTGGGATGGTAGCAGGGCTTATACTACTTTAACTTTTAGTAGGGAGTCTGCACCTACTGTTGATATAACTGTTCCTGTTAATTTTCCTGTAGCTACTATACAAGATCCTGCTACCGGAAACATAGTGACTTTTAGGACATTGGAAACTAAAACTATGTACGCTGCTTCAGCTTCAGCTTATTATAATATTGATACTGAGGTTTATGAACTTGCTGTAGCGGCGTCTTCTATTACTACAGGTGTCGTTAATCAAGTAGGTGCCTATACAATTACAAATTTTTTAAGACCTATTTCTGGTTTTGAGTATGTAACTAATAAACTGCCAACTAATAGTTCTAGGGGTGTTGAAACTAATGAGGAGGCTGCAACACGATATTTTCTTCATATTCAAGGGTCTCAAATAAGTACTCCTGCAGGAATTAAGAGGTTTATTCTTGATAATATATCTACAGTATCTGATGTTTATGTTGTATATGGTACTGATTCTTATTTGACTCGTGAGGAAACTGATGCTGGGGCAGTAGACATATGGTTTAGGGGTGAAACTTCTGCAACTAGAAGCTATGTTACCTATTATAAAGGAACTGAGTTACTTCAATCTGTAGATTTTCAACCTATTATCTCAGTTACTTCGGTTTCTTCAGTAGCTACAGGACTTACATATACTGAAGGTACCGATTATGAGGTTGTTACAGGTGAGTCTGAGTATTCTTATAGTAGTTTTGGGTCAGATGGTATTAGGTGGATTGCAGGAGGTTCTCATCCAGACCTTAATGACGATGTTATCATAACTTATACTTATAATAGCCTTTGTAATACGTTATCGGCTTATTTTACTCAGCAGGAGTATTATACTATGGGAGCTGATAAATTGTTTAGGTGGTCTCAACCTACTAATATAGCAATAGAGGCTAATCTTAAGGTAGGATCTGGAAGTCCGTCTATAGTGGAGGCTCTAGTTAGGGAGGCAGTTTATTCATATGTTAATTCGTTAGCTCTAGGGGTTAACTTAGAGGAGTTTGATATTGATTCTGAGGTTTCTAAAATTTACGGTGTAGATAATTGGACTTATGTTAATTTACAGGAAAGATCTGACACTGTCATTGCTAATAGTGTAGCTGATATAGAGATTGCGCCTACTTCTTATGCAAGTTTGGCTCAATCTGATTTTATTATTAATTTGGTATAAAATGAAATATTCAACTTTTGTATATGGATCGGGCGTTCTTTACGGACCTACTATAGATTTTACCGATGTTTTACCAGCTTCTGGACCTTCAACTGGTGGTCAGGATATTGTAATTTTAGGAGAGGGTTTCGATTATACTGATTTCGATGATGATTTTACTGGAGTAGCCTTAGATGGGGCCAAATGGACTGATATCTCAGCCGGTACTGGGTCTGTATCAACGGGTGCTGCGCATCTTGAGTTAGCTACCGGTGCCGTAGCAGGCGGCTTAGGTGGTATAGAGATGCAAACTACTTTTGATAACACTCAGTATGAGTGTAAAGTTAATATACCTAAGCCTATTGTGTATCCTTTGAGCGAAGTTCATGTATTTACTATGCAGCTTTATGCAGATGCTAATAATTATTCTGATATTTCTATTATACTATCAACTGATAAAAGTTTTTATTTAGAAGTTAGTATTACCCATGGTGGATCTGTTGTAGAGACTTATAGAGATTTATGGACTTACGGTGTTTCAACTTTTAAAATATTAAATTGGACAGATGATACTTATTTTTATGCTAACGGTGCTTTGTTTGTTCATTCTAAAAAACATACTAGAGCATTAGATACTTGGAGGTTTTTTTCAACTAATGATGCGGCAACTTATGAGATGTCTGGTGTAATTGTTGAGTATGTAGAATGTAGACCTTTTATGATGTTTGATACTAATCCAGTATCTAATGTTACGGTAGTAAGTGATTATAGAATAAGAGGAGTTACACCTCCTAGTACTAATGTTTACGGTAAAGAGGGGGCGTATGCAGGTTTAGTTGATGTTAGTGTTATTGCTGGTAAAACTTCTTATGATGTAGATGCTTATACTTATTATTTTGTTGATGAGCTTATAGCTTTAGATAATGTTGCTAGTTCTGTTAAGGTGAATATAGTTGGAGATTCTGTTATTAAAACTCCAGTAACAGCGGCTAGAGGATTAGGTGAGGGGATTTAAATGACTTTTCCATCTGTTAGTAGATATGCTGATTTAGTTAATGGTATAATTGGAGGTGTTTTTTATAGAAATGAAGGTATTGTCTTACCATATAGGTCAGACAATACCGAATTTAGACTAGAAGTATCAATAGCTAATACAAAATATGGCGTATATGTTAATGAAATATATACAGGACATGTTATATCAGATTCTCAAGGTAATGTTGAATTTGAAAGACTTCTACCTCTAGGAGAGGTAGAAGTTGCTTTAGAGAGTCCTGCAGGTACTAGGGTTTTTGTTTATTTATCAATTAGAGAGTATGCTACTTGGTTGGCTTCTTATGCTGAGGTCCTTGAAGTAATTGATAGTAATATAATTCAAGCTAGTAGTAATATTTCTATAGATACTGCTGAGATTGAATCATTAAGAGATGCTCGTGGAAGACATTTTGATTTTTATAATGATATAGGTCAAGATTTAGGTGTTTATAGAAATCAGTTAAAGGAGTTTACTTGTGCTTTTAGGGATTATGGTGGTAAATTTAAAGGATTTAATGAGGTTGTTGCTGAAATAGTTCAAGTTGAGCCCTTTGGCTATTCTCGTAGAAAATGGGGTCCTAATTGGGTTTTAGATCAAAACTTTTTTTCAAATCATAGGTTGTTAGATAGGGCTCATACTGTAACTAAAGCTACAAATAACGTAACTGGTGTTGATATAGTTAAGGTAGAACCTGATGTTGTGTCTAGTCCTGGTGTTCCTCATTCATTATCTTGGGATGGTACATATTTAAGTTGGATTCCAAACGGAAGTGCAGGCTTATCAACTATTCCTAAGGATGGTGAAGTTTTTTTGCCAGGTCCTGTTAGTACAAAACCTGCATGGATTTTAGGTAGAGATGTATCAGTTACGCCTTATACGGTAGCTGCTGGTAGTCATATTTATTTAGATATTGATTCATTAGGTATTATTGATATAACTTTGAATACAGGTTGTCCTAATCCTACTCCAGCTAATGTTGTTTTAGATATCAATACTGCTTTGGGTGCTGATCCTGTATATTCTATCGCTCATGCTGCTGCAGCATCTGTTTATAATACTAAGGTTTTAATTGAGTCTCAAATTGCTGGAGGATCTGTAAAGGTTTGTTCTAGTGGTAGTTTTACTACTTTTTCAGTAGCATCTGAGCTTTTTGGAATTAAACCTGGTGATATTAAGTTTGGTTCTGTCATTAAGGACATGCCTGCTGGTACTAATACGATTCCTGGAATAACGGTATTAAAAGTTAACGGCGTTGCTATGAAATATGACGGTCCTGCTAGTGTTCAGTATGTATATTTAGCTGGTCCTGTTGTATATGAAGCCCGCTGGGCTTGTCCTGGAGGGTCGTTTGGTCCTTATACTGTTTTTACTGAATCAGGTAATTATACTATAACAGATAATGATTTAAATGAGTTGGAAGTTTATGTTGATTTTGATGAGCTTAGTACTAGCCCTCTTATTAATACGACTTCTTATATTTTAAGATTTACAAGATATATAGAAGCATGTCAACAAACTCAAGGAGCTTGGGTTAATGTTACGGTAGATGATCTTCCGGCTGGTATTGCAGCTGATAATGTTACTGTGTATGATGATGCTACAGATGGGTATACAGATTATCCAGATCTTTGGTTGCCTACTACGCCTTCAGCCACGTCTACAATAGTTTTTCAACCTTCAGAGGTTGTTTCTGCTAAATTAGAGCCTTATGATCCTACACCAGCTTTTCAGATAAGAGTTGCTGATTCTGCTTCTAACGTGTGTGATTTTGTAATTCCTGTTTTAAAGCATCCTAGTTTTTATAATGCTCCTAGAGGTCAAAGCTATCCTCAAACTTGTTACGCTGGTGCGTATGATTATGAGGGTTATAGACTTGAGATTTCTATGTGGGTTAAACCTTTGTTGTCTCCTAATTTTGTTATAGAGTTGGGGCTTAGTTTTGATGGTCAAGCTAATAGTTATAATACAATAGGGTCTTATACTGTTTCGGGCGATGCTGGAGGATCTGGATATGAGGATTATACTTATATCTATGATTATTATGATATTCCTTACGATGCCGGTATAACTACTGGGTCGGTGTTTGAAGATCTTGCAATTTCGGTTGACGTTTATGGTTCTTTTTCAGCAGGTGCAGTTTCAGATGTTATAATTGATTCACCATCTGCTACTATTAAGTATATATCTTCAAGATATTTAAATAGTGCTACTGTTCCTAGAAATAGACATCGTCAATATTTTGGTGAATTAATGTGGGTGTGGTCTCCTGAAGTTCTTACTTTGCAAGAACAAAAATATTTAGGTTTAGAATATAAAGAAGCTTCTCCATCTAGTGTTATCGGTGGTATCAAGATAAGCGCGATATCTACAGAGACTCCTAATGGATCTGGTACGTTTGAGTATGAATATAATCCTTCAACGTCTTTACGAAGATTTAGATGGCAACCTTATGGCACTGCATACCCACCTATGACTGGGTGGACTACTATACTTAGTGATGGAACTTATACGTTAACGGCTCCTGATGCGTCTACTATTGATATTGATGTTATATATAGCTTTTTACCGGTTTTATCTGGTTCTATAACATCTACTACTTCAAGAACTATTATAATATCTGATTCTAGTTTAGAAAAGGGTTTGCCTAGAAAGATTTCTCCTGCTCATTCTTCTATAGATATTTTTGATGTTACTGAGTATGACTCAAACGGTGATCCTGTTAATTTGGTAGGGTCTATAAGTGAATCGGATTTTTCAACGTGTGGACTAATTAACTCTAGCTTATCTTCTTCAGACCCTTTTAGGTTCTCTTATATATATCCAGAGTTTCCCCCTCAAGAGGGGGAAACTCTGTTGTTGTCATTGGTTGGTGCAAATTATGAGGCAACTTTAACTTATATTTGTGATGAAGATCAAACTTCTGCAATTTTATATGAAGATGGTATCCCAGTGCCTAATGACTTGTGGTCATTTTCAGCTAATGATACTGTTCAAATACCGGTTTCTTGGTTTGTTTCTGGGGATCTTAGTTTATCTTCAACTTTTACAATAGATTATGGTCTTTTATATCAGGTTGAAACTCCTGTTTTTGATTTAGGGGCTAATTTTGATGATTATGTGTGGTTTTTAGATTATTTTTTATGGACTCGTTATGATAAGGAGCAGGGATTATACGAAAATACCGTTCCTTTGTTTTTTAATATTGAAACCGGCAGGGCTTATCTTGAAAATAGATCTGATATGAATAAGTCTACCTCTGAATTGTTTGTTCAGAGATCTACTGAGCGTAAGATTATTTCTAACAGGTTTTGGAGATTTGAAGATGATAAGACAGTTTCTATAGATGCGGGTGCTTTAACTTCAGGTCAATATTATTTAACTCATAATGAGAAGCGTGTATACCCTACTAGTGATCTTATTGTTACTTTTGAAACCAGAAATTCTAATTCATCAGCTGGAGTTTTACTTGATACTTATGAGGAGGTTGATAAAAACTCAGTAGCTAGACTTTTTAATGATGGTGTAGGGTCTTATTATTATAGATATCATCAATTAAGGTTGTCTGTCTCAGGTATTAGAGATATTAGTGATTTTAAAATAAGGTCTTTAACGTTAAAAGGTCTTAAAATAAGGGGAGTGTCACCCTATGTTAGGGGTTTAACTAATATTTGGGGATAATTTGTTGATTATTTTTATTTTAGAGTATTTTTATTTAAAAATTGGAAAGATATAGGAGATAAAATATGGAAGGTTCTAGGTATCCAGATGGTGTTTTAGTTGACAATGCTACTCTTAAGCATACTGAGACTACTAAGGCTGAGCAAATAAAAAGGCTTAGAACTGATGTAACCTCTAGAGGTGTATATTCTGGGGGGGTTATTACGGCTAATGCAGTAAATACTGATAGAATTGATATATCTGCATTTTCAGGGTATACGCCTAATGGTGAGTGGATAGAGGCTACAAGTTCTAACACTAACGTTGCATTAGAAGACTCAACTCTTGGAGTTACTAATGTAGTATTTGCGTTGTATACTGAGAATAATACAAAGTATATGCCTCATGAGTCTGACGGATCTACGTATCCAGTATATAGTGAAGCTACCTATGAAATAAGAACACTAAATGAGACTGATTTTGCTAATACCTCTATTGTACCTTTGACGGATGATAATTTAGATAATATTGCATTAGATAGATGTCTGATCTTAGGATATGTAGTAGCTAATGGTGGTGGCGCTCTTTCGGATTTTACGTATACTTCAGGTTTTGACAATTTGAAGTATTCTAATCCTAATCAATTGTCTGTTATTTCGGGAGTTACTGTTACTGCAGTAGACCCTGATTGTCCTACAGGCACCGCTACTATTAGATTTGATGATACGGCAGCTCCTATTTATAAGTTTTATTGGACATCTCCAGGTGGAGTTATCTCAGGTGTTGAAAATGTAACTGTTGATTCTGAAGTTACAATTACTGATGGGTCTGGTTACGATATTACTCTTTTAATAATTATTTCTCAACTTCCGTCAGGGTTAGTAGTGCCATATGATGAAAGTATTACTATTGTTGATTTATATGAACAAGATCCTGATAGATTTACTGGTGAGGATGTTCTTCATAGGAGCTTAGTGGGTAATGGTATCATTACTCCAGAAAATCCTCACGGACTTTCAATAGATGACTTACAGGGATCTTCTTCTTCATTTTTGGAGGAGCATCAGGATACACAACATTCAAATGGTATTTGGAGAGGATCTAATTTAAATACGTTGTATTATACTCTTTCAGCTGGTACCTCTGACGGAAATGTTATTCAAATAACTACTCCTCCGTCTGGATCTTTATATTATATTAATGGTAAAAAATTAAATACGTTAACTAACGTTACTACTGTATTTGACTCAGCAACTTTTGCTGCTGGTATTTTAGGGGCTGGTGAATCTCGTGTGGGAACTAAATACTATGAATTTTATGTAAATGATAGTGCTGAAGTAGTACCCTATAGAAAAGCTACTTATCCAGGTGTTAGGAATTGTACAGGTACGTGGATTATAGGAATGAATCAAGGGCATCCCTCTGGATCTTATGACCTAGTTTTAGTTATTTCTGGAGGAACTACTATCTCGGCTTCTTGGGGGGGTGGTGAGGCTGTGTCTTATCTTAGACCGTCTACTGGAGGTGTAGCTAATAGAGTAATACGGTTATACGCTCCTAATGAGTATGATTATGTAGATTTATTTATGGGGGATGATATCTTAGTCTCAGATGGCTATCTTCCAACTGCAAATAATACATATACTGATACCATTACTGTCTATTCACCTTTAAAGGTGGATGATAATATGCTTATAACTGGTGTTAGCTATTGGTATGATGCAATAGGATCTACTGGTAATCTAGGGTTTGATCCATTGGTAGCACCAGGGTCAAGATCTCTAGTCGATTATAGACCTTGGGGCACGTTATCTACCTATGAGTTGTCGGATGAATCTAATCTTGAGTTAAATGAGTATCCTAACTCTGAGTTACAGTATTCTGGTATTTTGCTTAGTAGGCAAAATCAATATGATTTTAGGTGTTCTTTGCCTGCACCAGGTTTGGATGTTACTCTTAATGGTGGTATTTTTTATTGTAGAGGTAAAAGATTTCATGTAGAGGGGGATGATTATACTTTAACGGATAATACTACTACTGTTTTGTGGGTAGATTATGAAGGAAATTTACATCAAGACTTGTTTTCTGCTACAGACTTTAATAGTGATTATGATCAAGTAATAGAGTGGCTAGTAGGACACCCTCAATTAGGTGATCCATCGGAGTTTTTAAATTATCAAGGTAATGGAGGAGTTACTCCAGAAAGAGGAATGCCTCTTTGGCTTATTACGACTCTGGCTGGAGTTGTTACCAAAATAGAGCCTATGTATAGGGGCGTTGGTAAGCATATTATTGATTGGAGTGTGGGTACGGATGGTGGTACAGTAACAACCCCAACTATGGGTTCTGGCCAGTTTGGAGATTTAAGGTCTGCATTTGCTTATGCCAAGCTTGAGTGTGAAAACTATAAAACTAATAAATCTGGAATTACAATAACAGTTGTAGGTGATGTTTTGATACCGAGTGCCGTTACTCAGCCTTCTTATGTGAATGTTATAGGAAGTAATTCAAGTGATGCAGAGATTACTGAAACCGTAGCTGCTGCTACAGGTGCCTGGATTCTTTCTGAGGGGTGTAGGGTTTCTGATATAGAGTGTTTAGGTGGTGGTGGGGCTTTTTTTAAATTTGCTAATAATGTAGTCATAGACCATATTAATTATAATTCTAACGCTGTAGCTGGTAGCGTCTTATTTACTTCAGATGCTACAGTATCTAATGTAATTGTTCAAAATTGTGTTTTTACTCCTGAATATGGAGTTTTTAATACTGGAGGAGGGGGTGCGGTTACTGATTTAAAGCTTATTAACAATTATATTGAGTCTTCTACTTATGCTGGGTCTAATGCACTTGTTGATCTTGAGGGATGCACCAGTGTTTTTATTTCAGGTAATACTTTTAGAAAAGATAATACTAGCAGAAGCGAGGCTTTAAATATAAGTACCTCTACGGATGTTAGTGTTTCTTATAATTTTGTTTATTTAGATCCTAGGGCTGGCGGTGCCGGTCAGTATGAGCACGGCATTAGACTTTATGATTGTACTGACGCTGTTATATCTAATAATTTTGTTAAAATGACAAGTTCTTCTGTTATGGGTTTGGGGATTTCTTTATACGATGTTCAGTCAGTAGTAGTTGTCAATAATGAGACTAGTGGTATGCGTTGTGGTGTATATTGCGGTACATCAACTGTTCAAGATATTTCAATTAAAGATAATAGATTTGATAGTTGTAAATTAGCAGGAATTAAATTATATGATATTTCTGGTTCTATCACAACTGTAGAAAATATTAATATTTCAAATAATATTATAACTGAGGCAACTAAGGCTGTAGGGGCTGACCCTGATTCTGATTCTACTTTATCAGGAATATATATAAATTTAATTTCGGATAATTTTACTAGCATTGACTCTTTTGTTATCTCCAATAATATTATAAATTCTGTTGTTAGTTCCAATACATCTACATCTGTGTATGGGGTTAGGGTGGGTTTACAGACCGATACCGCAGGAGCTTCGAGCATACATAATGTTTATGTAAATAATAATAATATATCAAATTTATCTTTAGCTGCAGGTTCGGGAGCTGTTGCTATATTTGGTATATATGCAGCTTTTAAAGCTGGGGTTCATGGTGGCGCTGACGGATTAGTAGAAAATCTTACCTTTTCTGATAATAATATTGCGTTTAGTAATAATAATGGTGATTCTGCTAATGATGATGTTGTGGGTCTTTATTTTAAAACGTCTGACGATTCAGGTGATGCTAACGAGACAACTAGTAATGTTAAGTTTGATAATAACATTATACATATAAATGACGATGATGCTACGGCTAACGGTACTGGTTTGTATATTTATTCTTCTAGTTCCACTATACTTAAAAGTAAGGTTGTTATTAATAATAATTTTATAGATGTATCTAGACACGGTATTTTACCTGCTATAGATGATTCTATAATTTCTAATAATAAGATCTATGCTGGAGCTTCTGGGATTGTTATGAAAAGGTTCACAGGGAGTATTAATTCTAATTTTATACATGTTTATAATTCTTATGAGCAGGATTTTATTATAGTTGATCCAACACCGGGTACACAATATGGGTCTTTAGGTGTAGCCCTTGAAGATTGTCGTGATTTTGCTTTAGATTTAAATGAGATAATTATAGGTGATTCTGGAATAACTTTAGATGACGGTAGTTGTAATATATATGCTAGTTATTGTTGTGATTTTAGTATTAGTAATAATAGTACTAGGCAGGTGTTTAACTCAATAGCGGTCGTTGATCCTATTTGGCATTGTTTTATAGATAGACCTTATGAAACTTTTTCTATAGATAAAAATATAATTTTTAACGGTTTAAAGTCTAGTGTGTCTGGTATTACCGGCGTTAATGGTTTATGGGTGCTATGGACAAGTGATATTAGTTTTCCAGCAGCTGATATATGGGGAACAATTGCGAATAATGTTATTCATGGCAGTAATATAGCTGGTGTGTACGAGTTGTATCTTCAAGACTTTTCATCAATGGCTACAGGTTCTACTGTTACTAGGGGTTATACTTGGCATGATAATTTAGTAATGTATAATGGACAGGCTGGAGTTGGGGTTCCTAGAATTAGCGTAAATCCTGATGCAGTTTATATTGAAACACCTAATACTAGTATGTATCAAGACTCTAGTGTGGCTCCAGTCTCTTGGACATCCTTTTAATTTTATAATCTTTCTTGACTTCCCCAAAATTGTCTGCTAGTATAAAACCGTAAAAGGAGGGTTTTTATGTCTGAAATGTCTAACAAATCTAAAGAAAAAATCAAAGTTAAAAGGAAGACTAATAGAGATCTTCTTAGTAATTATAGAATGAGTCTGGAGCAAGATCTGTACCAGTATTGTACGTCTTTAGGAGGGCATGATTGGTCTGATTGGCATAAGATTTATGTATCTTATTATTTTTCTGATTATGATCGTTGGCAAGAAACCCGTCATTGCTTTGTTTGTGGTAAGGATGAAACTAGGGAGCTTGAGGAAGAAGTATATAGAATTAAAGAAGAAACAGGTGTTGACATTTCTCTTGACTAACTAGTCATTTTTTGTTACATTTATATTATACATAATGCTTTAAGGAGGGCGCTATGGCTGAATATTTGACGGAAGAAGAGAAAAAAACGTTAGTTTGTGGCGTTTGCGGTCAATCTGTAAAATCGTTACGTGGTTTGAAAATACATAAAAAACGAGTGTGCGCCTATGTATCACAAGAAGATTCTACTGTAGACTCTGAAGAAGAACTTGTAGAAGATTCTGATATTGTTTTAACAGAAAAGCAAGAGCAACTAGCTAATATAATGAGTTGTAGAACCGATAAAGAGGAGGCTACAGCAGATGATATTAAAGTAAAAGTGGATCTAGAAGACGGTATTAAAGCAAAGGAGGCTCCACTAGTGGAGCCTCCTTTTGAAGTTGTAGATCGTGATGATCTTAATAAACAGGAGCAGACTCTTGAGTCTGCTCCTGTTGTTAGTGGTTTAGAAGAGTCTTTAGACCAATTAGGTATAGTGTCTATACCTATTGGTGCTAGGGTCTTGCTCAACGGGGAGGGATCTTTTTGGAAAAAAGATCCCTCAACTAATGGTTATATTCCGTGTGTAGCTGTTATGGTAACTTGTAGAGTAATTAATAAATGGTCTCAAGGTGATCATGTTTATCTTCAATTAGATGACATTGTTAGTGATGATGAGTGGTCTTGTCTTGAGAGTGAAGTTATAAATGGTAGAATTCAGTTAGTATCTTTAAAAGATCCTACTCCTGTAGATTCTAATGATATTCTTGTTCCAGTGCCTTCAAGACCTCCTGAGGTTATTGATCCTGTAGAATTAAGAGCTTATACTAGTGCGTGTGATTTGTATGTTACTGCTAGAGATGCTAAGTCTGCTGCAATTTCTGATTATAAAGTTGTTAATGATAATACTAGACCTACTATTTTGGCGTTTTTAAATAAATATGGTAGGGAGTCTAAATTTGGAAAAGGGGATCAGAAGTTAACTGAGGGGGGGTTTGATGCTCATTATACTATAGAGGAGCCTAAAAGTATTGTTGCAAGGGACGAAGAAGCTATTTTAAAATGGCTTCTTGACAACGGTATGACCTTTGCTATTAAGGAATCCCTTAATTTAGAAGAGTGGAATAAGTTAGTAGACTCAGGTCAGGTGCCTAAGTCAGTTCTTAATAAACTTGAAAAAGTAGAAGAATTGCCTCCTAAACGTAAACTCAGGTTATTCAAAATAGAGGATTAGTTTTTGAAAACTTTAGTATTAGTTGACGGTAATCCTCTTATGTGGAGAGCAGCCTATGCTAAGGGGGAATCTTATGTATCGGAGGGAATTGTTACTTTTTTCTTTGATATAGTTGATAGATTTAAAGGTTGTGATATTCTTTTATTTTGGGATAAAGGTAAGTCCAGGTGGAGATCTGACTTTTACCCTGAGTATAAAGCTCAGAGGCAGGAGAGGAAAGATAAGTTTGATTTAACTGAAATCTCTGAGCAGAAAAAACATGCTAGGAAGGTTTTAGGGTATTTTGGAGTTAGGGACATAGTTGTAGCAGGTGTTGAGGCTGATGATATTATATCTTGGTTTTCAGATTACTTTTACAATCAATATGATAGAATTATAGTTGCCACAAAAGATCATGATTTGTGGCAACTAGCTAACGATAAAGTTTCTATGTATGATCCCATTTCTAAAGTTGTTCAGGATTACGAATTTATAAAGAGTCATACTGGTATAGAACCAAAGCTTATAGCTGACTATAAAGCTTTGGTTGGAGATGTTTCAGATAATATTAAAGGTATAAAAGGGGTAGGACCTAAAACTGCTATGAAGCTTATAAAAGAGTTTGGTGGTCTTAAGGAGATATTAAGACTTGAGAATTATGAAGAGCTTAGGAAGAAAGTAACTACAAAACGTATATTAGATAATTATGAAGATCTAGCTATGGCGTATAAGCTCGTTAAGTGTCCTACTTTAAAGGAATTGCCTTATTTTCTTTCTGCGGTAGAGAGGGAAGTTTTAAGGGGTGAATTGTTAAAAGAGGTTGTGCCTGATTCATTTAAAGCCATGGTTGAGTTAGATTATTTAGGTAATACTGGTAGAATTAAGCCAGAATACGTTCAGAGCCTTTCTAAAGAGGTTGTAGGGTTGAGTGCCTATTTCGATTTAGAATCGACTGAGGCGGCTGTCAGACACCGTGAGATTGATTTGAGAGTTTCCTCATGTAATAGATGCGGGTTGAGGAAGGCTTTGATATCTCCAGAGTTTTCGAAGGGAAAAACTAAGGCTAATATATTTATATTATCCAGTAAGGTATTAACTGCTGAAGACAATGTTAGGTTAGAGAGTTTATTTGAGAAGCTAGAATTGGATTTAAAGAATTGCTGGATTTCTTTTGTATGCAGGTGTAAAACTATTAGGCCATTATCTTACGGGGAGGTAAAGGCTTGTTCTAGTTATGCGCTGAACGAGCTTAGGCTTGTAAAGCCTAAGCTTGTATTATCAATTGGAGACGAAGCTCTTAGCTTAGTCTCCGATTATACATATGGGTCTTCCAGTCATTCTGGGGATATATTTTTCAATGAAAGGCATAATTGCTATGTAGCAATTATGCCTGGTTTTACGGCATGTAAAGATTTGGATTGGAACTACGGTGCTGATAAGCTCAAGGATTTTTTTGATAAAAGGAGATAATGACAGGTAATGAAATTAAATCAAAAACGGAATTTAAAAAGGAGGTTAACTTGAAAAGTGTATACGATATAAGAAGGTTTTCGCATCTTATGGGGGATGCTCCTGGAAATTCTGACGGGCATTATAGCGGATCTATCCAGCCTCAGCACTTTTCAGCCTCTAATAGGCTGTTGTTTAATCTTTCTAACATTGTGAAATATGTTCATAGGTATCCGCATAAGGGGACTCCTATTAAGGATTTACAAAAAGCTGCATGGTATGCTGAATACCAAATTATAGATAATAATTATTTTGTAATTCCTAGATGGTCTGAGTCTTGTATTTCACCTAACGAGTATGTAGATGCTCATCCTGAGTTTAATGATTTACAGATTGAGATTCCGTTTTTAATTTGGAAATATAATTGGCAGGGGTCTTTAGTATATTTAACAGATGCTAAAGATCTTATTGACTCGTACATTAAGCAATGTCAAGAGTAATTGTTCAAATAGGTTTTGTCAAGAACCGAAAGATGACTCAATCAATTAAGGCTTATTTAAATGATGAGGAGCTGAGCTGGAATGATGGTCCTAGTGCTGGCACGTATTTAAGTAGCTTGAAGGATAAACATTATAGAGGGATGTCTTGGTTTATGTATGAGCTTAATGCTCAAAAAGAGGATGTTATACGCTTAGCTGTTAAAACTTATCTTAGCGGTATAGGTTTAGATGAAGAAAATACTTTTGAGTCATTATATTATGTTGATGAAGATGCTCCTGTTAGGGAATTTGAGGTTCCAAAAGTAGGTATGCGCGGGTATCCTTTAATAAAAGGTAGGTTTTTGGAAATAGACTCTATTTCTGAAGATGAAAAACGTAAAGCTGACATAGAAGAATTTATGAATGAAGGGTTTTAGATGAAAGTATCTTTTAAACGGTTAATAGGTCCAGAGGAGATGGTTCCTGCTATGAGGGTTACTAAAGGAAAGGATATGTTTGATGCTAAGATGCCGTCTTTAAAATTGTGGTATAAGATGATTTTATCTCAGCATAGTTCACACAGGGTGGTTGTTTATCGTTTTTATTGTGAGGATGTACCTTATTATGTGCATACTCACTTTGTAAGGCATAATCAAGGAATTCAGTTTCATGTTAAAAGTCAGAGAGTAGATAAGGACAGGGCCAATTCCCTTCAAGGTGCTTTTGTTGATATGTTATTTGATGCTAATGTACAAGCTTTGCTCAATGTAGCTAAAGCTAGGTTGTGTTATAAGGCTGATGATACTGCTAGGTCTTTAATGAAAAAAATTAAATATGCTTTGATTTTTGAAGGAGATGAATATGATAAAGTCTTAGGCAAATTGTTAATGAAGCCTTGTCAATGGTATCCTGGGTTTTGTTCAGAGTTAGAGTCTTGTGGTAGGGTGGCAAATATAAGGTCTCTTTCAGAGGTTCATAGGAGGATAATAGATGAAGAATAGTGAAGAAGATCGGTTTGATTTAGGTAAGGGTGTAGGTATTGAAATAGGTAAAAAAGTTGG
>JGI10211J14876_10000493_pt1 | contig 16959 bp, 17 predicted proteins | sample Etolagsediment_FD_14876 | JGI IMG/M metagenome (IMG submission 14876)
TTTCCAGTAGACAGAGATGAACGTGGACGTTATATCTTTAGTATGAATCTTATAATTAGAAAAAGGAGTTAAATTATGGCTATTTCAGATCTTGACTTAGGCCCATGCCAAGTATTGTTTGGAACCGCTGGAGCCGAAGCAGATCTCGGAAGGACGGAGGGTGGTGTCAGAGTTGCATTCAGTACTGACGTTGCCGACCTTGCGACAGATCAGCGTGGAACTACACCTGAGGATCAGGTTGTTACTGGTCAGGGTGCTCTCATTACGGTTCCATTGGCAGAATATACTCTTGAGAATTTGGCTCTTGCTCTTAATCAAGATGTAATAGGAGGTGCTCTCATTGAAGGTGAGAACATTGTAGGAACTAAATTATCTACTAAGGCTCAGAGTTTGCTGTTAAAGAAGTATGTCGATGGTTCTGCCTCTTCTGATGAAGAAGATTGGATTAGATTTCCAGAAGCAGCTCCACAAGGCAACTTTGAAATCAGCTTTAGCAAGGATGGCCAAAGGATTATAGAGGTGGTATTTACAGCCTTTCCTGATGATAGTGAAATTCTTTACTATATAGGAGATGAGGCTGCATCATAATAGAAAGGAGGTCATGATGACCAAGAAAGTTAATATAGATACGTTACTGTCTCAGAGTGAACTTGTCCTTACTTTAGGAGATAAGGAATATGTTGTTCATGATATTCCTATGGAAGTCTTTATGTCTGCTATGGATGTAGACCCTGAGAAGGATCGTGATATACTTCATGGACAGTTAGCCAAAATGTTAGGAGTAGATAAGAAAGTATTGAAGGATGTTGGGTTGAGAGCCGCAGGTATGGCTCTCAACGAGATCCGTAGATGGGTTACTGGAGCTGAGGAAAATGAAGCAATAAGGAAATCCACCAAGGGAAACCCCTAAATGTAGCGGACTGCTTTGCTCTCCTTGCGTCAACTTATAAGTGGACACATCCGCAGATACTTAGTCTTACTGCACAGCAGTTTTTCTTTTACTTAGATCAGATTACAAAGTTAGAAGCAAGACAGCAGATGTATAACTTTGAAGTTATTTCGACTCCACATATGTCCAAGGTTGATAGGAGAAGGCTACAGGATCGCTACAATAAACTTTTAGGTCGAGAAACAGAAAGTGATAAGGAAGAAATTAATAGTGCATGGAAAAGGCTTCGTGCTATGAGAGGAAAGCTTCGTCAAAAGAGGATTAAATAATGCAAGCTGGAAGTATATTAGCTTTTTTAAGATTAGATTCTTCACAATTTAAGAAGGATATGAAAGGAGTTTCTTCCTTTACGAGACGCCAGATGAATAATATGGCTGCGACTACACAACAGCAGACAGGAAGAATGACTCGATCCTTTGGAGAATTTGCAGACAAAACTCTCAGATATGGAGCAGATGTTGAGAAGGGATGGTGGAAAACATTTGGAAGAGTAGCTGTTGGATTTACTATTGCATACCGTGCTATGAACCTTTTTGAGGAAGGACTCAAACGACTTACGCAGACATTTATAGAAGGTATGACAGCTATAGATGAATATAGAATAGCTGCAATTACTGCTGCATCCTCACTCCAGATGTTAACCGAGGTACCTTCAACACAGAGCTTTGAAGATTATCTTGCTTTTGGTAAAAAAGTCTTTCGTAATTTAGAAGTTATTGCTAGAGCACATCTCTCTAATGCACAGCAGCTGCGTGATGCATGGACAAAGTTAGTTGCTTTGAAAATTGTTCCCGTCACTGAACCAGAACTTGAGATGGTTGCACGTCTCGTCGACAGAATTCTAATGTTGACGCCTACTATGGACGCTCAACGTCAGATTATGACTGAGATTAAAGCATATGTAGAGGGGCAACTGAGAGCACAAGCAGCCCTTGCACGTGAGGCTAGTCAAATACTTCCGACTTATAAAGACACTGTTGAACAGATACAGAAAGCCTCAACTATTTCTGAAAAGACAGCACTTTTTTTCAGTATGCAAGCAGGACATTTAGATGCTGTTGGTGATGCTTCCAGAGAAATTATGGAAACGCAGATGGCGTGGAAAGCTACACTGGAATCTATTCTGAATATGATGCAGCGTGCTGGCCTTGCTATGATGTACGAGGATATTCTTGGATATATGAAAGGCATTTCAAATGAGATGCTGGATGAGAATGGTCTAACAGAGAGAGGCATTGCCTTAGCATATGGATTTCATGCTACGTGGGAAATTGTAAAAACAGTACTTACTGACGTAGTTGATCTTGGAAGGGATCTTGTCGTTATATGGTCTGCCCTTACTTTCAATATGAAGCCTATTACAAATATGGTCAAGATCATGTCGATAGGCATGGCTACAATCAAAGCTCTGATTGATGTCATTTCTGTGGGATATAAGAATATACTAAAACCCTCAGAGGCTTCTTATGAGAGATTATTAGATATATATGATGAACTTGAAAATACTGTAATGCTCATTTATGACGCTGGTAGTGAAAAGAATAAGAAAAAATTTGCAGAAGGATTGAAGGCACAAGAGAAATTGCTGAAGGAAAGCATAGAAAGAGCTTTGAAACTAGTTGCTGATCTAAGAGTGAAGGAAGGCAAAGATGACGCTGCTAAGAGAGAGAAACTCGAAAAGGAATGGGCAGGTATAGAAAAGAAGTATCGAGAACAAAGTACAGCATTTGCAGAGGAAGAACTTAATAGACAGTATGAACAGTATAAGAAAGTTGCTAAGGACAAGCTGGTACTGGAGGCATGGTATGCTGACAAGTTAGAAAAGATCAGAAAGAAAGAGACAGATAAGTTTATTAAAGTAGCAAAGGAATTAGCTGCAATCGAGTATGCTGCTCCCTTTGACTGGGAAGAGCTGATACCTGAATCGGTAGAAGTTCATACTATGGAGGCTTATGTTGCACTGGCAAAAGAGCTGGCCGCTATTGAATATGCTCCTCCATTTGATTGGGAAGAGTGGATACCGACAGGTGTACTGACCGAAGCAGAAAAGGAAATACAAAGATCCTATGAACAAATGCTGGATAATATTCAGAATGAAACTGCTGATGTATTCTATGATATTTTCTCTGGTACAATAGAAGGTTGGGATGACCTCCTTGATCAAATGAAGGATTACTTCTTCCGCATGTTAGCCGAAATGGCTGCACAGGCGATTGCAGAGCCTATTATAGTTCCCATTGTGCAGAGTATAACTGGAGGTATGTTTGGAGGTGCAGCTGGTAAAGTATCTGACATTCCTGGTCTTAGTGTTATTACTGACATGTTTGAAACTTCTCCAACATCTTGGCTTGGTAAGCAGGGTATAACATGGGGAAAATTAGCTGGATCTGCTTTTCTTGGAGCTGTTGGTTATGGCACGATTGGTGAAATGCTTGGTTTACCACAGAGTAAATATAGTGGTTATGGAGCAGGTGCAGGTGCAGCTGCAGGTTCAATATTTGGCCCATGGGGTACAGCTATAGGTGCTCTTGGGGGAGGTCTTTTTGGAAGCCTATTTGGAGACAGACATAAGGATTGGAAAGAAATATTTGGTTTCCCGGAAACCTTCGGACTTGGAGAGGATATCAGTCTTATAGCATCTGCTCAGAGAGGCGGAGGTGGTGATCTTGTAGCAAATATAAATGCTGCTCTCACCGAATTAAGCCAATCAATGGAAGCTCAGTTTATGGCTGTGGCTGCGTTGTTGCCTGGCCAGATGCAAGCAGACATGATCGAGCAAATTGAAGCTATTGAGTTTTCTTTAGGAGGCGCAGGTTGGGTTGTAAGAGAAAGTCATGTTGAGGCAGACATTCAGGCTATAATGACATCTTCTACTCAGCGAATGCAGGAAGCTATGATGCCTCTTTTAAGGCAGGCTGCAGAAAGCTTGTTGGCATCAGTTAGTGAATATTATGATTTTGGTGAAGTTGACATTGCTTCAATGGGTGCAACAGAGTTGGCAGACTTTGTATCTATGGCTGCTCAAGTAGCTCTTGCTTGGAAGGAATTTACGGAACCTCTTGAGGATATTATAGCAAAGCATACTTTGACCGATCTTGAATATCAGATCCGACAACTTGATATTTGGTATGAAGAACAGAAGTTGATGGCAGAGGAATTAGGATTTGGTCTTGAGTTGTTGAATGAAGCCTATGAATTACAAATAGAAGCTGCACGAGAAGCTGCAGCGGCAATGACTGCAACAGCAATAGAGGATTTTGGGACTAATTTGCAAGATCAAATCAACCAACTTACGATGGAGCCTATCGAATATCAAATCTTGCAGGTTGAAATGGAATTCCAAAGTATGTTGGCTCAGATTGCAGCATGGGCAGCTACTACAGATTCAAGCCTCAATCATCTTATTGAACAAGCAATAGTGCTTAGAGATTTGCAACTTGCAGCTTTACTTGCTCAACAAGAACAGGCTGCTTATGATGCTCAAGATGCAGCAAGATTAGCAAGGATACGTGAACAACAAAGTGCATGGCAAAAGCAATTAGCAGATAGTTTAAAGGCGTTTGAGGATGCTGTAAAATCATGGGGTAAAGTTTTTGAGTCTATAACGGAACAAATCTTTCAGATGCGAACTACTATAACAAGTCCTCAAACTGCCAGAGAACGTATGGCTATAGTAGAAGCAGAAATTGCGTCAATAACAGGTGGCATACCTATTGAGGAATTTCTTGATTCTCTTTCCAGCATAGGAGAAAGGACAGGAGTAATAGAGAGACTCCAAGAATTATGGGGACAGTATCTTGATCTAGCTACAGAAGTATACCAAAGACCCTCAGTTGAATATCAACAGGTTTTTCAACAGACGTTAGATGAACTTACTCGCATGCAAGATTACATGGCTGACTATGCTTTGGAGCAGTGGGACATTGGTGAACAGCAACTAACAATGCTTGAAGAAATAGAGAATTGGCTTGCTCTTATGTATGCAGCTATTGCTGCTGGTGGATGGTCTTATCAACATGGTGGCATTGCAAGTTTTCCTCAGGTAGCTCGTGTTGGTGAGATTCCAGAAGCTATTATACCACTTCAAGGAGGTGCAGTTCCAGTAGCTCTTACTGGTGGAAGTGGAATGCAATTTACGCAGAATAATTATATTAGTGGTAAAGATCCTGAAAGGACTGGGAGAGAAGTAGTAAAACAAACAAGAAGTTTTTTGATGAATGATGCAATCTTTAGAACATGGACGCAACGTACAGCAGGAGGTAGGTAATGGCAAATGTTATTATCAGTAATGATTTTCCTACTTTGGTAAATGCTGATATAACAGCAAGATCAGAAACAGCTCCTTATCTAAAGGTCAATGTCGTAGATCATCTTCATTTAAAGAGAAGATTCAGAGCAGACGATTTAGTTAAAAGTGAGGTTAATCCTTTAATCTATTTTGATCTTGGATCTGCTCAGACTATTGTAGGTGTGTTCCTAAATGATATTAACTTTGACAAGACACGAATTCTTGGAGATGCTAATGATCTTGGAGTTAATTGGGCTGCAGCTACGTTTGATAGTGGTGAAGATCATGTTGTCAGTGAAGATGGATGGGTGGAAAGATATAAAATTTATATTCCCTTAACAGGATTCAACTTAAGATGGCTTGCTATTATGACACCTGCAGCAGCTAGTGCTGTAGGAAGCTATCAGACTAAGTGGGAAGTAGGTTCTATTGTTCTTATAAAATCTAAATTAGAATTTTCTAAGAATGCATTTATGCGAACAGCTGAGAAGCCTTTTGAGGACATTGTACTATCTCATGGTGGATCTGAAAGGATGAATTTGGGTGATAACCTTATTTGGAGAGGTGAAGTAAGTTTGGATCAGAAAGCAGAGACAGATGAGTCTGAGTGGATAAATGTCAATGCTCTTGATATATCTAAGCCTATAGTGCTTTATGAGAATAGAACAGATGATTGCAAGGCTTATCTTGCTTTGAGAGATGATGTATATCAGGGCACTCTTCCTCATTATGGGTTAGTAAAAGGTAATACAATAAGTTTTAAGGAGCTTGTATAATGGCAATAAAAATTAGAGGAGCATATGGTCTTATAGGTGGTGGTGCAGGTGCATTAGATGCTATTGATGGTGCTGCTTTGGTGGATAAAGAGATTGCTATAGTAGTAATGCCTTTGGGTTATACTTATGTATACACTCTCGACGCAGACAGTGGTGCAGCTGAAAGTAGCCCCGATATAATTGCTCCAGATGCTAATCCTGGAAACAAAAGATGGATTCTCAATGGAATTGTACCTGCCGATCCTACAGATGGAAGAGGAGTTGGAGATAGAGATTACAATGATGCTCGGTATTTGCAAGATCTGGTTGATGATGACACTCCCCAACTTGGAGGAAATCTGGATTTAAATGAAAAAGCTGCACTATTTAATGAGGCCCCGACAAGTGATCACACCTTCAATGGCATCATAATTAATGATACTGTTGGTGAAGATGTAGCTATTGGAGATGTTCTCTATCTGAAAAATGATGGAAAATGGTGGCAGGCTGACGCTGATGCTGAGGCCACTACCAAAGGTGCAATAGTTATGGCTACAGATACAATTCTTGCAGATGCTGATGGCGTGCTTTTATTGATGGGATTTATTCGAGATGACAGCTGGACATGGACAGTTGCTGATGAATTGTATGTCTCTTGCACACCAGGAAATCCTACTGATACACAACCTGCTGGTGCAGGTGATGTTGTTAGAATTGTTGGATGGGCTATGACAGCTACTATTGTGTATTTTAATCCAAGTGCGACATATGTGGAGATAGCATAATGGCTATAGATGTTGGTCCTGCGTGCTCTGACAGAGTAACATTTCTGGGCTCCCAAACTGTAGTTAATAAGGGGAATCCTGCCAATGAAACAGGTAAAATAAATTACATATGTATTTATGCTGTTACTTTAATGACTGGAATAGAAGTTGCTTCTTTTTCTGCTGCAGGAAATAATCTTACAACTAATGCCTCTGTTTCCCTTGCAAATGCAGCTATTGGGAAAAATGAATATAATGCTCCTGGTGACTTCGTAGCTTTTGATATCAATGCTGGTGAATATCTTGGTATCTACTTTACAGGAGGAACTATTGAATATGACAACGCAGGTTTTGATGATATTTGGACCAGAGCTGGAGATAACATTCCATGTGTAGGTGCAGCATTCGTTCTTAATGCTGGTGATGCTGTGTCTTTATATGGAGAAGGTAGTGGTTGGTCTGCCGGAAAAATTCTGGGTGTTGATGCTGGAAATATGGCAAAAGTTGATGCAATTTTGAAAGCTAATGTTGGAAAAATTATAGGAGTATAATGGCATCTGTCTTATCTAAATACTCTCCTACCTTTTTAGTACAAATCTACTTTGGTGGAGTAATATTCGAGGATACTGATGATGTAGAATTCTCTGATACTGATGATGTAGAATGGGACATGTCTTCTTTTCAGGAGAGATATGCTACCAAAGATTTTTATGATGCAGATGGAAATTACTGGAAAGGTACATTGATAAACTTTCCTTATGTAATACAAGAATTAACAGATTCTTATTTTGGTGTAGAACAGTCTATGAGTGTTCTTCTTCGATTTGCAAATCCCAGAGATGATATAGATGATTCTTGGGAAGTAATGACCGATGCTGAGGATCTTAGAGGTAGATGGATCAAGCTTCAAAAGTATGATCCTACTGATGGCACTACCTTCGTGATGCGAGGTAAAATAATAAGGTATCTTCTCGGTGCGGAAGTTGAAATTGAAGCGGAAGGAAGAGATGATGCTATTTTAGAAACATTACTTCCAAAGAAAGTTGTTACTACAGATGAATTTACCTCCACAGCTTTAGATTTAGGTAAGGCCATTAATATATGTCTTGGACATTGTAGGAATGTCCCTCTCCACAATATTCAAAATAATACTGATAGTAATGAATATGATTATTTAATTGGATACGGTACTATTGAAAGTTTGGATGTTGATCATGCTAATGGTAAAGGAGTCAAGAGAGAGGGAATCCTTGTTTCTACGACTGAATATACGTTTTATGATGGATCTCAAGTAAATCCATATCCTGGTTATGCTTTTCTCCGATTTACTGTTGAGCAGATGGATTTTTCTGGTGGCTTTCACAATCTTACTGCCGATGTAAGAGGATTGGAAATGGGTGAAGCAGCTGCTCAACGTAACTTTGCAAGAGTGGTGGAACAATTCCTCAGCAATGCTACGTGGGGTCTCGGTGATAAAGTACTTTCTAGTGATTTGTTAGAGGATGAGGATTGTGAGGATATTAGTGATTGGGCTGATCAGGATGCAGGAGTTGCAGTATCTTCTCAGGTTAATAATGCTCCTATTGCCGATCCTGTTGACTATACATTTGAGTTTAACACGAATGCTAGTTCTATTCCTAATGATTTTGCTCAAAGAGTAAAAAATGTAGGTTCGATTGATGCTTTAGGGAATAGGATTGTGGTGTCAATTAAAACTTATTGTAAAACTGTAGGAACTTTAGCTAATCAGGATATGTTCGTCCTTCAATGCCGAAGAAGTGATATGAATTTTGCTGTTGCTTTTGCCTCGGATGGTCTTTATATTCATGATGGAGCCGCATGGCATGAAGTAGGGACGGATATCGTCGATCAGGATGTCTGGCAGGTGTGGACTTTTGATATAGATATCTCTACAGGGGCTGCCAATGCAACCTGCGATGTCTATTTGGATGGGACCTTGAAGGCAACCGGAATTGATTGTAGTACTGTGGGTATTTATGCAGATGGTGAATGTTATTTTACGCAATTCGGCTACACCACTGACAACCAAATATTATATGTTGATTGGTTTAAAGTTGGAGATGGTTTTGAGAACAACAGCTTCAATGCAGCAGCTCATCATCTTAATACTATCGGGAGTCTTTATTGTGATGGGCCACTTACTGAGCAACGCAAGGCTAGAGACATCATTAATGATTTGCTTCTTTCAGCTCGGGCTGTTATTGAGCGTAATGCAGATGAAGAATGGATTATAAATATCGATGTTGTTGGAGCAGCTAGTGTTCTTAATCTTGGAGAAAATGATGGATACTACAACAATGTTACAGTAGTTGATCGGCATGTTCCATCAGTTTCAGAAACATTGGGGACATGCTATGTTCATTATGCATTAAATGCAGCAAATAATGAAAAGGGCTTTTATGAGTTGCATGCTAAGGCATTCAGCTTTGGTACTGATCTCACCCTTGAGCTTCCTTTTGTATGTGAACATGCAACAGCAAAAAAAGTTTTATCATATCAGGTAAATCGTGCTGTTTATGGAGGGAGAAAAGTTGTATTATCTCCAGTGGGATTGGAGGGCAGAGATTTATCCAGAGGTGATATTATTACTTTAGATGCTCCAGATCATAACATAAATTCTCTGCAATATAAGATTGAAAGCATATCCAGAGATGCTATTTCAAGAGAACTTATTTGTGGTACGTATGATGCAAGAATCTATGATGATATCCCTATGGATGATCCAACGGATGAATCAGGAATAGAATATATAGAACAATCCTATATTACTGTCTGTCCTACTCCAGGACTTGCGGATTTTGTTTTAATAGCTGACGCTATAGATGCATTACCGGCAGATGGTGGACAATTATTTTTGAAAAATGGAATCTATCAACAGACTGATGAATTAGTTATACCAGACAAGAATCTTACTGTAACTGGAGAATCCTTAGATGGAGTTATACTTAAAAATAATCCAGGTGATAACCTTTTTGTTTTGAACAATCTTACTAAGAGATTAAGATTTTCATCTTTTTCTATTGAAAGTCAGAATGTAGCTGCATACTCAAGCATGTTTTATCTTTATGGTGGAACAAATGCTGTCAATGCTATAATTGAAGAAATAGATTTTAATTTAGTAGACAATAATATTATAGGAGCTGCTGCTGGCGATCGAGGCATTTATGGTAAAGATGGAACATCAGATGGATCATTAAAGGTATATACATGTAGTTTTCAAAATGGATTACATTCAATACATTTTGATAATTATTATAATACTGAAATTAGTAAAGATAATATTTCCAAAGAAGCACTCAATACTGGATTTCTGGCTAATGACTGTCCGAGTATTAAGATTAATACTAATAGAGTTCTGGATTTTCTGAGTACTGGAATTATGGTTCTTTCTGCTACATCCGTGAGTGGTCATGGCACCATAACTGAAAATACAGTAATAGGAAAAGATGATTCTTTAGCAGCTACCGATTTATATGGAATACTTTTAGATACACATGAAATTATTGTAAATGGAAACCATGTAACTATTATCAGTTCCCGTACAGGTCTAAGTTGCATGAATGGAATCACATCTGTAAGCATTTATGGAGGTAATATTGTAGGAAATGAAATTTATATATATAATATAGTAGCAACAGATATTCAATATGGTATGTTATTGAACTCGATATTTGATCTAACTTGTTCCTCAAACAAAGTAAAAGTTTGTGATAGTGATGTAACAAACAATCATTATGGACTTTGTCTTAAAGGATCAGACAGAAATACCCTTAACTCTAATATTTTAGACTTAGTAAATAATAATGCTAAAGATATTGGAATTAGTATGGATGCCGCTTCACAAAATAATCAAGGAAGTAATAATATTACATACCAAGTAGGAACTTCTATTCAAGATCTTGGAGCAGGAAATACTGTAACAGCAAAGGATGTATAATGACAAATCTCATCACATACGAACATGGCTCAGATAACATCACAATGTTTCTTCAAAATTGCATCAAAGAAGGTAATAATTATTTAGGTACAAATGCTCAGCTTTTCGGAGTTAAGACTCATCTGTTTGCAGTTAAATGGACTTTAGATACTGCAACCCCGACATATGATGCTAAAGGAAATATAATTGAGTGGGATAAAAAGGTTTCAGAGATGGCAGAGGCTGATCCTGGAGAAATCATTGATCCGATATCAGGAGAGGATTATAGAAAAGCCATCAAAGTAAGAAGCTTTCTCGCTGATAAATCCTATGAAGATGTTGAAAATTATATAGATAGCTACGTCACAAATCTGGCCTCGGCCAAAGCCTATTTAAAGCTCCTCTCAAAAATTGTTTTAGGCATTATTAAGATGATGGATAAAGTATAACTTTGCTATTTCAACTGTTGAAAATACCAACCATTTAATACTTTTCTGCTCTTTCAATAACTGAATCGTTATAAACCCATAGAACACGTGCAAGTTCATGGCCTGCTGCCCATTTATGGATAATAACTTTACCCTTTATTATTTTTACAGGCATCCAAACCTCAATCTGGCCAATGTGATTAGGTACAGTAATGGCAAAAATTTCTGTCATATTATAAGGAAAAAGATCAGGCCACTTTTTCTCAAATTCTATTTTCATCTTTACCCTACTACCACATAAATAAACTACTACCTCTCCAAGACTAATTCGTTTAAAGTAATTAAGATCCTCGCTCTTTAAAGAATTCCACCATGACATAGCCTCTGTCTGCACTGTATGGCTGGACACTTTATTATGTGGAGTTTCTATATGTGTTTTATATGCACAACTGATAGTAAGTAATAATATTAACCATATCCATTTTTTCATTTTATGCTCCTTCTAAAATTAACATCCTTACTTATAAAAAACCCTCTTAGAGAGGGAGGATTAAGGAAAACCAGGAGGGTCAGGAGAAAGGGAGAGGGAGGAAGAGGCACACTCTTAGCTTGTATCATATAGCCTCCTTAAAGTTAGTATTTTCACCTGTTGAAAATGCCAGGTTTCGCTTCAAGATGCACGCATAACAATAGGTACAATTTAGTTCAGACGCTAATTGCTTAGCATTCATTTTTTCACGTCTGCTTTGAGGTATTTGAAGATATCTATCTTTAATAGATGGTCTTGACCAACCTCCTCTAGGACTTACTTCTATGTTAAGTTTGTGCAACTTCTCTAAAATTGTTGCTGAGCAAATTCCTAGAACATCTGACATGCGATGTACAGAACCCATAGACTCATAGAGAGATTCCATCATAGATTTCAGTGTGTGATGAGTATTATATCTATCATTAAAGCCATCTACTATCATATCCCATTCAATTATTATAGGCATCCATCCTCCTCTCTCTTCCCCTCTCCCCCTCCCCAAAGCCTCTTCCTTTGGCTTCCATCCCTTTCCTTAAGAGGAGATTTTTAATCTTTTTTTTAGTATCTTATAAACCTGATGCAATGGAATCTTCAAATCATAAGCTATCTCTTTTGCGCATTTACCTTCACTATGCATCTTCATAACTTCTGGGACCTTCTTGGCAAGTTTCTTTGCTTCTGTATATCTTCTCTTCGTATCTCTAGGAATTCTAAGGTGTATAGTTGCCTCGCTAACACCTAATAAAGCTGCAATCGTTTTAGGAGAGTTACCTTCTCTAACGTATAAATGCCAGACTACTTTATTAAAAAGTGTGCCATAAGATTCATCATCTATCTGATCAAGGATTTCAAGAATAGGCAACCCAAATTTCATTTCTTTTTCTCCTTTACTTCTTTAACTTTATAAAAAATACCTCGCCTTGATGCAGTTATTTCTATTCTTTCTGACTGTGCTAAGGTATCAATCAAAGATTGAAACTCATCTGCATCTCGGATTCTTTTGTAAACTCTTCTCATTAATACTGAATGCGACATCGCTTCTGGCATATTCTTTTCTAATATTTTAATAATTAATTCGCTTACACTGCTTTTCTCAGTAGCTCCGACATACTCCATCGCCTTTGCCATTCCTAACTCAAGATATTCAATAGCTTTAACTGCATTCTTAAAATGATCTATTGTAATTATCATACTATTTGATTCCGACACCGACAGAAGCATTGCAGTTTTTAATACATGATCATGTTTTCTTTCATAGAAGGTTATAAGATCGGCAGTTGAGGGTTCACCCATTTTACCTTCTTCATACCATTTAGTATAGAATTCATCACACTCTGGTGTAAGTTTAATTTCACCTTCGAGAAAGCTCATGTCATGCAAATCCTCAATTAAAGACTCACGCATTTCTCTGCGTAAATGTGGCTTCGCAATTCTATGTCCCTTCTTTCCTGAGACCATCAAGACTCGACCCATAAATCCACTTGATAGAAGCGCAATAGGAAAGATCTCGCCTAAATCCGAGGGTGTAGTTCCTGCAAGCACAACAGGACATGGATTACGTACTTGTGCATGCCCTTTAGTACGAGTCAGAAAGTCGACACGTGCTTTGGCTGTATAAGTTGCTGTCAGGAATTTAATAAGATCAGCAGCATATGTTGCTTTACTAAACATGTTAGATAACTCATCTGCGTGAAGTAATACACTTCCATCAGGTTTTATTCTGCCAGTAGGTGAGATGGAAGCCTTTTTCATTAGGTCTATCAATCCTTCGACAGTGGCCTTTTCATGCACAGCACGGATATCTTTATTAGCGAGTAAGAGATCAAGACCTATTTCCATTGCTACGCTCTTTCGGCATGAGGCAGATTCAGCGATAAGTATTACATATTGGTTTGGATAGACTGTATATGCACCTCGATCAATCCAAATACTTCTCCTTAGAGAAGCAGAGATCATAGTTAGTCCGATCCAGAAGTGAAATATGTCGGGTGATTCTTGCTTATGAATATAATCCCTATACGCCTGTAACCAGCCACCAGGAAACTTTCGAGCCATACATTACACCTCTAGTTTTGTTGCAGACCCTTATATATGACTCCACTGGCTGCCTTTTATTATGTTGCTTATATTACCACGACTTACACCAAACCTTTCAGCTATTATTCTATGATAGATACTTTGTTTACCTAATTCTCTAATTTCTATAACATCTTTCTTTTTTAGCTTTGCTTGATTATTTCTTTCTTCGGCCTGAAAATATAGACCTAATTTAAGGGCATGTGCAAAGTTCTCATAATTAGATACCTCATGATGAGGGAAGCCTTCTATAGGCTTCCAAATTTCAACTTCTATCATAGTTCATCTCCTTTTTTTTTGAGTAAGCATAGATTCCTGCTCTTCTGGATGTTTCATCCAATATTGCATCCACATATAAGTTCCAGGATTAAGTTCACGAAAGTTGTCAGGTAGAGGCGAAGGATTACAAGGAGTTTTTACTCTAGTTACTGGAGGATGTGCCTGAACTTTTTCCTGCAAATTGGTATCTTTAAGAATGCTTAAAAGCTTTTGGCGAAACTCGGAGTCGTGCTCAACAAGGTTGAGTAAATCAACTTCCCTTTTATTCATTGGAATTTCCTTTTAGGGAGCTATGCCCCTTGATTTGACTATTTCGATTGCTTGTTGCTCTGTGAAGCCTATCTTTATTAAAGCATCATATTTAGCTTTATACAGAATGGCTAAAGCTGCTTGTGAAGAGACCATGACCTCTAGGTTGTCCTTCATATGCTGTATACTATCTCCTAAAGATTCCTTCCAATTTTTATCTTTTTCCATTCTCTTTCTCCTTTTTCTTCCACCAAGCTCGTGTTATGAGTTCTTTCGGTGACACTTGTTCAGCACCAAGCTTAACTGCCTTCTGTAATAATCTTTGACCAAGAAGATCATAATGTGGATGCTTGAATCCTGCATAGCCTTTGTCCTGATACCATCTACGTTTCATATTCATCTGTTCTTGGGCAAATTTGTGAAGCTCCTCTTCGGATTCGGTGCTAACGAGATGACCTAAGTAGTCGACGATAATCATATTTCTATCTCCTTCTATTTGATTTTTATAGTTCTTTCATAGAATTACTTCCTCCATATCACTCCAATTTTCTCCTACTGAGATACTAATAGGAATCTTTCTCTTAATATCCCAAATCTTAAATGTTACATCATAAGCTTCCTGCAACGCCTCAATACCATATTTAACCTCACCTTCTGGCACTGAAAGTATAAGTCCATCATGTTGTTCAAGAAGCACAATGTAATGTTTATAGATTCTCTTCAATGCAATCTTATTGATATCACCTACTGAGCTTTGAGGTATAAAAGAATATCCTGCCTTAAATAAGGACTCATTTATCCTGCCAAAAAATATCTGTCTACGTCCAAATACATTGTAAAGAGTTCTATCTTTTCTTATACAGTCCTCAACATGTTTATAGAATCTACCTCTGATACCAGGAAATTTTGTAAGGAACCTATCTTGATATATCTTTGCGTCAGCGAATGATATATTAGCTTCATGTGCGAACCCAAATGGTCCCATTCCGTAATCCGTCCCATGTATAAGACCTTTGATGATCGTATATCTTTTATCATCTTTTGAGATTTCTTCACCAAAGACCTCTCTTCCTGTTTCAAAATAAATCCTACCACTTTCTGCAGCTTTGATATAATTTTCATCGTCGGACAAATATGCCACAATCCGCATATCCGCCTGTTTCATATCACCTCCTACCATTACATCACCAATTTCTGGAAGGAAGAATGCTCTGGTTGGCCCACGCTTTACATTTTGAAGATTTCTACCTTTGCCAGTAGTTGCCTTCTTTTTGGAAGAGAATCTACCAGAGTTAGTTGTTCTTAGATTGTAGTCACATCTAAACCTTCCATCTTCAATATTATCATCACTAAAAATGGATAGGAAGCTATAATCCTCTCTGGCCTCCAAGATGAGAGTTGGGATTTCAGACTGATATTTATAGGCAAGATTTTCTAGAGCATTTTTATTAGTTGTTTTCTTCTTAGTTTTGCGATCTATATATGGCTGCCAGCCAAAATCCTCATAAAGAAGTTTCTTTACTTGTTTGTGCGACTTAACATTAAGTTCATAACCTGCTTCTTCATGGATTATCTTCTCTTTAGCTTCAATAACCTTCACTAAATCTTTACGCAGTTCCGGTAGTCTTTCTGAGTCTGTACGAATGCCACGCATATTCATCTGAAAGATGGGTTCGATTACCTCAGCAAAGAGTGAGATATATACATTCATCATGTTCTCTTCTGTTAGCTCTTCTATAAGTTCCTCTATAGCCCAAAGTGTGCTTACACAGTCCAACATGTTATATTCCCAATGATCTCGCTCCTTCCCTGCACGGATAGAAGATCTCTTAGTATCTTCATCTTCATCTCTCTTATAGAATGCAATGTCTGTATAGATACTTACAATCGTTTCAAGATTATGGGGAAGTTCACTGTAAAGACATGCATGCATTAACATTGAATCCCACTTAGGCATCTTTAAATGGATCTTGTGGTCATGCATCACTTCCCAATCAAAAAGAACATTCTGTCCTGCGAGATTCAACTCTGGCAGGACTTCTGCTAGTTTCTCCCATATAATCATCTCCTCTGAAAGAGTCCAGTAATTAGATCCATTGCCCATGTAGAATGGAATTGAGATTGAGTCTTGCCGAGACCAAGCTAGGCCGATACAAGATAGTAAAGCATGTGGAGTCTCAACATCGATGACTACAATAGGAGGATTAAGTTCTTGCAGCATTTCAAGGGTTTTGATAATTCGGTCAAGATTAGGTCGGAGGATGAAGTTATATGTAGGAAATTCAAACTGGAAATCTTTATCTTTAAGACTCTTTACTCGCATTAGGTCTGCGACGATGAGAGGCCAGACATTGTAATTGTAGTGCATGATCGATGGATGAAAGGTTGGAATTACGATGCAGTCATGCTTAATACTATCCTTTGGATGCAGAACTGACCCACGAAAGTTGGTAATACCACTCTTATCAGTAAGAGTTTTGAGAGCATAATCACCAAGTGCGACAAGGATCTTCGGATTCGGAAGTGCATTGATTTCAGCTATTAGTTCCAGCTGACCCATATGTAGTATCTCTGGGCTAACACGAGTAATCTTATTTCCAGGAGCTTGGTGCTTCAGAATGTTTGTGATATACAACTCGCCTCTAAAAAGACCTGCCATTAAGAGAAAGCGGTTTAAGTGTTCTCCAGCACTCAGATCGGAAGAG
>JGI10211J14876_10000494_pt1 | contig 16932 bp, 13 predicted proteins | sample Etolagsediment_FD_14876 | JGI IMG/M metagenome (IMG submission 14876)
ATGGGGTCTGTTCTCGATATGTGGTCGGCGAGCACCTCGCGAGCCATAGCGAGGGAAACCTTTTCGTTACTCAGTGAGGCAAAGGCGATGACCTTGAGCAGAGCACCTTCCAATTCCCTTACATTCGTGTGCATTTTCTCGGCAATGTACTCAATCACAGATTTGGGAATAGGTTTTTTCATGGTGGCCGCGCGTTGGGCGCAGATTTTGCATCGTGTTTCGAAGTCCGGCGGCTCGATTTTGACCACCATGCCCGAGACAAACCTGTTAACGAGTTTTTCGCAAAGTTTTCCTATCATCTTCGGATGTGCGTCGGAGGCCAGAATCACCTGTTTGCCTGCTAAATCGATTGTATTAAATGTATGCAGGAATTCCTCCTGCATTGCTTTTTTGCTGGCCAAGAAGTGTATATCGTCGATTGCCAACACATCCATTTGTCGGAATCTCCTCCGAAAAGCCTCCAGCTTTTGGGTCTTCAAGGCCAGCACATATTGGTTGGCAAAGTCCTCCGCTGAGACATAGAGCCATTTGGCCCGGGGTCGGGCCTTCCACACTGCGTTGCATATCCCTTGCAGCAGATGTGTCTTGCCCACCCCGTATCCTCCGTGAAAGAACAGCGGATTGAACGGACTTTGCTCCACCTCGACCACCGTTTTGGCCGCATTGTAAGCTAATTGATTTTTGGGGCCGACGACAAAGGTGTCCAAAGTCAACTTCAACGGCATCTGCCGGCTTCGTCTGTCAGCTTCTTTTATTCTGCTTCGGGTCGTTCTGTTATGGGCCCTTTGTACCTGCTGGGCCTGAGAATCGAGCTGAGAAGACCTTTGGCTGCCCGAAAGTTCAGGCTCGATACTGAAGGTTATCTTCTTGTTGCTGCCGGTGACCTGTCGGGCGGCGCGGGCAATATCGTCAAGGAAGTGGTTCTCAATCCAACTGGCTATAAAGTGGTTGGGGACTCCGACCCTGAGGTAATTATCGGCAAGAGTGAGTCTGGTAGAGTTTTTGAACCAGACCCGGTGCTTCTGCTGCCCGATTTTCTCGGCAATCGCCTCATTTATGGCACTAACTTCGTCCGTGAATGTGGTCTGCATCTTCGGTCTCCCAGCCTTTCAATCAGAGCCAAAAAAATATTCGATCCGTCGATATGATTGCGTTACGACAACCTTAATGAAAATATATTGCCGAATTTAATTAGTTCAACAACGTTTTGGCGAAATTCTTTTCCACAACGTTGAGGTTCAGCAGGCTACTGTATTTGCGCGCGAAATCTTTTTTTTTTGAACAGGATTTGCACAGCGTAAATAGGTTTTGTGGAAAACCTGTGGATTGCAGTTGTAATTTGTTTATCAAAAGCGCTGTTCAAGCTCGCTTTTTACAAGGATTGCGATGTAACCGCCGTCGTGGTCGAAAGATGTATCAATGGCTGTGCAGGGTAAGGTAAGGCTTTCAGACTCAAGCTTGAAGGCCGGATTGTTTAAGAGAAACTGTTTTATGACTTCTGAGTTTTCCCGCTTCAGGATGCTGCATGTGCTGTAACATATTTTTGAGCCGACATTTATCATTTCCGCCGCCTTTTGCAGAAGTTCCAATTGTGTTTGAGCTATACTATCGACCACCCGTTGCTTTATTCGCAGTCTCACTTCCGGCCGGCGCGCCAGTACGCCGGTGTTTGAGCAGGGCACATCCAACAAAACAACATCGCATCCGTTCTCGGAGACTACGCGCGCCAAGCGGTCGTAGGGAACGACCTGGACTATCGTTATGCCGAGGCGCTTGCAGTTCTGGTCAACTTTTTTCAGACGCTCGTGATCGATATCGGTTGCGATTATTCGTCCGATATTGTCCATCAACTGAGCCATCTGGACAGTTTTTCCACCGGGTGCTGCGCAAATGTCGATAATCGTCCAGCCGGGCTTTGGAGCAAAGATTTCGACTGCCTTGGCGGAGGTGGGGTCCTGTACAGTAAAAAGGCCTTCATCAAAGCCGGGCAGTTCGGTAACCGATGTATGGCTTTTCAGTTTCAGCGTAGTTTCTGTCGGGTCGATTTCAAATTCGATTCGGTCAGCGGTGAATTTTTCAGCGAGGGCCTTTGCCGATATCTTCAGGGTATTGGGACGCAAGAATATGCTCGGGGAGCGGTTGCTTGCAAAACAGATTTGCCTGGCTCGCTCAAAGCCGAAATCGCTCAGCCAGTCGTCAATGAGCCACTTAGGCAGTGAAAACGCCTTGCTAAGATAGTCAGCGGGGTTGGTTTTGGGGTCGGGTAGAATCTCGATGTTGAACCGGCAGCCGGTTTTGGGTGACTGCGGCAGCGTTTTGAGCGTATCAGCATCAGCAAGGCTTATGGTTCTATCAGCGATGCTTCGGCTTGTGTTGCGCAGGACGGCATTTACGAAACCGGCCTGCTTTTTATCGATAACAGCACCGGCCAGATTTACCGCTTCATTTACGATGGCGTACCCGGCGGTTTCAGGTGCAAAGACAAGTTCATACACCCCAATGCGCAGGATGTTTAGCAGCTTTTTGTGGATTCTTTTTAGAGGTGCATCGGTCATCTTGGCTATGACCATGTCGATAGCGGGGCGATTTCTGATGACTCCGAAAACAAGGTCGGTGGCCTGGGCCTTGCGGTCGGTTTGATGGATTATGCTATGAAGGATTTTGCCGGCGTCATGGCGACCGACTTGGAATGTGTTCAGTACGTCCAGTGCGACCTGCCGGCTGGTTCTAAATTTAGATTGAGCCATTTAACTGCTCTCATCTACGCGGACGAACGTGTCGCCGGGGCGGACGTCTCTGCCGTTGACAAAGGCCTTAAAGTCCATCAAGCTGGCACCGGCGGGCTTGAGTTGTAGAATCCTGAGGACATTTTGCCCACAAATAACATTGAGATTTTCATCCAGGATGCCGACTTTGTCCCGGGCGCTTACGGCGGCGGCGGCAACAACACAGGCCTTTGCGATGGTTGCGCGGCAGCTTTTGCCGGTTTTGGCGGAAATAAAAACTGCCTGAGCGCCCGGCCAGGGCCACAGACCCCGAATCATATTTCTGACAGACTCGGCGGAGGCGGCCCAATCGAGGAAGCCGTCGGATTTTTTCAGCTTATGGGCGAAAGTTACCTGTGATTCATCCTGCGACGTATAAACGGCGGTGCCGGCGGAAATCCGGTCGATTGTTTCAAGAAGAAGGGGCGGTGCGATTTGGGCCAATTTGTCATAGAGTGTTTCAGCGGTGTCGTCCGAAGTAATCGGGATTTCGGTACGGGCGAGAATCTCGCCGGCGTCCATCCTTTCAGCTAAGGTGATGATACTGATGCCGGTTTCGGTTTCGCCGTTTATTATGGCCCAGTTGATTGGGGCCGCTCCGCGGTACCTGGGCAAAAGCGAAGCGTGCACGTTGATAGCAGCTTTCGGATGCAGCTTAATTACTTCCTGTGAGATTTTCTGGCCGAAGGCAATCACTATTAATAACTCACCACCGCAAGCGGTGATTTTTTCGTCCATCTCCGGAGAGTTTATATCCCCAGCTTCCGTACAGGGGATGCCATTGTCCTTTGCCCAGGTTGCAACGGCGGTTGGCGTAGGCTTTCTTTTACGGCCTGCGGGACGAGCGGGCTGGGTGAAAACACCAACCAGGTCATTAGCCGACGCTTTGAGGGCCTGCAAAGATGGAATACCAAACTGGGCTGAACCAAAAAATGTTACTCTCATTATGAAGAACTTCTGTTTTTGTTCTGTTCGTATTCCTTTTCTAATTCTTTGAGTCGCTTTCTGTGCGCGATGGCAGCGGCCCGGCCCATTCGGTCCTTTATAAGCCTGCCCTGGAGGTGGTCGAATTCGTGCTGAAAGGCCCTTGCCAGGAGGCCCTCGGCCTCCTCGGTGAATTCATTGCCGTCGAGGTCGGTGGCGGTGACGGTGCATTTTCTGTATCTTTTTATCCTGGCGGAGATTCCAGGCAGTGAAAGGCAGCCCTCCTCATTGGCATCAAGTGGCCCGGATGGGGTAATTTGTGGATTGATATACACCTTTGCGTTTTCCCTTGTACCATCCAAGGAAACAACGAATATCTGCAAATCCACCCCTGCCTGCGGCCCAGCCAGGCCCACGCCCTTGGCTTCGAGCATGATGTAAATCATTTTGTCGGCCAAGCGGCGTATATCGTCCGTGACCTGCTCAATGGGCTTAGCCGCCCGGCCCAAAACCGGAGCCGGGAAACGTGTTATACTACATTTATTAATATCCACTATTGATCCATAACCTCTCTATAACACTGGGTCATATCTTTGACATAAAGTAGTCAAATGATGTATTCTTTTCTTTTGCCGTTTCTATGGAAAATCTTTTCAGTATCTCCTGCATAAAGTTGATACGTGAGTCATACTTTTCCGGCATTATTCTATTAAAGTCTTCTTTTGTGATATCGTTTGTTTTACTAAAAGTTTTAATTCGCAACTCTTTACAGGCATCGTCATTCAAACCGGCTAAATACCAACTTTCTATCTCTTTTATTACAATAACAACTTTGGTCAGGTGAATTATGTCGCCATATTCGTCTTTGACCTTTTCTTTTCTCGCCGTTATACAGGGAGATTGGTTAATATCATGTAAAAAGAAGTAGTCTGAGGATTGCATTGAGCTGATAGACCTCAGAAATCCTTGGGTTTTCTTACGTAGCTGCTGGGCGTATTTCCATATTGTTAAAGACTCGTATTTCTCTTTAAACACAGGCTTTATTTTCTCGACAAGTTTCTCATCGTCGTTGCCTTCAACAAGTATCCAAAGCCGACTGTATGCCATATGCTACACCGCCAGTAAATCCTGGACATATAGTTCATCAAGGCCCAGTTCATTTTCGAGAAACACTTTCACCTCCTTTTTCTCACCTGGCCTTGAAATATGGGAGAATCCATTATTGTCGCGCGAAATAAGCAGTAAGTTATCCAATCCTGCGTGTTTGACAACTTCAGGGCTGTGGGTAGTTACAATTATTTGTTTCTTCGCTGACGCATCTTTCATCATCTCTACTACTTTAGAGATCAGACGAGGATGAATATTTCTTTCCGGCTCTTCGATAATGACTACTTCTTTTTCCTCAAAATACAACGCTACTATCAAGGTCGTTATATTTACGGTCCCGTCTGACAGTAGGTCGGCTCTTAGGTCTTTATCCGCATAATAATCCTCCTTTAAAGTTATCATCAGAGATTTTGCGAGTTTCTCTGTGCCAACTCCTTTAACAAAAGGCAAAATATATTGCACTAAATTGAAGAGCTTTCTTCTTTCATCCTCATCCTCAATAATATTATTGAGAATAATAGCCAGATTATTGCCATCTTCTTCAAGTTCTGCTTTACCAGCGGTACTGGTCGGCCCTTTGGCCCTGCGAGGTTCAATATTGTAACAACTTATCCTTGAAAATAAGGCTTTCCATTCCGAGGGATACAAATATGGAGAGTTGACAAGGATGTCATCCGGCTCTAGTTTCCATTCCTTGTCTGGGGTAAACATTTGAGAGACAGACCTCAGCAAACTCTTTTCCTTTTCTTTCTCGGGAGGTTTAACCTCGTATTTCAGCTTTTGCTTGTCTTCGACATCTCTGTACGCGATAACGTTGTATTGTCGCTGGACACTATCTTTAAATTGATATGATAGCTTCTCCTTGCTGATTCGATGGATTTTGCGCTCTGCATCCGACTGAATACTCATATCATATTCTGATCTCATTACAGAAAAAGAAGGAGGGGACACAACACCATTGTCGCCTTCACCATCTTTTTCTACACATATCCTAAGCAGATCTTCGGCAGAACATTTCAGATTGAATATCGAAGACATTGTTCCGTGCATTGCAACGGCATTTTTAAGACCGTCTTTCCGAATATCTTTCAAAAACTGAAACATCTCAACGAAGTTTGATTTTCCGGAGGCGTTGGCACCTATCAAAACGTTAAAGCTGCCCAGTTCAAGGTCCAGGTCCTTGAAGGTCTTAAAGTTCGACACTTTTATTTTTTTGATTGCCATGGTTCCACCTCTTTCTCAATCGGCATTTAGCCTTTCTGCGTCGGAACTTGCCCATCTTCGTCGAATTCATCGCCTTTGAAGGTGCTGCCGAGGTAGCTTTTTCGCACAAGCTCATTTTGAATAATTTCTCTCGGCGTGCCCGACCCGATAACTTTGCCGTGGTCAATTATATAGGCCTGGTCGGCCACTTCCAGCGTTCTTTCGACGTTGTGGTCGGTAATGAGGATGCTGACGCCCAGATTGACGAGCCTGCGGATTTCGCCCTGGAGGTCCTCAACCGTGATGGGGTCAACGCCGCTGAACGGCTCGTCCAAAAGAATCAGCGAGGGATTGGTAACCATGGCACGGGCGATTTCGAGCTTCCTGCGCTCGCCGCCGGAAAGGAACCTGGCCTGGCTGTTGACCACCTCGCCCAGGTCGAAACGTTCGATAAGAATATCCGCTCTGCGGTTTCGCTCGGTGTGAGTTATTGACATCGTTTCGAGAATAGCGAAGAGGTTGTCCCGAACTGTGAGGCGCTGAAAAACACTGGGTTCCTGTGAAAGATAGCCCATTCCTAATCGGGCGCGTCTGTACATAGGAAGCTTAGTAACTTCGTTGCCCTCGAATATGACCGAGCCGTCGTTGGGCACTATCATTCCGATTACCATCCTGAACGTTGTTGTCTTTCCGGCACCGTTACGGCCAAGCAGACCGACGATGCTTCGTCGGCCAACGGAAATGTTGACCTCGTTGACAACCGTCCTGCCGGAATATTTCTTTACCAATCCACGAGTTTCAAGAAGAATCGTATCCACCAAGTAGCTCCTAAAGCTGTAAAAACCGGCGGTATTATACCACTTGATTGCATATTGTAAATTGTAAATTGTGAATGGATTAACGCTGAACGGAGATGAGTTCAGCCTTATTATGCCGGTTTGAACCGAAATCGAGCAATTTCCGGTCATACTGAGCGAAGAGGAGTCTCAACATTGATGGTTTTGACCGGTCGGGCGTTTTAGCCGATGCGGCTCTTATGGCAGATGTTGACCCGTAAGCCACTGCTGAGCGAAGATGAGAATGTCTTCGGTGCCCACGAAGCAATCGCCGGTTAAATCAGCCTGCGGACACGGCCGAAACGTGTACACCGCCCCGGTTTCACCATCCTTGCCATCGGCGCCGACAACGATATTGCCTGAGTCAAGAGCAACGCTTCTGCCGAACCAATCTCCGGCAGCCGCATCGAAGGCGGCAAGTTTGTCACCCTGAATCCATCCCAACCCGTCAAAGCGGAATATATAGGCCGAACCAGAATCCTCGCCACTGTCATCATCATTTCTTGCTCCAACTATGCAGACATTACCTTCGATTGAGACTGTTTCCCCAAATCTGTCCCATGCAGCGCCGTCAGAAGGTGTAAGCTTTACCTCCTGGACCCAATTGGGGTCGTTAAATCGGAATATGTACGCACTGCCCGATGATTCTCCGTTCTGATCGTGACGGGGAGCTCCCACGACACAAACATCGCCGCTGATTGAAACGGAACTGCCAAAGTGGTCGTATTCAGCCGCATCTGAAGCTGTAATCTTTGTCTCCTGAATCCAGTTGGGGTCTTCAAATCGAAAAACGTACGCTGAACCTGCACCGCCAATGATATCGTCGTCCTCTGGTGCGCCAACTATGCAGACATCGTCGCTGAGCGAGACTGAATTGCCGAAACCATCTCCGTGTGAGCTGTCTGGAGCAAAGAGCTTTTGCCTTTCAATCCAGTTGGAACCGTCAAATTGGAAGATATATGCTGCTCCTGTAACGGCTTGATTACCATAGGCTTCAGGTGAGCCGACCACACAGATATTGCCTTCGATAAAAACTGACGTGCCGAAATAATCATGGGATGAGGCATCAGAAGCTGTAAGTTTTATCTCCTGAATCCAGTTGGGCTCGTTATAATGAAACACATATGCACTACCTGAACTTTCTCCTTCGGTGCTATCGAGGTGTGCCCCCACAACGCAAGTCTGACCGCTGACAGACACGGACAGGCCGAAACAGTCATACGGCGTCCTGTCTGGGGAAGTCAATTCTTTTCCGCTGCCCCACTTTGAACCATCGAACTGGAAAAAAAATGCCGAGCCTTCGAAGTATTCCGTTATGTCATCCCAATCTGAGCCGACTACACAAACATCGCCACTGATAGAAACGGACTTACCGAACCAGCTGTTGCTGGAACCTTCAGGAGCGACAATCTTGTCGCGCCAGAAGGCGGCTGAACAGACAGAACCGGCTGTTAGAAGAATAACTATTACTAAAAATACTTTTTTCACAGGTCTATCTCTTCAAATACTATGGCAGATTCTCTCCTGTTAACCACTGCTGGACGATGACGGCAAAGTCGGCCAGGTTCACAAAGCAATCATCAGTTAAATCGGCCGCCGGACACGGGCGAAACATATACGCCGCTCCGGTGTAATCGTTCTTGCGGATTGCACCCACAATTGCATTGTCGGAATCGACAGAAACCGACCAGCCGAAATGGTCGTGCTCGGCCGAGTCAAAGCCGGCGAGCTTAATCTCCTCGTCCCAGTTGCTGCCGTCAAAACGGAAAATATATGCCGAACCGGACTCGCTTCCGTTATCACTGTCCAGGTAGGCTCCGATTAGGCCGACATCACCGCTGATAGAAACGGACCGCCCAAATGAGTCCCATGCACCTCCGTCTGAAGCCGTCAGCTTTGCTTCCTGGACCCAGTTGGGATGGGTAAATCGGAATACGTAGGCCGAACCTGTGTGCTCTCCCATGTCATCATCACCATGAGCACCTATTAAGCAAAGATTGCCATCGCCGGAGACGGAGCTTCCGAAGAAGTCCTCAGCCTCACCATCCGAAGGCAGCAGCTTGGCCTCCTGGATACAATTCGGGTCTCCAAGCCGGAATATGTATGCTGAACCGGCTTTGTCTCCATTGTCGCCGTCAAACTTAGCTCCTACGACGCAGAGGTCGCCGCTTAGAGAAACCGAGCTGCCGAACAAGTCCCCGGCCTGTCCGTCCGAAGCGAGAAGCTTGTATTCATATACCCAATCGCTTCCGTTAAATCGGAAGACATAAGCGCTGCCTGAACCGTTTCCATTGTCATCATCTCCGCTGGCTCCCACTATGCAGAGGTCGCCGCTTAGAGAAACCGAGCCACCAAACTCGTCGTTCTGGGTTCCATCAAAGGCGAGGAGCTTTTGCTCCTGGACCCAGTTGGGCTCGTCATATCGGAATATATACGCTGAACCTGTATGGTCCCCGTGATCATCATCACCGTTGGCTCCAACTACGCACAGGTCGCCGGCGATTGAAACCGAGATACCGAACAGGTCCCACCCCGAGCCGTCTGAAGCGGTTAGCTCAGCCTCCTGGACCCAGTCGGAGCCGTCAAATCGAAATATGTACGCCGAACCGGAATCTTCTCCTATACTATTACTATCATTGGTTGGGGCACCCACAACACATACATCACCGTCGATAGAAACCGAGCTGCCAAAACTATCACCCGTCGCACCGTCTGAAGGAATAAGCTTATCCCCCCAAAGCGAAGCGGTGGATACGGAAGCTGTACTTACCAGCATCAGTGCCACGAGAAATGCCTTTTTCATCACTCTTTCCTTGTAAGGAACGTTTTATTTCTTTCGAAAAGCGGGCACAGGTATCACCCTGCAGCGGACTTGCGCCGGTTTCTGTTTTTCTTAAATATCACCATGATTATATCACAATAAATGGCGAGAATCAAGGCATATCTGTGAACTCTGCGTTCCGAGGGTTATAATCTTGTCCCCTATAGTATCACGGATTCTGGCCGGTGAGCTTATCCGGCAAGGGCGCATCCGGCCAAACAGAAGCTGTCCAGACCATCAGGAGAACAAATAATCCAAAGCGAACTAATCTTGGCATTTGGCGGATTTTGTGGTAATGTTTGGGCGATTGAAAAGTCATATGGTAAGAAGCGAAATAGACAAGATCCCGCCTGCCGGGGATGGCATTAGAGACATTTTATGATGTTAAAGGGTATTTATGGCTAATTCGAGTCCATTTGAAGCTGTTCACAAGCATTTGGGCGCCAATTTCTCTGAATACGATGGCTGGCGTCTGGCCAGCGATTATGGCGACCGAGCGGCTGAAGATAAGGCATTAGAAGAAGCAAGTGCAGCTTTTGACCTGAGCAGCTTCGGCAGAATTACCATAAAAGGCACCGACGGTGAGGCCGTGATAGACAAGCTCCTAACCGACGGTGCCGAAAGATGCGGCGATGGTAAATGGGTATGGGCGGTTGTTGGCGATATGCAGACCCAGTCGGCTGATATCCTGCGGGTCGGAAAGGTAAGCGGGGCTTATATAATATTTACCCTGCCGGCAAAACGCCAGAGAGTGTTGACATTGGCGCAGGCTTGCGCAAATGAACACGCCCTTAGCGATGTGAAAATAACCGATATTACTGAAAAGACAGCGATGTTAGGGATATACGGCCCTGAGGCGGTAAAGACTACGGCCGGTATTTTGCCGTTCGATATCGCCGGAATTGCCGCTGGTGACATTACAAATATCTCGTTCTTCATGATATCGGTAACAATTGTCCGGGGTGGTTGGTTAGACGCTGATGGAGTCGAACTTTTGTGTCCCGCCTTGGTGGCGCCGATGGTACTTAGAGCGGTGGAAAAATATCGCAAAAGGGCAAATATAACCCCTGCGGGGATGGATTGCCTTAAAAAAGCTATGGCCCAGGCGAACAGACCATTCGACGGGTCCGTACCACTGGGTAAAAGCCGGCGCTAAATAGAAATGTATGGGAGGTTAGGGAAGATCAATCAAAAGTTGCAACCGCAGGGGCACGGCACATCGTTACTGGCCGCTTGTTTTGACCGGTTTGAGGGCGTTTTGAATTTAGTTGCTGTTTTGCTGGAATCAGATGGACATTTGTGTTATAAGAAATGGTTTCATAGAATTTGAACTGTATTTTACGAGAACCAAATATGTTTGCAATCATAAGTGATATACACTCGAACCTGGAGGCTCTGACAACGGTTTTGGCGGATATCGAAAAACGCGGCATCGAGACTATATATTGCCTCGGGGACGTGGTTGGATACGCGGCCAATCCAAAAGAATGCCTGGACCTGGTAATTGAAAAGGCCACGGCCTCCGTTATCGGCAACCATGACTACGCGGTTCTGTATGAGCCGACGAACTTTAACCTTGGGGCCGAGCAGGCCACCTATTGGACGAGGGAATCTTTAGAGGCCGAGACCGAAACCGACAAAAACAAGAAACGCTGGAACTACCTTGGCACTCAGCAGATGCGGTGGACACTGGAAAGAGAGCTGGGCGGTGTTAAAGCCTGCCTGGATTTCGTGCACGCCTCGCCGAGAAGGCCGATAAATGAATACCTTTTCCCGGACGATGTTTACACCACCCCAAGCAAAATAAACGCCCTGTTTGAGCGGGTCAAACATATCTGCTTTATCGGCCATACTCATCTGCCGGGGGTGTTTCTGGAAGACCCGGACTTTTACACGCCCGAAGAACTTGGCGGGACGTATCCGCTTGTTGAAAATGAAAAGGCCATTATTAATGTCGGCTCAGTCGGTCAGCCCAGAGACAAGGACAACCGCGCGAGCTACGTGTATATCCTGGACAGCGAGGTGCATTTCGTCAGACTCGAATACGATTACGAAACAGCCGCAAAAAAGATATACGAAACGCAGCAGCTTGATAACTTTGAGGGCGACAGGCTTTTCGACGGAAGATAGAACAGCTGTAGGTTTTATATTGTATACCCGCCTTCGCGGGCACAAGTATTGGTTCTTTTCGAGATTGGCCGCAGGTTAAGGTTATTTAATGAACGCAAAAACCTTTCTGGTTATATTTCTTGTTTGTTTTGTTGCATTTTGCGGATTTCTTGCAATAGGAAACCTTATTGCACCGGCCTATTCGCATCCCATGAAACCGATTGTAACTCTGGCAAGTGGAACAGTGTCAGGCACTTTGCCCCAGGAGCAGCAAGTCAGCAAAGATGATGCTTTTGACCTTTCAAGGCTTACCGTGATAAGTGCCGCTGACGAAAGTGCTACCATCGGCTCAATCTATCCGGACACCGGGTTTAAGTTTGAGTTGGAACTTACCAGCAGGGGCGCTGCTATTGCCAGGGCAACACTAAGTGGATTCGATGACAGAGACCCGGATAATCCACAGCCTCTGGTGATACTTTCACCGGTAATTGGCGATAAGAATATCTATTCGCTGGCAAACGGCATTTTTAAACTTGTTGACCAAAAGCAGCAACTGCCGCTGGACAGGCTGAACTGGCGCATCATCGAAAGAGGCAGGTTGGACAAAGTGACGTTTGAGGCGATTATAAAAGACGCCGCCGGCAAAGATATAATCAAGCTTACGAAAATGTACAGGGCCGTCCCCGACAGTTATAACATTGACTGCTCGCTGGAGATTGAGAATCTCTGTGATGAGCAATTAAAGTCGGGATTCGAACTTCAGGGCCCGGCGGGCATCGGCAGAGAAGGGGCACGGGGCGATATGAGAAAGCTCGTCGCCGCATTTGTTACACCGCAAGGAGTCGAATCCGTCAAGGTGGACAATAGCAAACTGCGAAAAGCGAAGAAGAGCAATGACAAAGATGCCTTGCAGTTAAAACACAGGAAAGCGGGTGCCCACTTTATATGGGCTGCGACGACAAACAAATATTTTGCAGCGATACTTCGGCCGGTGCCGGAAGCCGACAAAGAATGGTCCGAGGAGCTATTGCTCGCCCCGGCACAATACTACGACCCCGGCCTGGCGGACAAGAGGCCCGACGGGGATGAAAACAGCAGCTTCAGCCTGCAGACGACCCCGATAGAGTTGGCCGCTGCAGGTCAGGGAAACTCTACTAAAAGGTTTGAGTTTCAGCTTTACCTGGGGCCCAAGGACAGGGATATCTTTGAAAAGAACGAGTTGTATAAAAAGCTTGGCTATTTTCGAACGATTGACTTTCGGGGCTGCTGCTGTCCTGCCTCGATTATAAGTCCTTTGGCCTTTGGGATAATGGGACTGATGAAGTGGATGTACGGCTTTGTGCCCAACTACGGTGTCGTTATTATGATGTTGGTGTTCCTCGTGCGAATTCTGATGCATCCGGTCACCAAGAAAAGCCAGGTTTCAATGATGAAGATGCAAAAGCTTGGGCCGAAGATAGAGGAAATCAAGAAAAAGTATGCCAACAACAAAGCGGACATGAACAAACAGGTTATGGCCCTTTACAAAGAGCAGGGCGTTTCACCGTTTACAAGTATGCTGCCGATGATGATGCAGATGCCAATCTGGATAGCATTGTGGACGGCGATATATACGAGTATCGAACTTCGCGGCGCACCATTTCTGCCGGTCTGGATTACCGACCTTTCCGCGCCGGACGCCCTTATAAGATTTAAGGCGGTAACTATACCGTTACTTGGCTGGCAAATCGATTCATTTAATCTTCTGCCGATTCTGATGGGTGTGGTAATGTATATGCAGCAAAAACTAATGCCCCATTCGTCATCGGCAAAGACAGACCCCCAGACTGTTCAGCAGCAGAAGATGATGATGGTTATGATGACGCTGCTGTTTCCGATTATGCTGTACAAGGGCCCATCGGGAGTGAATCTGTACATCCTGTCAAGTATCGGTGCCGGCGTTATCGAGCAGATGATAATACGTAAACACATTCGCGAGAAAGAAGCCGACGAGGCGAAGGGGCTGGTGGCGGTAACGAGTAAGACCGGCGGCAAGGTCAAGAAGAAAAAGCCCAAACCTTTTTTCCGTTATTGATTAGTCGTTAGTTTGTCATTCTCGCGAAAGCGGGAATCCATTCACTATTCACTAAACAATGTATGATATCAATGATACTATCACAGCGGTCAGCAGCCCTTCGGCAAGCGGCCCAACGGCTGCCGAATCTATAATCCGCGTCTCCGGGCCGAGCACATTGCCGATACTGAACGACATTTTCGAGCCGGAAGAAAAAATAGAAAAGCGCGGCATAGCAAGGGGAAAAATCCGCATCGATGAGGAACTTGTAGTTGAGGCGGTCGTATATGCATTTTTTGGGCCCGGCTCCTATACCGGCGAAGATTTAGTCGAGATACATGTGTTTGCGGCCGACGTTATTGTGCAGCATATTTTGGGCAGGCTGCTTGGTGAAGCACGATTAGCCGGGCCGGGCGAATTTACTCTGCGGGCGTATCTGAACGGTAAGATGGACATCTCGCAGGCTGAGGCGGTGGCTGAAATTGTCGCCGGCAGCAACAAATTTCAATTGGCCGCGGCCCAAAAGCTGTTAGCGGGCAAACTGGGCGAAACCGCAGGCGAGATACGTCAGGAGTTGCTCGATATAATGAGCCTGATTGAAGTGGGGATAGATTTTTCCGGTGAAGATATTGAATTTGTGACCGGCCAAAAGGCCGTTGAGACCATCGGCCGGATAAAAAGACGCTTAGAGCAGCTTTTGGAAGGCGGTATCCGCTGCGAAGAGATGATTGATATGCCGGCGGTCGGCCTGGCCGGGGCACCGAACGCAGGTAAGAGCAGGTTGTTAAACGCCCTGCTTGGCAAAGACAGAAGCATTGTCTCTCGGCAGCGGGCCACCACCAGAGATGTTTTGACGGGACTGCTTGAGCTTGCCGGCTGCAATTGTGCTTTATTTGACTGTGCCGGCCTTGTGCAGGATGACAGCCGAGCTGGTGTGCTTGATTTACTGGCCCGAGAGGCGGCGATTGAGGCGTTAAATGGTGCGCAATTAGTTTTGCTTTGTGTAGATATCAGCAAAAGCGATTACGCCGAAGATATCGCAATCCTCGATTGTTTACGGCCTAAAGAACTTATATTGGTTGCGACTAAATGCGATTTGCTCGGGGCCGAGCGGTTAAATCAAAAGGCAGCGGCGTTGAATAAGCTCTTTACGGCCCGCTTTGTTGCCACAAGCGCCCTTACCGGCAATGGGCTGGGGGATTTGCGGACACTGATTGACCGTGCTGTTGTAAGGCTCAGGGCCGACTCTGCTGAAGCAGCCGATAGAATCGCCATTACCGAAAGGCACCGCCATGTAGTCTCCGAGGCGATGAGAAGTCTTGCCGATGCCGTGGAAGAGATAAATACGGGCAATGATGAAGTGGCGGCAATGCTGCTGCGCTCGGCTTATGAGCAATTAGGCGGCCTTGAGAAAGAGGATATTGATGAGGCCGTCCTGGGAAGGATTTTTTCGCATTTTTGTATAGGCAAGTGAAAACGGTTGGACGGTTGGATGGTCAGATGGTTAAATGGAACAAAAGTAGAACAGGCATTTACGGGGAATTGCGATGGACGATGAAAGCAGATACCAGAGGGTGTCGCAGGCGGCACAGACGGCGCTGAACCTGTCCCACGGCGTTAAGAATCTGCTGCAGGCGGTTAAAGGCGGCGTAGAGGTGGTTGACTACGGATTTGAAATAGATGACATCGAGCGGGCCAAGAAGGGATGGGAGATACTCAAACGCAACCTGTACAGGATAAACAAACTTGTTCTGGATATGCTGACGTTCAGCAAGGAAAGTGAGCCGGTGTTGGGTGATTGTCGGTTTAACCGTTTAGTCGAATCGGTCGCAGAGTCGCTCAGGCCGGAGGCGGATAGCCGGGGCGTGTCAATTGTCCTGCAGACCGACGATAAAATCGGCGATGTCCAGCTCGACGCCGATAAGATATATGACGTTGTTTTGAACCTCGTACTTAATGCCGTTGACGCGGCAAGCTACAGAGGCGGCATTGTGAGCGTTGCCACTGAATTGGATTCGCAAAAGGAACTGTTAATACTTCGGGTAACCGATAATGGGCCGGGGATTGCCGATACCGAGGCGATATTCCAGCCGTTCCACTCAGCCAAACCTAAAGTCGGAACGGGTCTGGGCCTGCCGATTGTCCGCAAAATTGTGACCCAGCACGCAGGGTCGATAGAGGTTGACAGCAAACCGGACCGTGGAGCTACTTTTACAGTTGCATTGCCGGTAAGACACTAAGTGCCAATTTCTTTGGTGTGCCAAAGGCAGAGCGAACATTCCGGGGTTCCGGCAGCTTGAATCACCGACACTAACAAGCCGGACATTCACAACAAAACGCGCAAAAAAGTGAAGACGCAGAAAGGGTTTAAGGGCCGATAGATCATAAGTGTGAAAGGATGAAACTCAAACCTCTAAAACAGGGCGTATTTGAATGTGCCGATAGAGACAAGGGGCCCTTGAGCAGCGGATTCCGGATTGGAGCAGGCATTTTCGCCTTGGCATTTCTGGTGCGCCTTTTTTACCTTTGCGAGATGTCAGAGAGTCCGACATTTCTTTCTCCAATCGTTGACTCGGAAGTTTACGACCGGCTCGCGCGCGGTCTGGCCGGCGGCGGGCGGATGTACCGGGAGTTTTTTTGGCAGCCTTTCTTTTATCCGTTTTTCCTTTCCAGAGTTTATTATTTCTGTTCAGGCTCGATAATTTGCGCTAAGCTTGTCCAAATATTCTTAGGTTCCCTCACGTGCGTGCTGGTGGTGCGAATCGGACAGAGGGTTGCGGGCAAAAGAGTTTCTATCCTGGCTGGTATCATCACCGCGTTTTACGGGCCTTTGATTTTTTTTGAAGGCCGGCTTCTGGCGGCCGGCTGGGCGGCATTCTGGGCGGCGGCTTTGGTGCTGGCATTCTTGAAGGCACTTGAGAAAAAAGATGCTGTTTCGTGCTTTATTGTCGGTGTGATTGGCGGCCTTAGCGTAATAACGCGCCCGACGTTCATTCCGTTTACGGCAGCGGCGCTCGTCTGGCTTGCACTCTCGCTGCACAGAAGGGCGGTATCCTGGAAACAGATTTCACTCAAAACGGCTGTCATGCTGGCGGGTTTTTCGATTGTCACGGG
>JGI10211J14876_10000495_pt1 | contig 16914 bp, 12 predicted proteins | sample Etolagsediment_FD_14876 | JGI IMG/M metagenome (IMG submission 14876)
TTCTACCACCTTTTTGTTTAAGTCTAACAGCGGTTCCGTAAGCAAGTGCGACTAAAACGGTTTCACTTGGTCCAACTTCAGATATATCAACACGGATACCAATGACTTCATCCGCACCTAATCTTTTTGCATTATCCTGCATTTTATTTATTGCTTGAGCACGGGTTTCCAAGAATTTTTCCTCAATACCAGAATAATTACGGTTTGATCCGAAGATACCAGATAATCCAGATATAATTTTACGCAATCCACTCAAAGTAATAATATGTATTCCATCAACGAGTCCAAGGATTTCGTATTTGGATTCATCAATATTTTCGGTTGTAGATAATTTCATCATCTTTATATTTATTAAATATAATTTTCTAATTATAAGACATAATATGGGGTGTTATGATGTATTTTGCCCTTTATGTGGAGGTCCATTAAATGGTGTTTCAGATATTTATGAGGATTTCACTAAAAAATTTATTAAAGATTCAGAATGGTTATCAAAAGTAACAATTTTATTACAAAATAAAGTTATTATAAATATGCGAGAGATAAATTGTACAGCTACTTTTGCAAAAGGAAAAGTAATTATTGATTTTATGATAGAGGATGGTTTTGAAAAGGGAATTCCATTACATAATGATTGTTGGAAACTTGCTAAAAAAGAGGGATTATCTTACAATAATTTTATAAATCGCGAAATCAAAGATTTATATAAAAAATTTGCGATTAAAGGATTAAACTATACTCCGATAAATAAATGTTGGGGTCAAATATTTGAAGTTGATAATTGCGAAGAATATTTATTACTTTCACCATTGAAATCTACTAAGAACAAAGATAGAATACTTAAAAATATTAAAAAACTAAAAAAAATAAGTGTTAAAAGACCCTCTCCGTCAGAAAGTGCAACATTATTTAAAATTGGTACTAAAAAGAAAGGTGGTGATGGAAAAGTATGGATTGTTTCAAAAACTAAATCAGGAATAAAAAGATGGAAAAAAAATGATGGTTAATTTTTGTGAAATCAAGATTAATAAAATAAAACACAAACCACCTCACACCCCCTACCAGCGTTTTTATCATGAGTTTTTTGGTTTTTAACGTGTGTGTCCTTGCTGTCATGAAGAAGACGCTGGATGTTCGTCGGCGCATTTTAAAAATCTGCGTTCCAGAGTCCTTTAAGAAGAAGTTGTCAGACTTTTACACAAGGAGGACGACCAGCGACCTGACAGACCAAGAGATCGTTGGGTTGGAAATAGACTTGATCAATTTGATCAATGACATTATCAAGTCTATCAATTTGACTACAATTTACTTTGTAGTTAAGCTAACGCTTTCGCAGTCGGACCTGTACGAAACGCCGATTGCTCTTGAAAGCAGGTCCCTCAGGGATACAGTTGTTGAAATCTACCCTTTTGAAAGTTGGATGAAGAAGATTCGTCAGTACGAAACACCTGTGGAGAAGTACATTGCCACAGACTGTTCTCCAAAAGAACGGAAGAAATATTACCAAAGGGCTTGTGAGGAAGCGAAGCCCATTCTGGATTTCTTCCGAAAATTGGAGGTGATGTACGCCTCGTGCATCCTGCCGCCTGAAGAACCCGCTAGTGCTGGCGCTGGTGCTGGAGAGGAACCCGAAGCCTAATGTTCCCCTATGCACCATTCATATGCATTTATAAAACACTTAAACCACAAAGAATATAGATCACGTGTTCCACTATTCCCAGGTAATTGCCAGTTTAAGAAACTCCTCTCTAAATGAGGCATTAATGCAAAATGTCGCCCATCTTCAGAGCAAATACCTGCAACACCATCACATGATCCATTTGGATTAAATGGATATTCCTCAGTTATATTTCCACAATCATCCACATATTGTAATGCAATAATATTTTTATTAGATACAGGAACAGCAACTCTCCCTTCATGATGTGAAGTCCATACATTCATTACGATTCCTTCCAATCCCCGTAGCATTATGGATCTACATTTCTCAGGGATTTTAACCATAACAACCCTGCTTTCAAATCTACCACTTTGATTTTCAACAAATCGTATTTTCTCATCAAAGAAATTAAGATAACTCATTGTTTGACATCCATTACACACACCTAAACTAAATGAATCATCTCTTTCCCTGAATCTTTTAAAGATCTCTCTACATCTCTCATTATATAAGATAGAAGCAGCCCAACCACGACCCGCACCAAATACATCACTGTAACTAAACCCACCAACAAATGCAATTCCACGAAATTGATCAAGAACATTAATTCCACAATCACCTTTCATAAGATCAGACATTGATACATCCCATGGACGAAAACCAGCATGATAAAATGCTGCAGACATTTCACGATCACCATTACATCCCTCTTCTCTCAAAATACAAACAGGTATTCTTTTGCATCCTACTCTACTTGGAATAGGGAATGTACAATTCATGTTATCAATTATTTTACGACGATGTAATGATCTATATTCATCGCTAACACATTCCAATTTAGTCTGATATCTTTCCAAATTCATACTACATAATTCCCAATAAAGTTGTAATCCACTAACCATTTCATTAATTAATAAAGTATTTTTATGAATTACTTTAATTTTAGATCCTCCACTATTTCCAATTTTAATCAACACACTTCCTAATCCCGCATCTTTAAATATCTTCTCAATAAGTTTCTCTTTTCCTCCACATACTTCAATTATAACACCTAACTCTTCATTAAAAAGGAGTCTTTCCCAAGATTCACATCCACAGTATTTAGAATATTGTTCAAGATCAATTTTAATACCAACTTGATTCGCAAATGTCATCTCACATAAAGCACCAATTAACCCTCCATCACTTCTATCATGTAAAGAACGAATAATATCCTTTTTTATTAAATTTTGTACAAGAATAAAAACTTTCTTAACAAGTAGTGGATCTTCCATATCAGGTGATACTTTACCTAATTGACCCAATGTTTGTGCATAAGCACTACCTCCCATTCTATATTTACCACCACTGAGATCAACCAAATAAATAGTTCCAGATCCCATTAATCCAGGATCAACCTTATTCCGAATATCAGGACATCTAACATATGAAGATACAACAACAGTTCCCGGACTTTTTGATCTTCCATGAATCATTGAAAGACTATCTTTTCCACCATCAATCGCGATTCCCAATTCAACAAATACTTCATTAATTGCTTTAACGGCTTGATACATACGTTCTCTTTCAAATTCACTATTACAGGCCCACATCCAATTAACACTACATTTAATATCATCAAAATCACTAATAACACACCCCATCAGATTAGTAAGCATTTCACCAACAGATAATCTCGCACTAGCATCAGGACATATAAGTCCTTTAATTGGTTGTTCCCCAACAGAACTCGCGATTCCACTAAATCCGAAATGTGATTGTGCGACTAATGAGTAATTACTAATGGGAACTTGTATCATACCAACACATTGTTGCTGTGCAATTAATCCAGTAACACTGCGATCTACTTTATTAACAAGGAATCTTTTTGATCCAACAGCCACATTTTTGAATACTCTTTGCAAAGCTTCTTCAAGAGATTCATCTTTTAATCCACGAACGATATTATGAAGTTTATACCAACCACGTTTCAATACATAATTTTTTTGTGGTAATCCAGTAAGTACAGTATCAAGTGGAAGATCAACGATTTTTTTCCCTCCATCAATTGCAACAATGCGACCACTATTATTTACTTTACCAATACATGAAACGGATAATCTTTCACGAGAACATAGTTCAGAAATATATTTAAAATCAGATTCACCTCTGCATATCAATGTATCCTGTTCTTGATGCTCACTAATCCAAATCTCTTTAGAACTCATTGTTTGATCACCAAGAACAACTTTGTCTAAATAAACTAATCCTCCAAGTGGTGAAACAATCTCCTTCGTTACATTTCCCATACCACCCGCGCCTTGATCATGAATACTTCTTATTGGATTAACATCCATTCTTTCAACACAACTGCGAACAACTCTGTTTAATTTATTCTCCATTTCAGCATCACCTCTTTGAACAGCACTTATATCTTTCCCACCACCATCAACTCTACTTGATGCAGCACCACCTCCAATACCAATCTTGTAAGCAGGTCCTCCAATTCTCACAATAAGATCTTCTTCTTCAGGATCTTCTTTAANAAGACTGTCATTAATTGTTTGTCCAATACCAGCACTAAACATAATTGGTTTGATCCATTCAATTCGTTCATCTTCTTCACCTNTTTCNGTATATTTAGTCATCCANTGACCAAATGATCTACAAAANCCNCCAATTACNGGTTCTCCNAATTTATTTCCGTAATCNGATGCTCCATTACTTGCTTCAATTAATATTTTNAGTGCTTTTTCAAGTGATCCATTATCACTTTTAGTTTCCCATTCAAGTGGNAATTCAGGGATATGTAGATTTCCNACACAATAACCNGCTAATCCTGCAATACANAATCCACCTTTACCGATTGAATGCATATCACGGATTCTTCCGCCTGTTCCAGTTGCAGCACCAGGAAATGGTGATACACCAGTTGGGAAATTATGTGTTTCCGCGGTTAATGTGGGATGAAGTATAATATTTTTTTTGAGATAATAGGGNGATGATTCGGTTGGATTAATAGGCATTAAGTATTTACATGGGACNCCTTGGATTGCACTTGAGTTATCTTTAAATGCAACAATACTATTCCCAGGGTTTTTAANGAAGGGTTCTTTAATGAGATCAAATAGTGTATGATTATACATATTACCTGTTTGATCATATAATTTTCCACAAAAGAACCAATGACGACTGTGTTCAGAGTTACTTTGTGCAAGATCAAATAGTTCAACATCAGTGGGATTTCTACCAAGTTCGTTAAATAATTCTTGATAATATTTAATATCTTGATCATCAAATCCGAGACCGTATTTATCGGAGAATTTCTTAATATTTCGTGTTAATACAATTTTAGTTTTATCTTTTATTTTGTTGATATTGAAATCAAGTTCTCCATCAATTTCATATTTTTCTTCTAACAGTGGATCTACTTCTGGTATTTTAGATCCTCTTTTTTTATATAAACAGCTATGTTCTATTCTATGTATCCATGTAAATCCTAGTTGATGAAATATTTGGAGTGCATTGGAACACCAAGGGGTGACAGAATTCAATCTTGGACCAATTTCTACATATTCTGCGGGATTATGGTGTATTTTAGAAACAGATTGGAGTGTTTTGGATAATATTTCCATTTCAGAGTCATGTAGTAGATGATCTCCGATATCAATATAGAAGCATGTGATTTCAAGTCCAAGATATTTATATAATTTTAAGATCATTTAATTAATTATATTAAAATTATATTTATATTATGTGAATTAAAAATTAGATATAAAATAAAATTGGAACAAGAAAACAATTAGAAGATGAACTTACATTATCCGAGAAAACTTTACATCTTGTATTATAGATTGTTAAATCAATTTACACTTTTATTAGTCCAGAACATCAGCCTAAAAGTATTCCATATATATTATTTATGTGTGGAATATTAGCAGTTTATTCAAAGAATAATGAATATTCTTTAAATAAATTTATTAAACAGCTAAGCAAGCTTCAACATCGTGGAACAGATAGTTTTGGTGTTTATTTCGATGATCAACTTAAGCATTATAATGGAAATGTTGATAAAAACATAATAAAAGAAGAAAAATCAAAGATCATACTTGGTCATGTAAGATATAGTACAACAAAGAAAACGACGAATGAGAATAATAGCAGACAGCCACTCAGGAAAGGTGATCTTCTTCTTATTCACAATGGGAATATTCCAAATTTCAATTCTAAAATGAATACAGATTCAACGGATTCACAATATATTTTAGACATAATTCACGATCAACTTAAAACAAATACAATAGAAGAAGCATTAATATCATTATTAAAAACAATACCTGGGACATATTCACTTATTGTATTATATAATTCAACACTTTATTCATGTAGAGATAGATATGGAGTAAGACCACTTGTTTATACCAATACAGCTACTCATATAACCCTTGGATCTGAGACAGTAGTATTTGATCAAGAACANCAGATTAGGGAGCAATCGCCNGGAACAATCATGAAGATCACAGATACAATAGAATACATATATAAGTATGAGAATATTCCGAAGGAGATATATTGTTCATTTGAGATAATTTATTTTATGCATCATAATTCACAGATAGATGATCATACTATATCTGAGTTAAGATATAGGCTTGGATCTAAACTTGCATCTAAAGAGGAAGATCCCATTCAAGATGCAATAGTGGTTGCAATGCCAAATACAGCAATACCTGGTGCGGAAGCATTTGCTTCAACACTTTCCCTTCCATATTATCCATATATACAGAAGAATCGTGGATCTACTCGTACATTTATATTATCAACAAATGAGCAACGTATTAATGCTTGTAGAAGGAAGTTTAATTACAGTGAAGATCTTAAGGGGAAGACGATATATTTGGTGGATGATAGTATTGTGCGAGGGAATACTTTACGGACTGTGATTAAACAGTTAAGAGATCATGGTGTTCGTCAAATTCATATAAGGATTACATCACCACCTGTCCGTAGTCCTTGTTATTATGGGATTGATATACCAACATATGAGGAATTAGTTGCGGATAAAAAGAGTGTTCAGGAGATATGTAGATCATTGGGTGGTGATTCAATAAATTATCTGTCAATAGATGATTTAATGAGTTGCTTTCGGAGGGGGGTTTGTGTAAGTTGTTTTAGTGATGAGTATGATCAAAAGTTATTGGATTGGTGAAAAAATGAAAGATAATTTATATAATATTGATAACAAGATTAAATTAAAAAGAATGCTTGAAGAATACAATCATGCTATGATCCAGCTTCGTGAAGGATATATTCCTGGTCCTTTACTAGTAAAATTGAGTGAATGTGATGATAATCGTATTAGAAAAAGGATTAATATTCTTATTCCACAACGTTTAATGATTCAGACAAGAGATTTATCAGAAGAAGATCGTGATTGGTTAGCGGGGGAGATTAGAAATCTTAATATTCTTGCACAATATGTAGGTTCTTTTTTTCTTAAAGATAAAGATATTAAAGAAAAATCATTTAATAAAATTTTAGAGTACTATAAAGGTGGATTTATTAAAGGAAATTATCTTACATATTTGGATATTCAAATAAATTCTGATTTATATTATTTAACGAAGGATATTAAAAATCTTGAATCTTTTGTAAATATTGCAAAGCAGAACAAAACCTATGTTGAAGATCATAGAGATAGAATTGGATTAAAATATAGAGAAATTGGTAATTTTTATTATGATAATAAAAATTATGCAAAAATCAATTATGAAAAAGGAATGAAATATGGAGATTATATGTGTAAAGCAAATTTATTAACTCTTCATAGATATGAGTTAAAATCTGATGAAAATACGATTTCGGATATTGATGCGATTGTAGTATGAATATAATTAGACATACGGAATAATACAATCTTTAACAACATATAAAGATATGTATCATAAATTATGAAAAATTAATCATACTCCCACCTAATTCAGTATTTTTCTTTATTTCAGCATAGTATTCCATTTCAGATTTAACAAGTGGGTGATGAGAAATCATAAATGTATATAAGCAACATTGTTTGACAGTTTGATAAAGATCTTGACAGTTTTGTAAATTGTTAGAATCAAATGATGCAAAACATTCATCAAAGATCATTAATTTACAGGTATTAACTTGTGATATATTAATAATTGCTAATTTAATACAAACTTCAAGAAGAGCAGTTTCACTTCCACATAAAATATTTGCAGGTATTAGATCACCATTTTCTTTAATAATATTTATTTCAACTTTATCAGATGAACTAATATCAATCATAATTTTAATATCAAATTGTGGTACAAGATCAAGATATTTATTAATCATGTCTTCAAATTTAGGAATAAAATCTCTGAAATAATAAAGTTGAATTCCTTTTTCAGACATTAAATCTTTATATTTTCCATATAAGTCTTTTAATCGTGAATATTCACAATATTCTTTATGATATTTATCAAAATCATCATTATATTCTTGAAGTTTTACATAATGTGTTGTAATTGTTTCAAGTTCATTTACATATTCTTCTTCTTTTTGATTTGTATTTTCAATATTTTCTTTAAATTGTTTAATTTTTTCTAAATATTGTTTATTATAATTTAGGTTTTCAATATTTTTTTCAAATACATTTATTTGATTTTCAATTTCATTAAGTTTGAGAGTTTGATTTTCATTTTGTGAAAATAATAATTTTATTTTTTCAGAATTAGATTTAAATTTATCAATTTTAATTGAGGATTCTTCAATTAAAGATTCCAGATTTTCTATTTCTTTTTCAATTTCAATATTTCTTTTATATTGATTATATGTTTCAATTTTCTCAAGTAATATTTGTTTTTCACATATAAATTTGTTATCACCAATAAGATTTTGAACACACTCATTTAATTTAGAAATAAATATTTTATATTTATCATTATTGATCTTGGGTGCGTCTTTAATTACTTTAACAAGATTCTTAATATTTGGATCTACATTACCACTACTGCCACATTTATTTAATTTTTCATTAATAATATCAAGTTCTAATGAGAGAGATTCATCATTTCCATCAGAAGAGTCCCAAGAAATATTATTTTTATATTCTTTTTGTAATTTACCAATTTTCTTTTGTCTTTTAAGGATATTATCAGAATATAGATTCTGTTTATCAGAGTGCTTATCAATATATTTTTGGAGTGATTCAATATCACTTTTAATTTTATTTTGGGAATTAATTATAATATTTTTATCAGATTTTAGTTTTTTCAATTGTTCAGAAAGTGATTTAAAATCACCGTCTTCAATTTTATTTTTAATTTCATTAATATTATTTACTAATTCATCTTTTAATATTTTACAATTATTAATTTTTTGTTTAAGAGTATTAATCATTTCAAGTTTATTTTTAAGAAGTGGGTCAATAATTTTTTTAAAATTAATTTTCTCATCAATTGGAAAGAGTTTGCTTTTACCTTTAACTTTGAATTCTGGATTTATTTTTTTAAAGAGTTCAGTCAATAATTTAGAGTGAGCTTTAACTTTATCAAAATAAATAAGTTTTTCATCATTTGCAATAGTAGATAATTGTTGAAAATAAGAAAAATCTAATTGACCAACAAATTTTTTCTTGAGTGCTTCAGCAGTATTATTTATAAAGTAATCACAATTCTGTATAATACAATTACCTAAAATAAATTGTTCATATGTTCCAATATATTCTTCAAGAGTAGTAATATGAGCAGATGTTCCACCTTTAATAATATATTTATTTGAGTCATCAGATACTTTATAGAAGTTAATTCCATATGTAATATTATATTTATCTTTTTTCTTTTCTTTACCAAATGTTTTCTCAATAATATATGTGTTTCCATCTGCAATTAAAGTTAATTTAATAAAACATTTATTAGAATTATAATTAATAACACTATTTTGTTGTCTTACACCTTTTTTAAATAAACAGCACATTATTACATCAATAATCGCAGATTTACCCATACCATTTTCACCAATAATACCAATAATACTATTTTGTTCAATTGTGGATAGATCAATAACATTATATCCTTTATATGAGAAGCAATCAGAGAATTCAATTTTAGTAATATACCAATTTTTGAATCTACATGATTCTTTAATAACAACTTGTTTATTAATAGTTTTATTAATTTCTAAGATGTCTTCAATAGGATAATCTTTTTCATATTTTGTAATATATTCAGTAATAATATCTTTTTGAAAATCAAGATCAACAATTTTTTCATTAAATTCATCTTTCATACATCCAGCAATTTTAATATTTTTATGTGAATCCATATGTTGAATATTATACGTAGATACTATAACATCTTTAGTTAATTCTTTATGTAAATTCATTACAGTTTCAGAATCAGATTTAGTACATATATATTTATATTCACCAATTTCAGGTAAGTATGGAACTTGATTAATAATTTTATTTTCTTGAACAATAAATTTAACAAAACCTTTTTTATTTTTTATATCAATACTTTCAATTTTATTTTCAACAAGATCCCAAATTAGATATCCATGATCATCTAATGTTTCACCAAAGTTTTGTTGTAATAATGATCCAGCATATGCAATATTACCATTTAATAATTGTTTTTTATGAACATCACCTAATAAAGTGCAATCAAAACCATCAAATAATTTATTTTCAAGATCAAACCCAAGTTCAAATCCGTTATCAACTTTTGCACCTTGAACCATNCCNTGGTATAATGCAATTTTATAGTCTTTATTGGTTTTAACAGAATTACTTTTAATAAAGTCCATATCAAAGATACTTTGTACAACAAAAGATATATTTTCAAAATTATATATACCTGTGTATTTAAAGTAATATACATTTTTCATTAGTTTTTGTATGGGTGTAAGTGGATCAATTTGATTTAATTTCTTAAGATTAATATCATGATTACCACTAATGATGATAGTTGGCATAATTTTAGATAATTCCGAAAGAAAATCAAGACACAAATTAAAAGATGGAGCACTAATGATGTCTTTACTATGAAAGATATCACCTGTAATAACAATGAGTCCTTTATTATGTGATCTTAAATTTTTATATAATTTTTCAAAGATATCACGGAATTCATCATGTCTTTGAATGAGTCTGATATGAATATCAGAGATATGATACAAGTATCTAATTTTAGTATTTGTATTTTTGATTTCATAAACAGGTGGATCTTTAAGGAAGTTAAGTTTATTTTTTGAAATTGATCTTTTGACATTATTTTCCATAACAATATTTGTGAATTGTTCTTGTGATGGATTTTGTTTAGAAGTATTTTTGAGATGCATTTTTGAGGATAAATGTTTTTTGAGTGTTGAGCTTGATGTATATTCTTTTTTACAAATATTGCAAAATAGAGGATTATTCATATATAGTATGTTATTAAACAGTATAAAGATCTTTTTATATAAGAATATTCTTATATAAAAAGTGATTTTAATAAAAAAGAAACTCGTAATTAGTATTATAATGATCATTTATAATATTTAATGGGTGTTTTATGAGTAGTCTTGAAGATAAGCTTTTAGGAGATCAATATAATATATCTGATCCATTTCTTGAGATATGTAATTTAGAGATCAATAATAGGAATAGGAATAGATATAATATAACACTTTGTATTGGTATAATATATGTTATTATATTTGCAATTATATTATATATGGATATAAGAATAACAAATAATTAATTAAATATTAATGCTTGATAGTGAATATTTATGGATTCCAATATTAGGTGGATCTTTAAGGAAGTTAAGTTTATTTTTAGCAATTGATCTTTTGACGTTGTCTTCCATTACGATATTTGTGAATTGTTCTTGTGATGGGTTTTGTTTTGAGAGATTTTTGAGATGCATTTTAGAAGAGATATGTTTTTTGAGAGTTGAGCTTGATGTATATTCTTTTTTACAAATATTACAGAATAGAGGGTTATTCATGAATAGTATATTGTTAAATAGTGTTAAGATCTTTTTATATAAGATTATTCTTATATAAAAAGTTATTATTTAAAATGGAAAATTAGTAATTAGTATTATAATGATAACATAATAAAAAAAATGATTAATATAATTGTTTAAAAAATTATTAAATATTAAATAATGATTGATGAAAGAATTCAATATATAATGAAATTAATGCATGAATTTCAAATTAAAAATAATATTATAAAATTATGCAAAGATAATACTAAATACTTATATGATTTTATTGTTGATAATAAAAAATTTTTAAATATATCAGTATCAGTAAAAGCATTTATTTGTATTGTAAATGATAAATTAAAAACAAGAATTATTAATCATATAGCAATTATTAATAATAAAACAAATGAAATATATGAACCATCTTATGAAATATATTCATTAAAAAATGTTGTTTATGTTGATAAAATAATAGATTTTATGAAAATAGTTAAGAAAAATAATATTGATATTGAAAATAAAGAATTTAAAAAACATATGTCTGATTATATATATTTTTGTAAATATGCGAATTATATAAATAATGGAAATATAAGTATTGTAAATAAAAAAATTTATAATGATCAAGCGGATTATATTGAAAAAAAATGTAGAGAAAATGGATCATTATTCATTAAATAATTTATTTTTTATAAAAATAAGAATTAATAAATATGTAAAATAAAGCTTAAACAAAGGTACAGAATTTGTGTAGAGAAGATCCCGACTTTAATAATAAAATTTTCATATAAGAATAATATTATATGAAAATTAATATATGGATAAACCAGATTTAGAGGTAATTGCAGAAGAGATTACACCAAATAAAGTAATCTATAAATGTGAATTTTGTTATGATTCATATAAATTGAATGGAAAACCAAGAAAGAATGCAAAAAATATATATCATTCACATGGAAATCCATTTAAGAATAATAATAATCAAATGTTAGATAGAATGGTTCATTGTTTAGGTAAAGGTAAAGAAGAGTTTCAAAAAAAATATAGTGGTGTTAAAATTTATGTAACAGATGAGACAAGAAGAGTTGGATTTTAAGCGGGAATATCAATATTATATTTTTGAAAAATTTGATCAATTATTTTTTTATCAGGATTGCATTTTTCAATAAGTTCTTTAATAATAATATTTAGATCATTATATTTAGAATAAATAACATTATTTATATGTTTATGACTTTTCATATGAATAGATTTATTTTTTTTAGAAAATTCAACATTACATAATTCACATTTCATTTTTTCTAAACCTTTTTTAACTAGTTGTTTAATATGATCTTTATTATTTTCATAATATTTTTTATTATATTCTGTAGAATTACTAGGCATTATAATATATAATTATGTAATCTTTATATAATGAATTTTATACATATATCTTTAAACTATAATGCGTTAGTTTAAAGATATAATTAACAGAATAATAATTATAATAAAATGGAAGTAATAAAATCTTTAAAAGGGATTTATCATTTCGTCAATATATTATCAAAAAGAAAACAACCAATATATAAAAATGGAGATTCATATGAGAATTGGAATAATATTGATTTAGCAAAAGAACATAAAAATATTAATTTTGAAATATCAGATGATATAGGACTAGCAATTAGACTAGGATATCAATCAAATAATGATTTTTTGGTTGGATTAGATTTTGATATAAATTCTAAAACAAATAAAAATGAAAAATTAGAGAAATTATTAGAAGAATTACAAATTGAATTTAAATATTCTTTAACGAATTCAGGTTTATTTTCAAGTGGAACACAAGGTAATTATGGTGTTATTATAAAAATAAATGATATTAATTTAATTAATAAATTAAATAATTTAAATAAAAGTAAAATTATTTTTGATGATGTGGAATTATTAATTAAAACTTTACAAATAATACCTCCTTCTAAATCTATATGTAAAATAACACATAAATTAAGATCAAGAAAGTTATTGGGTGAGAATAGTATTAAATTAATATGTGAATCAAATAATCCAATGTATGAACGGTTTATTGAGATAATAAATAAAATGATTGATACAATTGAAAATAAATATAGATTATCAGATATATCTACAATTTACGATCAAGATGTATCAGATGATGATATAAAAGAATTAATTGAATTGAGTTGTATAATAAAAGATAAATATTTAGATAATTATAATGATTGGAAAATGATTATTTGGTCATTGAGATCATTTACTTATGGATTAAGTGAAAAATATAGTTCATACATATATCAATTAGTACATACTTTAAGTGAATCAAGTAATAAATATAACAAAAAAGATACAGACAAATTATGGGAAAATTATGATAAAAATAAAGGTATAACAATTGGGACATATTTTATGTATGCGAAAAAATCAGATGAGAAAGAATATATTAGAATACGTGGATCATATATAGAAAATAAAAATAATAACAATAATGAATTTGGGGATGATGATGTATCTCTAGCAGAATTATTTGTTAAAATATGTGGTGAAGATTGGATATATGATGGAAATAAATTTTATTATTGGACTGGATTATATTGGAAAGATGATGGAAAAAAAGGAATAATACTATCAAAAGATATATATACAAAATTAAGTAAATATTTTAAATTAAAAATTGATGATTTATCAAATAAAATTAAAAATGAAAATGGTGATAATATTGAAATTTTGAAAAAAAAATTAAATAAATTATTTAAAATACTTAAAACAATAAGATCTTCAAAAAAAATTAAAAGTATTAAATCAATATTAGAATCTGAATTTTATAATGATAATATTGAATGGGAAAATAATCCTTTTATTTTTGTTTTTAGTAATGGAGTATATGATCTAAAAAAATGTAAATTTACAGAACCAAATAGAAAAGATTATATGTATTTATGTACAAATTATGATTATGTAGAACCAAAAAAGGAAGAATTAAAGTATTTAAATGATATTATAGATAAAATATTTCCAATTAAAGAAGAAAAAAGATCATATCTTACAGTTATGTCATGTGCTTTATATGGTGGATATATAGAAAAATTTATAATGCTTGATGGAAATGGAAGCAATGGTAAATCATTTTTAAGTGAATTAATTTGTAAAACTCTTGGTGATTATGCATATACTGCATCAAATACAGTATTATTGAATCCGTTAAAACAAGGTAGTAATGTTGAAATTGCGAATATGAATATGATGAGATTAGTATTATATAGAGAACCAGATGAAGATCCTAAACAAAAAATAAATACAGGAATAATGAAAGAATTAACGGGTGGTTCAGAAGTAAATGCAAGATTAAATTTTTCAAATAATACAAAAACATTTTTAAGAGCTTTACATGTATTAGAATGTAATGAAAGAGTTTTATTAAGTGGTAAAATAAGATATGCTGAAATAAGACGTTTATTAAATATATGTTTTAGATCAACTTTTGTATCAGATTTAGATAAAGAGAATGGTGAATATTATTATAAAGGAGATATACAATTAAAAACAGAAATATTTTTAAAGAAAAATAGATCAGTAATGTTTAAGATATTAACGGATTATTGGAAAGAATTAATAAATTATTCAGACAAAATAGAAATCGATCATTTTATTTGTGAAAGTATTTGGAAAAGAACAGAAAATTATTTAAGTATTTCAAATAGTTTAGAACAATGGTTTAAAGATATATATGAAAAATCAGATGATGATACAGATATAATAAAAGTAAATGATCTTTATGATGAATATATGTTATCAATGAGTCATACAATGAGTAGAGAAGAAAGAAGAACAAAAACAAAAAAGAAATTTATAAATGAAATAGAAAATAATATATATTTTAAAAAGTATTTTAGATCAAGAGATAAAAGAAAAATTATTCAAGAAAAATATGGAGTAAGTTTAATAAGAAATGTTTTAATTGGTTTTAAGTCAATAGATGATAATAATTTATAATAAAAATAAATTAGATGTGGTAATTGTTGTTATTATAATTTAAATAAGTATAATAGTATATAAATAGATTTAGGGGTCAGAGGGGTCAGATTTTGTCATAAATATAAAAACTTTTTTGAATTAAAAATTTATATTTTTATATTTTTATATATTAAAACTTTTTCAAAAAATGGCAGAATCTGACCCCTCTGACCCCTCAGAACTATTATATTAAAAATAAATAAAATATTATTTTATACTTTATTTTGTTGATTTAAATAATATTTTATAAATAAAAATTATTTAATATTTTCTTTTAATCCATTTTGGAATAAAAAGAATGTAAATTCCACTTCAAATTATATATATTATATATAATATATATAATATATATAATTATACAAAAAAAAAGAAATAATTTTTATAATTTTATATCAAATAAATAAAGGAATAAGTGATTACTCGTAAAAATGGCACAGAAGAAGTCATGCATTGATCCCGACCTTGATATATCGTTTTCACAGGTTCAAACGATATAACAGTCGAACTGGAAGGAATGTGCGAGGAAACGAGAAATAGGAGAGGAGTAAGTATGTTAGGAATAAAGGGAAGATGATGGTGAGATGTGTAATGAAGGGAAAATTTTACATAATTATGAAATTATGTAAAATATAATAATAGTAAGATGAAAAATGATCAACAAAACAGGGAATATTAAACAAAGAAAAGATTATATGTAGCGCCTTCAGCGCAATAAAGAAAAATTTTTAAAGAGTTTAATAACGGAGAGTTTATGATCTGAAATAATAAACAGTAAAGATGACTTTATATAAGAATCAGGAATTATCCAAAGATCTTGAAGATGACTTTATATAAGAATCCGGAATTATCCTAAGATCTTGAATATTTTGTGTTCTCAAATATAAACGCAGAAAATAATTTTACATAATGAAATATATTAAATACAATAAATAAAAGTTAAATAAGATGAATAATAAATAAAAAGAAATTCTTTTTTATACAAAAAAGAATTTGAAACAAAGATCATTAATGATCTATAAACAAGGTGTATTAAACAAAAATTAGATAATATGTGGCGCCTTAGGCGCAGTAAAGAAAAATTTTTTAAGGGTTTTATAACGGAGAGTTTATGATCTCAAATAATAAATTGTAAAGAAGTCTTTATATAAAGAATCAGGAATTATCCTAAGATCTTGAAGAATTTGTGTTCTCAAATATAAACGCAGAAAATAATTTTACATAATGAAATATATTAAATACAATAAATAAAAGTTAAATAAGATGAATAATAAATAAAAAGAA
>JGI10211J14876_10000497_pt1 | contig 16885 bp, 16 predicted proteins | sample Etolagsediment_FD_14876 | JGI IMG/M metagenome (IMG submission 14876)
ATGCCAAAGATATACTTTTTGAGTCCAAAGACCAGAAGGTGGGCCTCTTCAGTGGTTATTTCGACACCGGGGAAAATAAGGAAGTTGTGCCTCTTGCACAGCTCCGCAATATCGTCATCATCCCAAAACCTATCGTGCTCGGTGAGACAGATGGCATCAAGATTGGCTTGCTTGGCATTAACGATGAGTTCATCAGGGGTCAGATAACTGTCCTCGGACTGAGGTGTAGTGTGTGTATGAAGGTCAATTAGCATTTGGTGTTCTTAACAATAGCTATTCGAAAGGTATGCGTGTAGCCCTTTCTGTCTAGCTAGGCATATGTTATCATAGATTCGCGGTAGCAGGCAACTGTGACTGACAAAATGGCTACTTCAAGCAGATGACCCCAGTTGTAAGCTAGATTCAACTTCCGGAATAATCGATTATCAAGGAAGCAAGCTCAGTACAAGGTATATCAAGAGGATTGGGTGTTGATTCGTGTTTAAGTTTGATTAGATGGGTGGTGAATTTATATGGAGGAAATAATGGTTGCTGTTGGGGCGGTGATCGAGGATGATGAGGGAAGAATACTACTGGTAAAGCATGTGCCTGAGAGAAGGGGATTCTGGCAGGGGAAGTGGATATGTCCCGGGGGGAAATTGGAATGGGGAGAGAGCATCAGGGAGGGGATAGAAAGGGAGGTCATGGAAGAAACCAATCTTAAGATAAGCCTCACCACCCCACTCATTCCCTTTGAGCGGATCGTCAAACATGAGGGTAAAACGACGCTTCATGTCATCTATATCGACTTCTTGGCGAAATTGGTGGGCGGAGAGCTTCGTGTTGACAGCGACGTTGGGGAAGGTATCTGGATTCCCAAGAGAGAAATCCCCAGGATTTGGGGGGAGCTCCATGAGGACACCCAGAGGCTAATGGAGATAGCAGGGATTGTCTAATGGGGAAGCTTTGTTGAGACTGCTATTGCCGTGGTTTCCTTGACAGCCGCCATTCGTGGTGATAGACTTCGCCGTGCAAACTAACTAACGGTACTGTCGATTTGTCCTTGAAAAAAGTAGGTATTCTCTATCATCCCAAGATCGCTGCGGCGAAAGTTCTTGCAGAGGAACTATTAAACTTATTGCCGTCAATGGAAGCTACTGTTTGGGTCTGTTCTGCCTGGGAAGAGGAGAGGGCAAAGGCTCAGATTGAGGGCACGGATTTGCTCCTTAGTATTGGGGGTGATGGTACTATCTTGAGGTCGGCGCGCGCTGCCCTCAGATGGTCTGTTCCTATTGTTGGAATAAATCTTGGGAGGCTTGGTTTTATGACAGAGCTTGGGCCTACGGAGGCTCGCGAGAAGCTCCCCATTTACCTGAAAGGGGAGGGTTGGATTGACGAACGAGCTATGCTTGAGGTAGAGCTTGATGGAAAGGGGCCCTTTCATGCCCTCAACGACCTCTTTATAGGGCGTGGCGCTATACCTCGACTCCTGTATATAGACACTTATATAGATGGTGCTCATTTAACCACCTACAAGGCCGATGGTGTTATTATGTCCACAGCGACGGGTAGCACGGGCTATTCTCTCGCCGCTGGTGGCCCTATGCTCTATCCTCAAGCCAAGGAAATTATTTTAAACGCCATTTGCCCCCACCCCACCTTTGCCAATGCCCTGGTGCTTCCATCCACGGCTGTGGTAGAACTGAGGGTGCACACTAGCCATCAGGCGATGCTCAGCATTGATGGCCAGGTCAACCTCGATCTGGGGGATGGGGACTCTGTAAAAGCTAGGCTTAGCCCTCACGTTGCTCGGTTCTTGAGGGCTCAGCCACCCTCCTTTTTCTACAGCACTTTGATGAATAGATTGGTACAGAAGTGAAGGCTGAAAAGGCGCGCATAGCTGATATTCCTCAAATTCAGAAACTTGTCAATCACTTCGCTGCTAAAGGGGAGATGCTGCCCCGTGCCTTGAGTGAGCTCTACGAGCACGTCAGGGACTTCTATGTCGTCCGCAGTGGCGAGGAGGTCATTGGTTGTGCTGCGCTTCATGTGTTCTGGTTGGACCTGGCTGAAATCAGGGGAGTCGCTGTGGTTGAAGAGATGCATAATCAGGGAGTCGGCGCTGTGATTATAGAGTCATGCATCAACGAGGCGAGAAACCTCGGCATTAGTACTATTTTCTGTCTCACCTATAGACCCGATTTCTTTGAGCGCTTTGGTTTTTACCAGGTAGATAAGAAGGAACTACCACACAAGATTTGGGCGGAATGCCTGAGGTGCCCGAAGTTCCCCGACTGTGATGAGATAGCCTTGATTTATCCATTGGAGAAGTAGAGTTCGATGGCGGAGAAACCATTAGCGAGTAAGAGAATATACGAGGGGCGCTTGGTAAACCTCCGTCAAGATGCTGTGGTGCTTTCCAGCGGGCGGGAGACGGTGCGGGAGGTGGTGGAGCATCCCAACTGTGTTGCCATTGTTGCCATAAATTCAGAGAAAAATGTAGTTATGGTGCGCCAGTTTCGTAAGCCAGTAGAGGGCGTACTTCTGGAGATCCCAGCTGGTGTGATTGAACCTGGTGAGGAACCGCAGGAGTGTGCCCTCAGGGAGCTTGAAGAGGAGACTGGATATATGGCCGGGAAGATGGAGAGGATTGGCGGGTTCTATAGTAGCCCAGGATACTCAACCGAGTTTCTGTATCTCTTCCTGGCTACCGATCTCGAGAAGGGGTCCACTCGTCCCGACGAGGATGAGATTATTGAGGTGGTATCCATCCCATGGGAACAGATACCAGGCCTTATCATAACAGGCGAGGTTTGTGATGCAAAGAGCATCGTCGGCCTCTTCACCGTTGCTTTCAGCTGTGAAGAGGTAAAGAAGTGAGAATATGCCTCTTATGTAATAGGGGCAATATGTACTGTGGCGGTCAGGGGGTTTACCTCTATTACCTGGCCCGAGAGCTGCAAAGATTAGGGCATGAGGTTCATGCAATTGTTGGTCCCCCCTATCCGGATATCCCCGAGGGTGTCACGGAACACAGGGTGGAAAACATGAACCTCCTTGAGTTTGGATTCCCCAAACAAGACCCTTTTAAAGTCTTCACCCCCCTTAACCTCTATGAACTGGCTGTAACACAAATTGGCATGTTCCCCGAGATGTTTTCTTTCAGCTTGAGGGCATATAGCAAGTTGCGCCAGCTCTTACGAAATCAACGTTTCGATATCATTCATGACAATCAGACCCTGGCATACGGCGTTCTAATGATGAAGGCCTTTGATATCCCCATCGTGGCTACAGTGCATCACCCGTTGCCCATCGACAAGAAAACCGATCTGGCCTATATGGAGAGGACTTGGGGCAGGATAACCAGAATACTTTTCTATCCCTTCGTAATGCAGCACATAGTGACCAGGAGGATGGATCGGGTAATCACTGTTTCAGAGAACGCTGCTGAGGAAACTGCTAATGCGTTTAAAGTCTCCCGAGAAAAAATAAGGGTGGTTTACAATGGTATCGATACTGAGATGTTTCACGAGTCTAATGGCGATGGTAAGGAGCGTGGTCGCCTCATAGTTGTGGCCAATAGCGCGGATCGGAAAAAGGGCATCGTCTATCTGCTTCGGGCGGTTCAACTGCTGAGGGAAGAGATGGATGTGAAACTCACCATCGTTGATAGGGGCGCCCCGGAAAATAAGTATACACCGGCTTTGGTAAAGAGATACGGGCTTGATGGCAGCGTTTCTTTCACCGGCAGGTTGAGTGTAGAAGACCTGGTCAAACATTACGGAAGGGCTGAGGTTGCGGTGGTCCCCTCGCTTTATGAAGGGTTCGGTCTACCCGCTGCTGAAGCGATGTCCTGTGGCCTTCCTGTGGTCGCTACCACCGCTGGGGCGCTGCCTGAAGTTGTAGAGGATGGCAAGAATGGCATTCTGGTTCCTTCACGAGACTCTCGTGCCCTGGCAGGCGCGATTAAACGCCTGCTCAAAGATGAACATATGCGCGAGACTATGGGTGAGGAAGGGAGACGAAGGGTGGTAAGGCAGTTTGACTGGAGGGAGGCAGCGAGGAAGACGATTGATGTATATCGGGAGGTGCTCTAGGTGCTCACAGTTAACTTCAAAATGTTCAAGATAGAAGATGGCGATGTATTCTTAGACGCCGGTTGTGGCGAGGGAAGACATAGCTTTGAAGCATGCCGCCGCAACAATCATGGCATCGTGTGTGCCATGGATATGGATGATTTGAGCCTGAGAAAGACGCACTATGTACTGCACTACATGGATTCCCAACAGGAGGCAAATGGTAACTGGAACGTGCTTTTTGGTGATGCTTTACATCTGCCATTTAAGGATGCCTCCTTCGACAAGATTATCTGCTCTGAGGTACTGGAGCATGTCAAGGATGAGGAGCAAGGAGTCAGGGAATTTGTCAGGATACTCAAGCCTGGTGGTGCACTGGCAGTCACAGTTCCTACCTACCTTACCGAGACGGTCTACTGGGCGCTTGATGACGACTACTATAACCATCCTGGCGGCCATGTCAGGATTTTCACCGCGAAGAACTTGATGGCTGTATTGAGAAGGAACAATCTAGCTGTTTACGCCATCCGCTACGAGCATGCCTTTCATTCTATCTATTGGCTTCTTCGTTGCATCTTTGGTCTCAAGAATGAGCAGGCAAGGGTTCCTGCGCTATACCGCAAGTTCCTTGAGGTACCCCTAGCCACCAGGTCCAAGTTTGTTCCCTGGATGGAACGCGTTTTAAATTTCTTCTTCCCCAAGAGCATAGTTGTCTATACAAGGAAGATGTAGGAGGTAGGCAGATTGAAGATATGCTTACTGTGCTATCGAGGAAATATGTATTGTGGCGGCCAGGGCATTTACACGTACTACCTTACCCGCGAGCTCCGCAGATTGGGGCACGAAGTAGATGTCATGGTGGGGCCGCCATACCCAGATATCGCTGACGGCATCAGGGTGCACAAGCTGGAGAGTCTGAACTTGTACGATCACAGTATTGAGGGCAGAAGCTGGCTACCATTGGAGAACCCCTATCGCATCTTCAGCCCTTTTAATCTCTTTGAGTTCGTGGCAACAAAAATGGGCATGTTCCCTGAGATGCTAACCTTTAGCCTCAGGGCTTACCAGAGGGTTCGCCAGCTCCTCCCTGGACATCGCTTTGATGTCGTCCATGACAATCAGTGCCTGGCTTACGGCCTTCTTCTCATAAAGGCCTTGAACATTCCCGTTGTGGGCACTATCCATCACCCCTTGCCCATTGATTTGAAGGCGGACATTGTCCAAGCTCGGCACGTTTTCGAGGCGATCAGGCAATGTCTGTTCTACCCTCCAATGATGCAAGGCATTGTGGCCAGAATGTTAGATAGGGTAATCGTGGACTCTCGGAGCTCTGCAGAGGAGGTGGGGAAAGTATTTAAGGTGCCTGAGAGCAAGATGAGAATGGTTTATATAGGTGTTGATACTGACGTGTTTAGGGGTGTTAATGGGCATGGGAAAAGGCCCAATAGCTTGCTAGTGGTGGGGAGAACTGAAGACCGAAAGAAAGGCATTCTTTACCTGCTTCAGGCATTGCGGCTGCTCAAGAGCGACAATGTTGACATAAATTTAACCGTGGTGGACAACGTGATCCCTGATAACTTTGCCCCTAAGCTGGTCAAAGAGTATGGACTTGGGGATGTGGTCAAGTTTACCGGTAGGGTAAGCACTGAGGAGTTGGTGAGAGAGTATTCAAGGGCGGAGATCGCGGTCACGGCCTCTGTTTATGAAGGTTTTGGTCTTCCTGCTGCCGAAGCTATGGCCTGTGAGGTTCCAGTGATCGCCACTCATACAGGGGCGCTCCCTGAGGTGGTGAAAGATGGAGAGACGGGAATTTTAGTGCCGCCGGGGGACCCCTTTGCGCTTGCCAGGGCAATTAAACTTCTGCAGGCAGATAAGCATTTACGCCACCGGATGGGTAGTGAAGGAAGGAGAAGGGTGGAACAGTGCTTTTCCTGGGAACTGGCGGCAAAACAGACTCTCAGCGTTTATGAAGAGGTGCAATCAGGCTCTAATCACGCCTAGGGGCACCCTTGATGATAATTACATCGCTCAGCGATGGGACTCTGTGGGCAATCTTATCAAGCAAAACCAGGATGGTCTGGGAAATCCTTCTGGGCGGTATCGAAATAATCTTGCCCCAATAGGGAGCGGTCCAGAGTAACGAGATTGATAGGATTTTTGTAACCTTGAAATGACGCTCTACCAAGTTTACGATAATAGGATAATCAAACTTGTAAGTATGATCTAGGGGGAGCTCCCAGGGGGTCCTTGGGTGGTCTCCTTTGATAAACTTCTTTAGTATTGAGTGCAAGGCTCTTCCAAGCCGGCAACTAAGGCTTTCGAAGTTGGCAATGGCGATTACCGCCTCCCCCTCTGGCTTAAGAACATGAGACATCTCCTCAATGCTCCTCTGAGGATCGGGGAAATGGTCCAGAGCGCCTTTGCATACAACCTTATCTAGGGAGTGTTTCTTGAAGGGTAAAGCCTCACCGATGCCGCGCACTAAAGCAACCGCACTGTCGCAGTCCGTCAAATAGTCTTTTGCCTCCTTGAGCATTCTCCCCGATGGATCAAGCCCCGTAACCTTCCCTCCGCTTTCGGCGAGCTGTAGTGCATCGGCAGCTTTACCGCAACCGATATCCAAAATCCATTCCCCCTTTTGTGGGGCAACCATCGACTGAGTTCCCTGGGTCATCCTGTCAAAGAGAAAGACGGTATCCAAGTAGTGAATCCCGGTGACTACCTCCTCGTCGTCCCAGTCGAGGTCAACCTTTAGCTGGTGTTTTTCAGAGGTCATGAAGATTTCTTTCGGTACTTGGCTATCCCCTCCGCATATAGGTCCCCACCGTGGACATCGTTTATTACGATGGCTAGGAAGCTCTCCAGTTCAAGGCGCATGATTGCCTCTGGCCCCAAGTCCTCATAGGCCACCATCTCGGCCTTCTTTATCGATTTGGCGATCAGTGCCCCAGTCCCTCCGATTTCGGCGAAGTAGATGGCTCTATATTTTTTGATCGCGTCCTTCACATCGTTGGAGCGTGAGCCCTTTCCAATCATTCCCTTTAGCCCTGCGGCAAGCAAGCGAGGTGTGTAGATGTCCATGCGCCCACTGGTCGTGGGTCCCGCAGCGCCGATAACATGCCCCGGCTTGCTGGGGGTAGGACCCATGTAGTATATGGTCTGACCGCGGATATCGAATGGTAGTTCTTCTCCACGGTCCATGGCCTCGACGAGCCTATGGTGGGCAGCGTCGCGAGCGGCATAGATAACCCCTGTGAGGGTGACCAGTTCTCCCGCCCTAAGCTCTTCTATTATCTGGGAGTCTAATGGTAACTTGATATCCATATGCTTCCTTTGAAATCTACAGATTACCTCAGGATGCCAATATAACAGACGGCGTATTTATGTTCACCGTCTACTGTTGTGTGCACGTTCTACCTCAAGGTTCCCACATAGTGAGCGGTGAGCTGACGCTTCCTAACCTCAGGGTCGGTATAGTCAGGAAGGAGCATGGGTGCTATCCTATCAGTATCTATTCCCGCATCCTCCAACTCTTTGTGGTAGGCTTTAACATGCTCTAGTGTCAGCTTTCCCTCCTTGGCTTTCTCCTTGGCGAAGATTGCGGCATTTGTGCCTGCAAGCCTGCCAAAGAGGTGGACTCCGAGCAAAGAGTTGCCCATCAGACGGTTCTCTCCGTGAACCCCTCCAGTCACCTCTCCAGCGGCGAAAAGACCGGGGACACTGGTTTCGGCATCAGAATTGAATATCAGGCCTCCATTTTGGTAATGGAGGGTGGGATAGACCAGCATAGGTTCTTTTGAGATATCGAATCCGTGTCTCTTGAACTGCTTATACTTTCCTGGGAATTCTTTTTCCACCGTCCCTTCGCCATAAAGGTCCTCCAGCATGGGAGAATCCAACCACACCCCTAGCTTTCCGGTCGGTGAGGGCACACCTTTACCTCTTTCTAAACACTCGCGAACAAAGGCGGCTGATTCCACATCGCGAGGCTCTCGCTCATAAACGAACTGCTCCCCATCGATATTTACCACATTAGCCCCCGCCGANCTAAACTTCTCGGTAACTAAAACGCCTTCTATCTGCTCAGGGAAAACGACACCGGTAGGGTGATATTGAACTGCATGGAGGTCACGAAGTCCTATGCCTACCCTATAGCCCAGAACTATGCCGTCGGCAGTGGCTCCGTAGTGATTGGTGGTCATGAACCCCGCAATATGGATTCTGCCTTGTCCACCTGTGGATATAACTACTGCTTTTGCCTTTACAATATAGTATTCCTCTGTCTCCAGATCGTATATTATGGCGCCGGCGCACTGTCCGTGCTCATTCAGCAGTAATTCCACAACGGGTGAAAACTCAAGAACGGTGATATTCTCCCGATTTCTTGCCTCGTCACGGATGGTTCGCATAATCTCTGAACCAGTTAAATCGCCGGCGTAGTGCAGGCGTTTTCTGCAATATCCCGCAGCCGGCAGGCTTTGCAGTCTTCCTTCGGGAAACTTATGGAGCATAACTCCAAGGCTTTCCAACCACTGGATAAGGTCAGCTGCTTTGGTAACCAACATATGTACTATCTCTGGGTCATTCTTGAAGCGCCCGCCTCCCAGAGTATCCAAATAATGAATGGCAGGGGAATCTTTCTCAAACTTGGTAGCTGCTTGAACGCCACCCTCTGCCATTATGGTATTGGAATCACCGTGGCGTAGCTTGGTGGCTATGATGACCTTTGCACCTTGCTCCTCAGCCATGAGAGCAGCGGCTGTTCCCGCCCCTCCACCACCAATTATGAGTACATCGGTTTCGTAATCGACCTGAGAGAGGTCGATCGTATCGGGCTCAACCCTGCTCTTCGCCTCTATGAGGTCTACGATTTCATCAGGCAATTTGTAGCCTTTGCTTGGTCCTACCTTGATTTCTCTTTTACCTTCGTCTTTATAGTCAGGGTGATATTTACGTAATATATCATCGCGCTCTTCCAAGGACATAGGTGGGATGTCCTTGCCCTCCCTCTTCCTGGTTAATCGCTCTGGCCTTGTTCTTTCTATAACTTCGATTAGCCTTTTTAGCTCTTCAGTGTACGGCATGTAGCCCCCCTTTGCTTAATCTTCAACCTCGATAAGAAATCTTTTGTCCCCTGGCCTCCAGTATTCCTCTGCTAATTCTGATTCTATTTCCCTCTCTGTATAGGCCTTAATGAAGTCCTCTTCTTTCATTCCCTTCATTTCCGCTAGTATACTATCAAATTTGCCTTCTTTAACCGCTCTAACTGCAGCTTCCAGGTGTTCCGCTTTAGGGAGCATTTTGCCGGCGTAGATTCTCCTGGCTAATTGAGCAATATGATACTGGGGTAATTCAGCCATACAGCGGCTGACGCATAACCCGCACTGGATGCACTCAAAGGAAAGAGTGGCGGCCTTGGCGATATCCCCCTGTTTAAGGGCGGCGATGACGTCCATCACTTGGATATCCATAGGACAGGCCTTAGTGCAGGCATTGCAAGCAACGCAACGGAAGATCTCGGGATATAGTTTGAATATCTCCTCGGGGGATGGCTTCAGCTCCTCCCAATTGTAGGTGGCGCGATTGGCGGGGTAAAAGGGTATTTGCGTTAAATACATGTTGGGCTCCACCGCAGTTTGGCAAGCTAATCCAACGCGAATGTGGTAGTCCCCCGGCTTACGGTAGACTGTAGAGCAGGCTCCACACTTACCATCACGGCAACCGCAGCCGCGAATGAACTTATAGCCAGCATATTCCATCGCCTTCATAATGGTAAGTGCGTCAGGAACCATATGCTTACGCCCCATTATGTAAATAGGGATAAGCTTTTCTTTAATCTCTGCCGCTGTCTCCGCAGTTGTCGTCTCGGCTTTGGTCTCTGTGCTACTCATCCACACTCCTCCTTGTAATTCTATAATAGGCTATGCGATGTTAACAAAGCAATCGGGCTTACAAGGTGCTTCTGAAACCATCCCTTGCTTTCGTTTATGCCAAAAGCTAGCCCCATAAGCTCGGTGAAATAAAGGATTGGCAGCTTATCTTCCCCCGACTGCCTTCCGTCCAGGTTAGAGTGACACATGGGACAGGCAACGACGATTGCTTCAGCTCCAACCTCCTGTGCACTCGCAACGAGTCCTTGAACCAGGTTTTCAACAATTCCTGTCTTTGTAAGGGTGAGGCTCCCCCCACAACAATCCACCTTGGCTCCCCAATCGAGCACTTCTGCTCCGAGGGCTTGTAGTAGTCTGTCCATTGTGGTGGGGTTCTCGGGGTCATCGAATGCCACGATTTTGGGGGGACGGACCAGGTAACATCCATAGTATGCCACAACTTTGAGTCCTGTAAGCGGGTGCTTGACTCTCTTCTCTATCTCTTCAATCCCAAGCTCGTTGACCGAAATATCCAGCAGATGCCTCACGTCATATTTTGCCTCGTAGGGCATGCCAATTAGATCTTCCAGCCGTTTTCTAAACTCAGGTGAATTCTTCACCTCGTGTTGGGTCGTCCTCAGCCTTAAATAACATGCAGCGCAAACAACAGCAGTGTCAAGCCCTTCCCTCTCAGCAATTGCTAGATTCCTTCCCGGCAGAGCATGAGAGAGGTCGTCGTTTGAAAAATGGCCGGAGGATGCACCGCAGCAGTTCCAGTCGGGAATCTCCTTCAGTTCTATCCCCAACTCACGGCAAACTGCCCTGCTGGAGTCTCCGAATTCCTTTGCCGTTGACTCCTGGGTGCACCCAGGGTAAAAGCTATACTGCACGCCTATTTCCCCCGCTCCTCAGTTTTCTCAAAGATGTCTCTTATCTCCTTGGCTCCCTCGATCGAATGGGGAGGTAGAAGCTTTAGCTTCCGTTTTGTAATCATCTTAAATCCTAGTAAAGCATTGCTGAGGAGATCTTTTGGCGAGAACTGCCTTGCACTCAGCATATATCCAATCGTCATCATCGCTTCATATTGCCGACCATATTTCTTAATTGGAGCCAAGAACGCCTTATGAAAAGTTGCGACCTCCGGCTCTTTGGCTGCTACCCCTTCGCGCAGCGCGATCTGGTGCAAAGTGTCCATGAGGTGTGGTATGTCGATTTCGTTAGGACACCTGGTAACACAACTCAGGCATGAAGCACAAATCCAAATGGTAGAACTACCAAGCACCTGCTCCTTGAGTCCAAGTTGCACCATCCTTACTATCTGGTGAGGGGGATAATCCATAGCGAAAGCAACTGGGCAACTCAGAGTGCATGTAAGGCATTGATAGCAGCGCTCAAGCCCGGTCTCACTTATCTCTTTGACCATCTTTGAGAAAGCGGGATCGCCTGTCTCCTGGAATTGATCGCATACAAGCTGCATCACAGTTTCTCCGGAACGCTCAGGAGCTCACGCTCTTGATACGTGGTTACAGGAAGTTCATCCTCCAGACTTCGACCCGGGATATAATCAAAGATCTTCTGTGTGTTCAGGCCAACAAGGCGGAAGATATTGGCGACAGGTACCTCATTAGGGCAAGCCTCATAACACATTCCACATCCTACACAGGAGGTGACCATGTGGGACATCCTGGTGAGATGGAATAGCAAGGTATGGGTGGGCATCCTTATTGTTCCTTTTCTCTCCGACCAGCCCAGATACTTCTCTGATTCCATTTCGAAGGTGGGTGAATCAAAGAAGCATTCCTTGCAGAAGCAAAGGGGACAGACATCCCTACAATTATGACAATTGATGCAGGGGGCGAGTGTCCTCATGAGATTGTCTATCCCGGATATATCTTTTTGGGTCTGCTCCAGAATCTCGTCTCTCTTTTTTGTTCGTTGTTCGATAAGTTTGGCGATGGCTTCGTCTCGCTTCGTCACCTCTGTTTCTGGGCTATCCTTAAGCTCCAGAGCTTCTAAGATTCTTTCTCCCTCCGGAGTGGATGCTCGAATAAGTATGCTTTTGTCAAAGTCAATACCTATCAGGCCAATTGTTATGTCGGCGTTCATAGGGACGGGGTATTCGCACATCTGGCAAACCTGCCTCAGGGACGGGTCTTCCTTTCCTTCCTTGACCGCCTTTATGAAAGCGTCTTTGGGAGAGGAACTGTCTTGGGCAAGGTTCTTATAGTCCTTCACAGAATAGGTGCCGAAGCAATCTATCCCTATTAAAACTATGTTCTCCAGCGATGCCTGCTTCAGTTTTACCAGCTCGATGAGAGCCCTAAGTTCGCATGATCTGAGTACCACCCCCACTTTCTTTGGGCTGGGTGTTACCTTAGTCATCTGGGAGACGATCCTCGCCGTGTTTACCGGCATAACTGGAGCAAGGGGATTAGGGGACTCAAGCTTCTGGACGTCGCTCACTAGAGTTTGCACTACATTGATTCCAGAAGGAAGTTCCTGAGGGATAAGGAGGGCGTCGACAAGCTCCTTTTCCAACATCTGACGCCATAAGCCGTTAAGGGTCTCGATCAGATTTCCGTTTTGAACCTCTAATATTGCAGATCTCGTCATTTTATCTTCCTAAGTAGACCAATATTCATTTATGGGGTTAGGCCCCTTTTTCTTCAGTTCATCTACCATCTTGGCCACCGTATCGGCGAACTTCTGCCCTTCAGCGGCACTAATCCAGCAGAGCCAAACACGGTCATCCTCGAGCCCCAAGGTGTTGAGGATGCTTTTAAGGACGGCAGTCTTCCTTCTACACTTATAGTTGCCCGATACGTAGTGGCAGTCGGCGGGGTGACATGCCCCGATCATAACTCCGTCGGCTCCACCGAGGAGAGCCCATAGCACGTAAACAGGGTCCACCATTCCACTGCACATAGTCTGAATAGGGCGGATATTGGTGGGATATTGCGTTCTCGTAGTGCCAGCCAAGTCAGCAGCGGTATAGGTACACCAGTGACATAGCAAACCCACGATATTGGGTTCAAACTCCTCTTCCTGCTGTTGCTGTTCTTGCTGTTCCTGCAAGGCGAACCTCCTTTTAGATCACAGCATCCATCACCGAGAAGACCTGCTTATCGGTGAATCCCCTTAGCTTTGCCGCACCGCTAGGGCAGATGGCGACGCAAGCGCCGCAGCCCTGACAAAGCGCCTCAATTACTACAACCACTCCTTTGTCGGTATCTTTAAACCGCGCATTATAGGGACAGGCTGAGACGCAAAGCTCACAGCCACTGCAACGCCTCTCATTGACCTCAGAGACGACCCTCCCCGACTCCAATCGCTCTCTGGAAAGGATAGATGCTGCCCGCTGCGCCGCAGCCTGGGCCTGAGCTATAGTCTCGGTGATGCCTCTCGGCGAATGGGCAAGCCCGCACAAAAAGATACCATTAGTCACGAAGTCCACAGGGCGGAATTTTACCTCTGCCTCTTTGAAGAATCCGTCCTCAGTCAATTCAAGATCCATCATTTGAGCGAGAACATTATTATCATTGGGGACAATTCCTGTACTCAGTACCAATAAATCGGGCTCTATTTTCAGGACGCCACCCGTTGTGGGCTCGATAGTCTGGATAACGAGCCTTTCTCCTTCGATAGCCACTTCCGGCTTGCGATCCAAGTCATAATTAATGAAAAGAACGCCCTTTTCGCGGGCCTGGGAGTAATACTCTTCTTTGAACCCGTAGCTCATAACATCTCGATGAAGGACAAATATATCGATCTCGGGGTTTCTCTCTTTTAGACTCAGGGAATTCTTGAGTGCCTGAGAACAGCAGACTCGGCTGCAATATTGCCTCTCCTTGTCTCTGGAACCAACGCATTGAATCATCACTACACAGCCGAGCTCCTTGGCGTCAAGTTTGCCAGAGACAAGTTGCTGTTCCAGCTCCGCTTGGGTTACGACCTTTTCGCTATCGTTATAGCAATACTCATTTGGCTCATAGGCTTCGCCGCCGGTGGCAATGATGATTGCACCTACCTTTACGGGTTCGAGCGTCGAGTCCTTGTCTTTGAGGACTGCCTCGAAGTTCCCGGCATAGCCTGATGTCTCGATGACCTCAGTTTCTATGTGAAGGCGAATGTGTGGGTTTTCCTCCACCCTTTTGATTAGATCCTGGCGCAAGGCCTGGGGATCTCCACCTTCCAAAATAGCAAAAATATGCCTAAGGTTACCACCTAGTTCGGCCGTTCTCTCGGCTAGCTGAACCTCGAAACCCTGCTCCGCCAGTGACAGAGCAGCGGTCAATCCAGCCAGGCCACCGCCAATAACCAGTGCTTGGTGTTCGACATTCTGAGAGATAAGGTGCAATGGTTCTTGGGTTCTAACCCTTTCTAAGGCGATTGTAATCAGGGTTTTAGCTTTTTCCATTGCCTGTTTCTTGTGGTCTGGACTAATCGAGGAAAGCTGCTCCCGAAAATCTACCAACTCTAGAAGAGAAGGGTTTAGCCCCACATCTCTAATTGCATCAATGAAAAGCTTCTCATAGGTGATGTCGGAACAGGCAGCAAAGATTACGCGACTGACTTCGTGCTCCTTTATTTTCCCCTGTACTTGTTCCAAGGTATCTTTTTGACAAAGGTAGGGAGTTTGTTCAACATAAACTACACCATGGAGACCTTTTGCGAAATCAAGCATCTCCTCCATATCTATCGCTGATGCAATCTCCTCACCACAAGTGCAGAGGAAAATGGCAACCCGTGCCTCCGTCTCGCTAAGGTCCAGCTCTTCAGGATAGTCTTTCGTGGTTATCAACTGACCACGCTGGGAGGAAAGCAGTTCGGAGACCTGACACGCTGCAGCGCTAGCTTCCACCAGGGTATCAGCGATGTCTTTGGGAGCAGAGGCAGAGCCGCATACGAATACGCCCTCTTTTGAGGTTTTGACGGGGGAAAGCTCCTGTGTTTTGCAAAATCCCCATTTATTAAGTTCTATACTCAAGATTTCGCCTAGCTCAATGAAATGAGGCGATGGGGTCTGACCGACAGAGAGCACTACTAGGTCGAACTCTCGCCGCTCTAGATCTACCTTCCTCAGCTACGGCGGTGAAGAAGAGATTATCGGTTGCGGGGTCTCGCTTCACGGTAGGAACGCGGCAGCGGGTGAACTTGACTCCAAACTCCTCTTTTGCCTGCTCATAATAGCGGTAATAGCCTTTGCCAAAGGCTCTCAAATCCATATAGAAGATCTCAGTATCAAGCTCAGGGTTATTCTCCTTAGCCAGTACCGCCTCTTTGAGGGCATACATGCAGCAGGCTGAGGAGCAGTAATCTCTTTCCCTAGTCCTGGAGCCGACGCATTGCAGGAATGCTATGGACCTGGGAGGCTGGTTGTCGGATGGTCGGAGGATTTCTCCTCCGGTGGGGCCACTGGCGCTAAGCAATCGCTCGAACTGGATACTGGTTATCACATTGGGATGGCGTTTATAACCGTACTGACTCCAGGGTCGAGGATTGAATTCCTCAAAGCCAGCGCTCAGGACGATGGCGCCTACGTCAAGCTTCCTCGTCTCCTCTTCCTGTGACAGGTCTATTGCATCAGTGGGGCATTTCTCCACACAGGCACCGCATTTAGTGCACGTATTCCAGTCGATGGCATAGCCACTGGATATTGCCAGGGGATTGCGAAGGTAGATCGCTTTACGGTTTTCTAGCCCTTCGTTGAACTCGCTGGGTACCTCCACGGGACAAACCTGAGCGCAAAGGTCACAGCCTATGCATAGCTCCTCGTTTACCCCACGGGGTTTACTTGTCAAAGTGGCCTGGAAATCGCATGCTTCACCATCTAACTTCTCTACAGTAGAAAGGGGTAATAGCTCGATATTGGGGTGAAAGAGGCCACGGCGGAGACAAAACTGGGAGGATTCATCCCTGGAGAAAATGGGCAGTATTTTGCACATGCCGCAGTGATTGTCGGGAAACCATCTATCCAGTTGGGCGAGCGTGCCCCCCATAAATGGGCTTTGGTCGGCTAGATAGACCTTGAACCCAGACTCGGCGAGATCTAAGGAGCATTTAATGCCACCGATCCCAGCACCGATAACGAGCACTGCTCCTATCATTTACACATATGCTCCTGTAGCTATGTCTATCATGTCCATAAACTGCCTGGCATTCCAGTTCTTGTGTCGCATCGCCCCTGAGGGGCAGGATGCAATGCAGGCGCCGCAGCTCTCGCAGACCGCCTCATTGACCTCAGCTACTCTCTTTATTGGGTTGATCTCTATGGCGTGATAGGTGCAGATGGAAGCGCAAATCCCACACCCGCTGCAAACCTCTTCATCGGGCCAGGCCACTGTAGGCTCGTGAAGCAGCTCCTTCCTGGAAAATAGGGAGAGTACTTTGCTGACCGCCCCGCCGGTTGAGGATATTGTATCTGGTATGTCCCTCGGCCACTGGACAGTGCCGGCCAGATAGATACCGGTTGTCAGTGTTTCCACCGGCCTGAGTTTGGGATGGGCTTCTGTCAAGAAGCCTATGGCATCTACGGTAACATTCAGCTTCCTCGCCAGCGCGATAGCATTCTCTCTGGGCGTCATAGCTGTAGCCATTATTACAAGGTCAGCGGAGATTTCAACGCTTTTACCTGTAATGGTATCGGATCCCCAGACTTTAATCTTATCTCCGTCTCTGAAGAGCTTGGACACCCTCCCTCTCAGGTACAATACCCGTTCCTCCTGCATTGCACTCTGGACGAACTCTTCATATCCCTTTGAATCAGACCTGATATCCATATAGAAGACATAGGCCTGTCCATCGGGGACGGTCCTGCTATAAATGACCGCTTGTTTGGCGATGTACATGCAACAGACCCTGGAGCAATAGGTGAAGCCGTGCTCCGGGTCGCGGGAACCACAACAGGAGATGAATACTATCTGCTTAGGGACCTTTCCATCCGATGGCTTTCGAATCTTG
>JGI10211J14876_10000499_pt1 | contig 16833 bp, 19 predicted proteins | sample Etolagsediment_FD_14876 | JGI IMG/M metagenome (IMG submission 14876)
TAGGAAAGGAGGTAATTATACCGGCAGTGATGCCTTGTAGAAAGTGTCTGCTTTGTAAGACTGGGCGCGGTAATAGATGTTTAAATCAGAAAATGCCTGGCAATAGTCTTGATATTTATGGTGGTTTTTCAAGTCATATCCCTGTTCCAAGCGTAGACCTTTGTGAGATTAAGGACAGACACGGTATCCCCCTCTCTCATTTTGCCGTTATAGCAGACGCAGCTACCACACCCTATCAGGCTGCAAAGAGAGCGGATTTGCAACCAGGAGATAATGTAGTAGTCTTGGGTGTTACAGGTGGTGTTGGTCAATATCAGGGACAAGTTGCAAAGGCATTAGGTGCAAAGACCGTAATTGGAATAGCCCGTAATCAAGAGAAATTAGACAGGGCACTAAAATATGGTACAGATTTTGTTATCAATTCCACAGACAAGGATGCAAAAGCTATATCAAAAGAGTTTCGAACTGTATGTAAAGAGCAGGGCCTGCCAAATTTTGGCTGGAAGATATTTGAAGTAACAGGGACAAAGCCAGGTCAAGATATTGCATTGACCTTACTCGGTTTTACTGGAAAATTGGTTGTTGTTGGATTTGGGCTTGCAAAAGTGGAATATTCTGTTGGAAGACTCATGGCCTTTGATGCCGAGATTATAGGCACGTGGGGATGTTTGCCAGAATACTATCCAGCCGTTTTAGATATGGTTCTGGATGGAAAAATTAATATGGAGGAATTTGTGCAGACTCGTCCAATGAGCACCATAGCAGAGACCTTTGAAGAGGCTCATAAAGTACCTCCTATGAAAAGGATCGTCTTGGAACCTGATTTTTAAGGAGTTATAGTAATTTATAATAATTTTAATAAAGGAGGATAAACTATGGCATTAGATTGGTTAGTTAGGGACAATGAAATTAAGGATCATAACCTTTTTGGGGATGAATTCTTAGGAACAGAAGCGCCGTGTACAATGTACGAGAAAAAACCTCTCATTAATCCTGCCACAGGGGAAGCCGTAGAAGGATTAACAGTTGCATGGGTAACATTGAACAATCCTGCCCAGTATGGTTCCTATACCACCGAAATGGTGAAGGGTGTTATTGCGGGCATGCACAAGGGGTCCATGGATAGGGATGTTCAGGCCATCGTTTTTACAAGTATGGGTGACAGGGCATTCTGTACTGGAGGAAACACCAAGGAATATGCGGAATATTACTCCAAGCGACCGCTTGAGTATGTGCAGTATATGGATCTTTTTTCCGGCATGGTAGATTCAATCCTGAAGGCTCGCAAACCGGTTATTTGCCGTTGCAATGGAATGCGGATCGCAGGGGGCCAGGAAATCGGCCAGGCATGTGATTTTACCGTTGCCGCTGATACGGCTGCCTTTGGTCAGGCAGGGACACGTCATGGTTCCACACCAACAGGTGGGTCAACAGATTTTCTGCCTTGGAATCTGAGTATGGAACAGGCCATGTGGCAGGCCACAGCCAATGAGATGTGGAGTGCTGCCAAGATGGAAAGACTCGGCCTGATTACCAAGGCTATTCCCATAAAGAAAGACAGCAATGGGGAATGGGTTCGAGATCCAAGAGTAATTACAGACAGATATGTCGATAATGGTGAGATTGCCTATGGTGAGTTCAAGAAAGGTAGTGCATATAAAGAAGGCAATGCCATGCTCAAGGAACTTGAGACAGATTGGTCTAAGCTGGATGGCTTTGTCAACAACATGGCATGGACCCTTACAAATACAACCTTCCTCTGTCTGATGAATACGATCGAAAGCGTTAGGGTCAAAAAGAAGCATTACTGGGATATGCTGAAGGGTGGCCAGATTTACTGGCTGGGAGCCAATATGAATGCCGAAGCCTTCATTGGTTTCAACACATTTAACGCTCAGAAAATCACTGGCAAGAGAGAAATGGATTATCTCGCCTATCGCAGAGGACTGGCCCAGATAAAGACCTTTGACGATTCCTTCTGCGAGGAAGTGATACCAAAGCCAATGAAATAATTCAAAAATCCCAGGAAAGGAATTTTTCAGGGAAAATGTAAGAGGTATGGCAGGCGGGGCTCTATAGGTAAAAGCCCGCCTGCCATTTTTTTAAAGAGAGGAGTTGATTTCATGGGATACGAACACATAGAAGTTGAATTCAAAGATGGTCTTGGGACAATTACCCTGAACAGGCCGCCCGTCAATATCTTAAACATCGCTATGATGACAGAGATAAATGAGGCCCTCGATGCATGGAAGGAAAAAAAAGATCTCAAGGTAGTACTTTTCAATGGCAAGGGAAAATGTTTTTCTGCTGGTGTTGACGTCGGAGAGCATATGGGTGATTTGGCGCCTAAGATGATAGGGGCCTTCCATAGCATGTTCCGGCTGATGGATCAATTGGGTGCGGTCACTGTAGCTTCTGTCTACGGATCTTGCTTAGGTGGGGGGTGCGAGCTAGCAGTTTTTTGTGATCTAGTAGTTGCAGATGATACGGCAAAATTTGGACAGCCTGAGATCCAGGTGGGAGTGCTTCCCCCGATTGCTGCCCAGATAATGCCACGGATTATTGGAAGAAAGGCTGCTATGGAGTTAATTCTTTCGGGTCGGATTGTTTCTGCACAAGAATCAATGGGTATGGGACTCATAAACAAGGTAGTCGCAAAAGGTGATTTATCTCGGGAAACTGATGAATTTATAAAGCCGTATCTATCTCTTAGTGCTGAGGTTATAAGCATTACAAAAAAGACTATCAAGGCTGGTCTGAGAGATGACTTTGAACCTTCATTAAAGGTTATTGAAGAAATATATTTAAATGAATTGATGAGGACAACCGATGCTCAGGAAGGATTAAAGGCATTTTTGGAGAAGAGGACTCCTGAGTGGAAGAACTGTTAATTTAAAGAATCTAAAGCACTATAGGTAATTACATGCTATGAAGAAATTTGATTTTCTTCCTCTTTATTATTATAGGCATTTTTGTCTGTGCTTGTGGCAAAAAACAGATAAGGGTTAGCAGTTATAAAAGACCGGCCATAGTATTACCAAAAAAGATGGATGGCCAATTACCCAAACCATATTCGATAAACGGAGTAACATATTATCCTCTTCTGAGTGGAGAGGGGTTTATTCAGGAAGGCATGGCTTCGTGGTATGGGAAGGATTTTCATGGAAAGAAAACTTCCAATCGGGAGACGTATAATATGTATGATAAGACTGCTGCCCATAAAACATTACCCTTTGGAACGTATGTAAGGGTGAAAAATCTATCGAACCTAAAAGAGATTGTCGTGAGGATTAACGACAGAGGGCCTTTTATTACAGGGAGGATTATTGATCTATCGTATGCTGCAAGCAAGCAGATAGGATTGGTTGGCCCTGGAGTAACAAGAGTGCGACTGGTTGCCTTATCAAGGAAGGTTGGCCAGATTAAATCGGGTAATGACTATATGCCACTTGTAGAGGTAATTGATTTTAGGAAGGGGAAATTTACTGTACAGGTTGGCGCCTTTGAAAATAAAGATAATGCACAAAGATTAGTAGAACGCCTCAGAGTAATCTTTGGTCATGTCACTATATCAGAATATGTGTCACCTAAAGAAAAAACTATTTACAGGGTTAGAGTATCCCTTTCTCATGATTTAATCGGCGTCAATAAAATGGTTGATAAATTGAAACATCTTGGATTTTCAGAGACTTTTATCGTAGCACTCTAACCCTTACGATTTATTTTTTTCCGGAGAACACCAGAGGTACGAAACACAACAACTTTTCTTGCTCTTAGCCTCAGGTCTTCTTTGGTTTGAGGGTTTCTTCCTTTTCGAGCAGCTTTATCTTTGACAATGAACTTTCCAAAGCCGCTTATAAGAAGATTTTCTCCTTTTTCAACTGTTTGCTTGATTATTTCCAACAAGCTTTCTATAACCCTTCTTGATTGATTTTTGCTTAGACCTACTTGATTGTAAATATTGTCTATGAGCTTTTCTTTGGTTAAGGTCATGCAATATCCCTCCTTGCTTTTCTGGTTTTTATTAATTTGTAAGACAACGTTCTCTGGATGTGGATCATTTATTATTGAAAGCCAAATTTTTCTTTTAGTTTCTGGCAGACAACATCAGGGACAAGACCGCTAACAGCCCCCCCATAACTGGCTGCCTCTTTTATTATAGTAGAACTAGTATAGAGCCATTTGTAGTCAGTCATCATAAAAATTGTTTGTATATTTTTATTTAACTTCCTGTTCATTAATGACATCTGAAATTCATACTCAAAGTCTGAGAGGGCTCTCATTCCTCTTAAAACTATATTGGTTTTTTTGCCGTCCACGTAGTCAACAAGTAAACCATTAAAGGAGTCGACAAAAATCCTGTCATCGTTTTTAATTGATTTCTGTATAAGATCCATCCTCTCATCCAATGTAAAAAGAATTTTTTTCATGGGATTGGAGGCAACGGCAATGGTAACAGATTCAAACATGGTAAGAGCCCTTCTCACAATACTGAGATGACCGTTTGTTATAGGATCAAAGGAGCCAGGATATATGGCCATTTTGCCCATTTTATCTTTCCTCGTAATTGGAGTAAAAACCTATTACTGTTGATCCATACGATTTCGTTAGTTTTAGATGGAGGCTGTAAAGGTTTTTAGGAAATGGGTCATCATAGGCATTTTTTGTCGATTCAACAACTATCCTGCTCTCTTTCGCCAATAGTTTTTTATCTATTAATTTATTCATTGTGGGCCTAATGTGTCCCTTTCCATAGGGAGGATCAATAAATACCAAATCGAACTCACCACACCCAAGATCCTGGATATGGGACAAACCATTCGGCAATTTCTTTCTTATAATCGTTGAAAGATCATCATAGCCGCACATAGTAAGGTTATTTTTTATTATAGTAATGGCCCTGTGTGAGTTATCTACAAACACAGCGTTTTTGGCACCTCTGCTTAGGGATTCTATCCCCAAACTACCTGTGCCAGCAAATAGATCTAATATGCGAAGATCAGCTAATGTCTGGCCCAATATATCAAATATAGATCCTCTCACTATATCTGAGGTAGGCCGAATACCAACTCCTTTGATGTTTGCTAGCCGGCGGCCCCTGATCATACCGCCAGTTATTCTCATGATATTTTAAAGCTATTAGCACACGCTCGCCTCGTCGCACAGCGCGTGACGGGAGAACTGAAATGAGTTAAAGGAAGTCTGAAGACAATAATTACCTGACATTACCCAAATTTTTATAATCCATTTTTTATACTCTTTTCACTTTCCTCGAGAGAGGAATCAATCATAGAATGAGCTCTATTTGAAGATTTACGGGCTCGATGATAGATCGTTATTGATGGCCCTGAGATAACATACATAGTAGCGAAAACAAACAACATCAAGACTGGTTTATACGCCACAACAATGAATAGAAGTATGGTGGCTACCAGAACATTAAAAGGTTTTTTCTTAAAAAGCTCGAGTTCTTTAAAACTTAGATAATCGATTGTACTGACCATAAGAAATGATAGGAGATAAATAGTGCTTATGATAATAATATGTCTGTTTTCAGTAAGACCATCTAAAGAATTTATAAAAAGCACAAAGGTAGCAATAAAGATAGCTGCTCCGGGAATAGGTAATCCTTTAAAGTGATCAGATTCGAGATTGTTTTTTTGAATGTTGAACCTGGCAAGCCTTAAGGCGCCGCAGATAACATACAGAAAGACAGCCAGCCAGCCAAATCTTCCAAATGATTTAAGCGACCATTCAAAGGCCAGCAATCCAGGAGCCACACCAAATGCAACTAGATCTGATAGAGAATCATACTCGGTACCAAATTGGCTCGTTGCATTGGTGAAGCGAGCAATTTTCCCATCTAATCCATCGAATATAAAAGAGATAAGGATAGCAATGGCTGCGGCATCATATCTGCCTTGGATAGCGGCAATGATGGCGTAGAATCCCCCAAATAGGCTACAAGAGGTGAATAGGTTTGGAAGAATGTATATTCCTTTTTTATTCCTTTTTTTTGATCTATTTTTTGTTTTCAGTCTCACTAAGATATCCTATAATTGTCTGACTTGCCCTAACTTTCTCACCTTTTTTAACCTTGATTTCGCAATCAGGGGGAAGATATACTTCAAGCCGTGAGCCGAATCTGATAAGGCCAAACCTCTGGCCTGTTTCTACATAATCTCCTTTTTTAATCCAACAGGCGATCCTTCTGGCAACAAGGCCAGCGATTTGAACAAAGATAATCTTTTTCTTATTATCTGTTTCTAAAGTTACAATATTATGTTCATTGTAGACAGATGCTTTGTCTCTATTAGCTGAAAAAAATTGTCCAGGGTGGTAGGATAATTGGGCGATTTTGCCTTTAATGGGGATCCTGTTTATATGGGCATTAAAGATAGACATGAATATGCTTATCTTTATTGCCTTATCTTTCAGCCGATAGTCTCCATTAAGGAGATTCTCGACTGATAGCACAGTTCCGTCTGCTGGCGTAAAAATTGCCCTTTCGTCATCGACATGTGTTCTCTTTGGATCTCGAAAAAAGTAGATAGTGAACAAGGTTGCTACCGCCATGGGAACAGCTAATAATTCCCAATTAAGGATGAAAAGCATGGATGTTGCTACTATTCCAATAAGTATAAAGGGAATTCCTTCCCAGGCAACTGGTAGCTTATTGTTTATTTTTTGGTATATCAATTATCAGATCCCAATAAAATCACGTACCTTCTTGTTCATTTTAGCATGTAATATAAATTTAGGTATTTGTCAATATTGCATTTATTACCTTTAAACTATTGTATGTAAGAAGTATCTATAGTTTAAAAGCGACCAAAGAGATTGGTTGTGCTATGTTTATACTTTTATTCTTTAAGCCACTTTCTTTGGCAGGCGAATTTCTGCTCCTCTGAGATAAATGGGAACAAGATTGTCTGAATTGTCCGAACCACTTTTTTGAAGTTTTTTTAATCCCAGAATACCCAAAGATGAGGCCTTAAGGTTCCACAAATTTGCTGGCGCTAATATCTGGTTTTTCCCAAATTGTTGTTGCACAATTGGCCCTTGATTACCAAAGTCATTTCCGATAAAAATTGTTTTGTTTTCAATTATTGAACTAAGGTCATTAATTCTTAAACATGTGTCTTCTTTACACCTTAATAAATAGCCATGAGCACTCCACTTAAATATAGCAGTAAATATCTCTCCTCTCCGTGAAGTTACAAGAGAGCAGATATCTTCATGTAAGTAAGGAAGTTGGCTGGCCATGGCTACTAAGGTGTGGATACCAGTTATTGGTATGTTCAGGCATTCGGAGAATCCTTTTGCAACAGATAGACCTATTCTAATCCCAGTAAAGCTCCCCGGCCCCAAGGCAACGATTAATCCGTCTATGTTTTGAGGTACAAGTCCAACCTTAACAAGCAGGTCATCAATGGAAGGCATTAGATTGCTGAAGTGACTTGGACTTGAAGGGAGGATGTATTCACCTGAAACAATTTCATCCTTCATTACTGCTACACTATACTGTTTGGTTGAGGTATTTATTGAAAGTAGATTCAAAATGCTACATTTATTTGGTGATTATTCTTACTAGATCGTTGTAAAAGACGATGCCCATTAGTAGGATGAGAAGGAAAAAACCTATCTTCTGGGCCATCTCCCTTTTTTTAATACTTAAAGGTTTCCTTATTACAATTTCTATTAGAAATAAAAGTATTAGACCGCCATCTAGAACTGGCACTGGAAGAAGGTTTAGTATAGCGAGATTAATACTTATAACAGCCATAAAAGGGAGGAGATAACTTACATTTTCTCTTGCTATATCTCCTGTTAACTGCCCGATCATGATAGGCCCGCCAAGTGTTTTAAGGGGAATAACCCCTTGAAATAGCTTTACAACTGTCAGGACTGTGAGTGCTGTTAATTCCCAAGTCTTTTTACCACCTTCCATAAGTGCTTGAAAGGGACCTAACTGTAATTCCTTGATGTTTCCACTGGCTACAATTCCTATCAGTGCTGATTTAATCTCTTCGCCAAAAATATTTTTAACAATTTCCTCTTTAGGAGAAACGATTGTTGAGATCCTTTTATTGCCTCTTATGATTCCCATGTGTAGGTCCTTGTGAGGACTCTTTTCTATGAATTTTTTTATATCACCCCATTTATTTATTTTTTGGCCATCAATATATTCGATAATATCACCTTTTAATATTCTGGATTTATCAGCAGGGGAGTCGGGCCTTACTTGGCCAACTTCGGGGATCATGATAGGGTAGCCTGATATCAGGAAAATGCCACTAAAAAGAATGAAGGCTAATAGGAAGTTAAAGATAGGACCAGCTGCTGCAATAGCAATTCTCGTTACTACAGGCTGTCTAGAAAAAGATCTGTGTGCCTCTTCTGGGATTATTTCTTCATTATTCTCTTCTCCTAACATCTTAACGTAACCGCCAAGAGGAAAGGCTGAGATGATATATTCAGTTTCTCCCATTTTTTTTCCCATAACTTTAGGACCAAAGCCAAGGGAAAACTTAAGGACCTTCACGTTGCATAATTTGGCAATCAGAAAGTGCCCTAACTCGTGGAAAAAGATCAAGACACCAAGCACGACGATAAATGGAATTATATAATATAACACGGTACTCATAATTTGAACTTATGGTCTCCGACTTAATTTGAGTATTGGAGTGATGAGTTTGAAGGAATAAAAAAATAACTTTTTTCTATTTTACTATTCACCACTTCATCACCTTATATGAATAGCATAAATCAAGTCCAATGAAAAGATATAGGTGATACATTGCATAGATTCCGCCGTATTTATTTCCTCACCATCTTTCTTAAGATTTCTTTTGCCCTCGATTTAGCCCATTGATCTGCCCCAATTGCTTGCTCAATGCCATTTAAGGGAAAGGTTTCGTGTTTCTCCATTGTTTTTTCAATAAGTTGAGGAATTTCCAAAAAACCTATTTTTCCTTCCAAAAAGGCATTAACACCGATTTCATTAGCTCCATTTAATACGGCTGGCATGCTTTCTCCTGTTTGTCCTGCAGCAAGGGCTAGGTATAGACATCTAAATCTCTTTTTATCAGGCCTTCCAAAACTCAATGTTTCTATATCTATAAGGTCCAATGATGGCAGCTCAACCTTAAGATGCCGAGGGTAAGAGAGGGCATAGGATATTGGTATTCTCATGTCTGTAGGGGCAAGCTGTGCAATGATAGAGCCATCCATATACTCAACCATGGAATGAATAATGCTTTGGGGGTGGAGAAGGATTTCTATTTGATCCATCTCTACATTAAAAAGCCATTTTGCTTCGATTGCCTCCATTCCCTTATTCATCATAGTTGCTGAATCTATACTTATTTTGCGACCCATTTTCCATTTTGGATGTTTTAATGCCTCTCGTGGGGTAACCGTGGACAATTTTTCTATAGGGGAATCTTTGAATGGACCACCAGAGCCCGTTAGGATGATTTTTTTCAGATCTTCTCTGCTGTGTCCTTGGATAGATTGCTGTATTGCACTGTGCTCACTGTCAATAGGAAAAATATTTGCACCCGACTTTTTTGATTCGTTTATCAGCAAAGACCCTGCCATTACCAATGTTTCTTTATTGGCTAACGCCACGTCCTTGCCAGCAGTGATAGCGGAAAATGTTGGAAGCAGACCAGCAGAGCCTGTCATTGCTGCTATCGCTATATTTACATCTGAAAGGGAGGCAATTTCACTATAGCCTTTGGTACCATAGAGTATTTCTATGTTTGTGGCATTGTTGAGTTTGCTTTTTAACTCATTGGCGAGATGAGAATTAATAACTACTGCAAAAAGTGGTTTAAATTCCTTAATTTGGTTAAGGAGAAGGTCTATGTTTCTTCCTCCACCGAGTGCAATAATCCGGTATCTGTCTGGATTATTTCTAATAATTGTAAGCGCATTCGTTCCTATATAACCAGTAGAGCCCAGCAGGCATATATTTTTCAAAGAAAACAGCTCCTTAGGAAGTAGGTTGTCAGTGGTCAGTTGTTTGTTGCAAAGGGCAATAGGCAGCCTTCATTGAGTAAAAGTTGAATAACTCATAAAAAGTCTTTTGCGAGCGATTTTGGCAAATTTTTGAAAAATGATTCATAGAATATCGAGCATTTCAATTTTCTAAGGAGCATGTGTATGTCTTTTTTTGTCAAATGCCCAAAACAAAGGCCCGTTCAGGGTCGTTTCAAAAAGGTGCAGATGTATGGCGCATTAGAAGACAAGGACATGGTGCTTTGCACCATTTTGAAACGACCCATTACTGTGAATGTATAGGGCATTACAAAAAAAGACATACACATGCTCCTTCTCAGGCCTTTAGGCCGAATTTTTGGCGATTAGCGAAGCATTTCATGAATCCCACAATGGGCATCATGAGCGAGTAAAAGGGCTTTTTACGAGAACATTAAAGTTAATTAAAGCAAATTCCTCAATCTACAATTCACATCCCGTTTGCTGTCTTCCGATGGACAATGGACAATGGACAACAAACTACAGACATTAGATTTTTAAATATACGTACAGAACTGGAATTGCAAAAAGTAGGCTGTCTATTCTGTCGAGCATCCCTCCATGTCCCGGTAAAATCGTACCGCTATCCTTTTTCTTCGATATTCTTTTTAGCATGGATTCTGCCAAGTCGCCAATCTGTCCGCTGATTCCTAATACTATACCTACTATCATAATAGAGATAACAGACAAAGAAGTAAAGAATACATAACCAAATAGACCAGCACATGCGATATTTGCTATCAAGCCTCCTATTGTGCCTTCCCAGGTCTTTCCAGGGCTGATCTGGGTTAATTTATGTTTTCCAAAAAATTTTCCACAATAGAAGGAACCAGTATCACCAGCAAAAATAACAACCAGGATGAAAAAGATCCACATTCGGCCCTGAGGAAGTCTCGCGATTATTGCAAGAAGGATCAGAGGGAGACAGATATAAAATGGTCCCATAATTAAGGTGGCAATATCACCGATTTTGTGGTGACTTTTCGGATAGGTGAATATAAAAAAGGCTAAAGGAACAATAACAAAAAAGGGAAACAGTGCAATAGAGCGATGATTATTAGCAAGGATAGAAAAAAATAGGATAGTGGTTAAGACATAACTCAAGAAGACAATTTTTTCGTCTATCTTAGGTTTTATTAGTGCATAAAATTCGTTCAAACTTGTTACTGCTGCAAACAGAATTAAAATGATAAAGACCCATAAAGGGGCATACTTTATGACTCCAATAAGAAAAAGGATTGCTATGAAGGCTGTTATTAGTCTCTTCATATGCGTTGTCATATTTTATCCTTTTTTTTAGGTAGAGTTATCTGTTCTCCGGTGGACCCGAAACGTCTTTCACGTTTCTGGTAATCAAGAAGAGCTTCCAGGTATCGCTCCCTGTGGAAATCTGGCCATAGAATAGGGCTAATAAAGATCTCTGTATAGGCTATTTGCCACAGAAGAAAGTTACTTATTCTATATTCCCCACTTGTTCGTATAAGTAAATCTGGGTCTGGGATATGAGAGGTATAAAGATAGTGAGATAGACGTTCTTCTGTAATCTGCTTGATATTTAATGTAGCCTTTTCTATGTCTTTTAGCATATTTTTTACAGCCCATACAATTTCCTGTCTTCCTCCGTAACTCAAGGCAAGGGTGAGGTTCATCTCTTGATTGTGGGCAGTTTTTTCTATTGTTTGCCACAGAACTCTCTGAACCTCTGGTGGAAGTTTTTCTATTTGCCCGATTGATAATAGTCTGATCCTCTTATCGAGCATTTCCTTTAATTCAGTTGTAAGATAGCGAGTTAGAAGATTCATCAAGGCCTTAATTTCATATTGAGGCCTTTTCCAATTTTCCTCGCTAAAGGCATAGAGAGTGAGCCATTTTATGCCTAATTCCCTACTAGTTTTGACAACATCCCTTACAGATTCTATACCTTTTTGATGGCCAACAATCCTGGTAAGACCTCTTCTCTTTGCCCATCGGCCGTTACCATCCATTATAATAGCCACATGCTGAGGTAATTTATCTGGGTTTAATCGTTCCATTTGAGGGGCTTATAGTAAGAATGTGAGAGGATAATGTAATGATTTTAAAGATAGCAAGAATCAAAATTCGAGTATTTCCTGCTCTTTTTCTTTTCTGATTTCATCTATTTTTTCAATGAATTCATTAGTAATCTTTTGAACTTTATCCTGATATTTATACATCTCGTCTTCTGATATTTCGCTTTCCTTTTTTAACTCTTTTAACATCTCGTTTGCCTCACGGCGCTGGTTTCTTATGCTCACCTTGCTCTCCTCGGCCATTTTTTTGGCCATTTTCGCAAGTTCTTTTCTCCTCTCCTCTGTTAATGGAGGTATTGAGATCCTAATCAGTTTTCCATCATTCACAGGTGTGAGGCCAAGTCCGGATTTCAGTATACTTTTCTCAATATTCCCTATGATTGATTGATCCCAGGGCTGGATAGTTAAGAGTCTGCTTTCCGGGATGCTAATAGAGGATATTTGATTTAAGCGCATCTGGGTTCCATAGCATTCAGCCTTTATACCCTCAAGAATAGCGACCGAGGCCCTCCCTGTTCTCATCTTTTTGAATTCTTGATTCAGAGACTCAGCGGTTTTTTCCATTTTTTGGCGCGTCTCTGATAAGATCTCATCCTTCATTGCTTTCTCCTGCTATTAGGGTTCCCACCTTGTGACCGGCGACAATTTTTTTGATATTTCCTTTTCTGCCTATATTAAAAACAATAATAGGGACTTGTTGTTCCATAGCCATAGATATGGCGGTTAAGTCAATTACCCTCAGCTTATTTTTTAATACCTCCTCATAACTAATTGTACTAAATAGCTTAGCATCTGGCTCTTTTGATGGATCCTGATTATATACACCATCAACTTGAGTACCTTTAAGAATAGCTTGGGCATTGATTTCCATAGCCCGTAACGTAGCAGCAGTATCTGTAGTAAAGTAAGGATTTCCAGTGCCTCCTGAAAAAATCACAATCCTTCCTTGATCTAAATATCTAAGCGCTCTTTCTCGAGTATAGGATTCTACCGCTCTTTCTATTTCTAGAGCGGTCATAACAGTAGATGGAGAACCAGCTTTGTTGAGAGCTTCATTTAAGGCAAGTGCATTTATAATAGTAGCCAACATCCCCATATAATCAGATGTTACCCTTTCAAGACTATATTCAGAGGATTTTATTCCCCTGAATATATTACCACCACCTATTACAATGGCTATCTGTACACCAAGTGTGTGAGTTGAATGGATATCAAAGGCAATATTTTTGAGAGTCTGAGGGTCTATACCACTTGTTTTTTCTCCCATCAGGGATTCGCCACTTAACTTTAATAAGATCCTTTTATAATGGGTGGGCCTTTGAGATTTTGGCATGGTATTGTTTTTCATTCCTCTCCTTCATTGGGAGAACTTGTGCTGAAAAAAGTGAAGGAGGATAAGTTAACCTATTGCTCGAATATTCCAATCGGGGTAGATCATTAAAATCGGTATGCTTTATCCTAAGTATCCCCTAACTTAAATCTGATGAATCTTTTGATAATAATATTTTCACCAGTTTTAGCCTTCAACTCATTAAGAAGGTCTTGAATAGTTATATCAGGATTTTTTACATAGGCTTGATTTAAGAGACAGGCTTCGGAAAAAAATTTCTTTAACTTTCCCTCAACAATTTTTTCTACAACCTTTTCTGGCTTACCTGATTGAAGAGCTTGGTGACTATATATTTCTTTCTCTCTTTCCACTATCTCTGAAGGCAGATCCTCAGGAGAGATAGCGATTGGATTTGTTGCTGCTATATGCATGGCCAAGGTTTTTGAAAAATTCGTAAAATCCTCTGTTTTGGCGCTGAAATCAGTTTCACAATTTACCTCTACAAGAACACCAATTTTTCCTCCCATATGCACATAAGACTGAATTTGGCCCTCTGAAGTAATCCTGCCCTCTCGTTTTTGGGACTTTGCGATACCTTTTTTTCGTAATATATCAATAGCCTTGTTATTATCTCCACCTGCCTCCCGAAGGGCATTTTTGCAATCCATTATGCCTACACCTGTTTTTTCTCTGAGTTCTTTTACCGACTGAATTGATATTTTCAATGTGCTTTCTCCTTTTTATAAGCTTGAGGCTTATTTATAAGCCTGAGCTTTATTTCACTTTATGAGCCTCTGGATCATTATTAGAATGCTTCGCGTTCCTTGTTAAATAAGTTCTCGAATAAGAGATTTCATTTGTAAGCTATTTATTTAACGGTGTGAAGAAACGATAGCGTACGATTGAAAAATATTTTTCTCATTTGCTCCCCGTTAAATTGTCCGATGGGAACCTATTTAATGGGGTGAACACGGGATAAATGGCCGTATGTGCTAAGAAAGTTTATTATTCCGTTTGAGTTTGAATTTTCTCAGGCTCTTTGGCTCTGGATGGTTTAGCGGATTTATGTTTCTTAGTTACTACTATAACTTCAGGTCCTTCCTCACTTTCTTCGGTAGGTGTAATCACTTCTTCCTTAATTTCTTCTAATTCAGTTTCTTTCTTTAGCTCAATTTCCTCTTCAACCCTTAGTTTTTCCTCTCTCTCCTTATGTCCTTCAATACAGGCATCAGCAATAATAGAGGTTAATAGCCTTATGGATCTTATAGCATCATCATTTCCGGGGAGCACAAAATCAATGTCTTCTGGGTCCCCATTTGTGTCAACAATGGCAGCCAAAGGAATTCCTAATCTTTTCCCTTCATTAAGTGCAATCTTTTCCTTTTTTGTATCCACAAGAAAAAGCGCTGATGGGGGTTCGTCCATATTCTTGATGCCGCCCAAGTTTCTTTCTAATTTTATCAATTCTTTTTCCATTTTCAATATTTCTTTTTTTGTATAGCGGTTGATGCTTCCGTCTTTTTTTAAGTCTTCAAGTTCTTTGAGTCTATTGATACTTTTTCTCATGGTTTGAAAATTAGTGAGTGTGCCCCCCAGCCATCTATTACGCACATAAAACATACCACATCGCTCGGCCTCCTCTACGATGGAATCCTGAGCCTGTTTTTTTGTGCCCACAAAAAGGACGCTTCCACCTTCTGATACTGTCCTCACAAAAAATGAATACGCCTTTTTTAATAATTTAGCTGTATTTTGCAGATCTATAATATAGATTCCGTTTCTGGCTCCAAAAATGTAAGGCTTCATTTTAGGGTTCCATTTTCTGGTCTGATGTCCAAAATGAACCCCAGCTTCTAATAGAAGTTTCATGCTAATTTCGGGCATGCAAATAATCCTCCTTTTCTTCCGTTTTTTTTAGGCTTGCTAAATACTAAATCCCTTTTTTAATAACAGTGGGGAGTTATAGTTTAAAAATTTCCTTTTTTGCCGCAGACAGACGCAGATTATTAAACTTTTAATATATAACATAAAATATTTTTTATCAGCGAAAATCTGCGGCTAAATAAAAAATGTTTGTTTTATTTATACCTTTTTTTAATTACTATCAAGGAAAAAATCCATTCTCTTTTTTAGCGAACACAACAAACTCTCTCTATCGTTGAGATATATCAAGGAGACTATCAATTTTTTACCTATTTGTAGGCAGAGATGTTAGATTAGCGGTAGGAAAAAATCAAGATAAATGAGATAAGAATAGAGGGGGATGCATACGGGCTTTTAATTGATAATTAACAATTGAAAATCGAAAATTTTTACAGCCATCTTTTCCTACGTTTGTAGGATTTAACATCTTTGTATGTTTTAATCGTCCCTGTTGCAGCNACTCCTAAATAAAATTCCTTAACATCAGGATTTTCTCTTAGATCTTTTGCATCACCTTCCAGAACGATTTTTCCATTTTCCATTACATACCCAAAATCGGCAATCTGAAGGGCCATATTGGCATTTTGTTCCACTAACATGAGGGTTGTGCTTTGTTCTTGATTTATCCTTTTAATTATCTCGAATATCTCTTTTACAAGCAAGGGCGCCAGACCCAGGGAAGGTTCATCTAATAACAAGAGCCGTGGCTGCGCCATTAATGCCCTCCCCATTACAAGCATTTGCAACTCTCCTCCACTACAGTATCCTGCAAGAGAATGTTTTCGTGCAACGAGGGGGCCGAAATAATGGTACACCATTTCCAGGTCTTTCTTATAAGGCTTGCCCCACCTGGTAGCAGTACCTACCCTAAGGTTTTCCTCAACCGTGAGGTATTTGAAAGGCTGCCTTCCTTCCATAACTTGAATGATGCCTAACCTTGTGACTATTTCTGGTGCCGAGTTTTGGATATTATGTCCTTCATAATTTATAGTGCCCTCAGTAACCTTACCATTCTCTGGTTTAAGAATTCCTGAGATCGCCTTTAATGTAGTAGTCTTACCTGCGCCATTACTCCCGAGTAAAGAGACAATCTGACTCTTTGTAACTTCTAAAGAAACAGCCTTGAGAATTTGGATAACATCTGAGTAAACAACACTAATATTGTTGATTTGTAATAGAAGATTATTTTCCATGACTTTCTTTTATCCTTAAACGCTAATATGAAAAGGGCCAAAGTCGAAAACTTGACCGCACGATTCTCCATACCTCAGCCAGACCCTTTGGTTCAAAGATGATAAACAAGATAATGGCCAATCCATATATAAATTCCCTGAGTGGTGCTATGGTAATGGCACCACTAATAGATGGACTAATGTTCATGAGAAACTCGGTAATGTTGCTCAATATTTCACTTAATGTAATAATGAAAACAGTACCAAAAACAGAACCTGGAATGCTGCCCAGCCCCCCGATTATGATCATAGC
>JGI10211J14876_10000500_pt1 | contig 16829 bp, 16 predicted proteins | sample Etolagsediment_FD_14876 | JGI IMG/M metagenome (IMG submission 14876)
GGGTATTTTGAATATTACCCCTGACTCTTTTTTTGATGGAGGCACTCATTTCCGCGAAAATGATGCAGTGAAGCACGGCTTAAAAATGGCCGCCGAGGGTGCTGATGTTATTGATGTAGGAGGAGAATCGACAAGGCCTTTTTCAGATCCTCTCCCACTTGATGAAGAGTTAAGGAGAGTAATACCCGTTATCAAGACTCTCGCCCAAGAGACAGACATTCCAATAAGCATAGATACCTATAAGAGTGAGGTAGCCAGTCAGGCCATAGAGGTTGGTGCCACAATGGTCAACGACATAAGTGCACTGAAATTTGATCCTGCAATGGGTCAATTGGTTGCAGATGCAGGCGTACCCATTGTGTTGATGCATATGAAAGGAACACCAAAAAATATGCAGACAAACCCTACCTACAAAGACCTTTTTGGTGAAATAATAGATTTCTTACACAAGGCCATAAAACAGGCTATCAGTTCAGGTATAAAAAGAGAGGTTATTATCATTGATCCCGGTATTGGCTTTGGTAAATCCTTTGATGATAATCTCAAGATACTAAACAATTTACATACATTTTCTTCTCTTGGACAACCGCTTCTGGTGGGTACCTCTAATAAGGCTTTTATTGGCCATGTGCTTGACCTTTCAGTAGAATCTCGTGAAAGTGGTACGATGGCTACTGTTGCCGCTTCTGTGCTGAACGGAGCAAATATCGTGAGGGTTCATGATGTGAAGACCACCAAAGAGACAGTAACTATGATTGATGCTATAATGAAAGCCGAAACTTGAAGCTGGATACTTGTTCCCATGCTACTATGTATTGATGCAGGTAATACAAACATTGTTATTGGTATCTTTCAAAATGATATACTGCGTAATCACTGGCGAATAAGAACAGAAAAGGATATGACCAGTGACGAATTCACTGTATTAATTAACAACCTGTTCATCCCGGCACAATTAGAGATACAGAGCATACGTGATGTAATTATTTCTTGTGTTGTACCACCCCTTCTAAGCTCTCTAAAAGAGTTTTGTTTACTTCATTTTAACCATGAACCAATGATTGTTGACCCGGATATAAAGACAGGATTGGCCATTAAATATGATAATCCAAAAGAGGTTGGTGCTGACAGGATCGTTAATGCAGTAGCTGCATACCAGAAATATAAAACGAGCCTCATTGTGGTAGACTTTGGTACAGCTACGACCTTTGATTACATATCCTCTGAAGGCACCTATGAGGGGGGAGCAATAGCCCCTGGCATAATCATCTCTGCTGAGGCTCTTTTTCAAAAGGCCTCGAAGCTACCTCGAGTTGAAATATTTGACAAACCTACAACTGTAATAGCCAAGGAAACCATAAGCAGTATAAATTCAGGCCTTGTGTATGGCTATGCTGGCCTCGTTGACGGAATAATAACTCGTATAAAAAAAGAGATGGGATCTGATCTTACTGTTATTGCAACAGGGGGCCTTGCCACATTGATAAAATCAGAAGCTGAGAACATCGATTATGTTGAAGAATTCTTGACACTAGATGGATTACAGATACTGTTTAAGCTTAACTCCCATAAATAAGCAGTACCCTTATGTTATTACAGCTTTATTCCTTTCATATATAGGGTTATTTCAGCAACTACCTCACCTAATATATTATTCGGTCAAAAAAATAAGGACAAAAACGTACATTGGATAAACACTAGATTAAAGGTTGTTAATAAATAAGAAGTAGGATAAAGAACTTCGAAAGAAAAGGGATATAGCACAGTCGAATGAAGGGAAATTATGCCTAATCATATAATAAAATGAACAGAGATCATATAAAATATTTTCAATCCTGGTTTAATGATTACGTATCAAATTTTTATTCTAAAGGCCAGGATCAAGAAAACGATTGGGCTATCCAGCTAAAAGAAGAACACTCCTGGAAAGTAAGAGAAGAGATACTAGCTATCAGTCAGAGATTACACATACCTGAGAATGATATATTAATTGCCGAAGTTCTCGGTCTTTTTCATGATATCGGGCGCTTTTATCAATATCAAAAATATAAAACATTCAGGGATGATCTCTCTGAAGATCATGCAAAAATAGGAGCACGAATAGTTACAAATTCTCACCTCTTGGAAGATTTAATCGAGGTTGAGAAAAATGTAATTACAAAGGGCATCCTTTATCACAATATTCATACGCTTCCTGAGGATACAGACCCTCGTTGTCTTTTTTTTTGCAAATTACTCAGGGATGCCGATAAACTGGACATCTGGAGGGTAATAATAAACTATTATTGCAGAAAACAAAATCGTAATCATAACCCGATTCTCGAATTAGGACTGCCAGACACACCTGGATATTCTAATACGGTTTTAAATGATCTGCATTCTGGTCAAACATCAAGATCGAGTGCCATCAAAAATTTAAATGACTTTAAACTTCTTCAAATTGGTTGGGTTTATGATATAAACTTTTATCCGACATTCCAAGAAATTAAAAGGCGAAACTATATAGAGAAGATTGCTTCCACTCTTCCAGAAACTCAAGAACTTAAAAAGATGATCAGGAGTGTTGATAATTACTTGACGCTCAATGTAATGTAACCATTGAAAGTAAAGTGTAAGGCCAACACACTCACAAGGCATAAAAAAAGGATCCTTATTGTATGAGCATTATTTGCAATCTCAACAATTTCCCTCAAGATATTGCAAATCCTGTAGTTACTATAGGAAACTTTGATGGAGTCCATTGGGCACATCAGAAAATTTTTGAAAAAATTGCAGAGAGGGCCAGAGATTTACATGGAACATCTCTGGCTATCACTTTTGACCCACATCCTATAAAGGTAATGTTTCCCACGAAGGCTAAACCACTCATAACACTTTTAGAACAAAAGAAAGAACTGATAATAAAACAAGGGGTCGACATACTTATTGTAATAGAGTTTACCGCAGAATTTGCTGCTATTTCAGCCAGAGATTTTGTAAAAGATATCTTGGTGGATAAATTAGGGGTTAAAGAGATAGTAGTTGGTTATGATTATACCTTTGGTCATAAAAGACAAGGTAATATAGAAGTCCTGAGAAAAATGGGTTCTCTGTTCAATTTTAATGTCCAACAAATAGATCCTGTCTATGTAGAAAATGTTTTGGTATCGAGTACATCAATCAGAAACCTTATTATGGAAGGAGATGTAGTTGGGGCAAAAAAATTACTTGGAAGAGATTACCAGATAAGAGGAGAGGTTATAAGGGGAATGAATAGGGGTAGCACTTTATTAGGCTACCCTACAGCAAACCTAAGGTTGACTGATGAGCTAATACCAAAAGAGGGGGTGTATATTGTTTTAATAGATATTGGCGGCAAGACCTATCAAGGATTGACGAACATTGGTTACAATCCAACGTTTAAAAATCAAACCTTGTCGGTTGAGACCTATATTTTTAATTTATCTGCTCAGATAGTAAACCAAAAGATTAAGGTTAATTTTCTCTGTCGCCTCCGGGATGAAATAACTTTTGTGAGCAGCAAAGAGCTTTCCGAGCAGATCAATCAAGATGTTCATCAGGCAAGAGAATTCTTTCAAAAGAAAAAAAATTCACTATGAAATGGAAATTCTGGCTTGGCCTTTTAATTAGCGTCGCATTTCTCTATATTGCATTCCATAATGTGGATTTAAGCCTCCTGTATTTATCTATTAAATCAACTAATATTCTTTTTTTTATCCCAATTGTCGTGTTAACTTTTTCCTTCTATTTTATACGGGCCTTACGATGGTTTCATCTTTTAGAGCCAATAAAAAAAATCGGTCTATTCAATCTATTTTGTTCTACAGCTATAGGTTTTGCTGCAAACTGTGTTCTTCCCGCACGATTGGGTGAATTTATAAGGGCAGACTACATTGGACGCATGGAAAACATAAGTAAAAGTTCTTCATTAGCAACCATTGTTATTGAGAGGCTCTTTGACGTTTTTACCATCCTTCTTATGGTATTATTTGTTATCCTTTTTAATGATTTCCCTTCCGAATGGAAATCAATAGAAAAGGCACTGAAAACAGGAGGATTTTTCCTGTTAATTCTTTTTATCATTTCAATCTTTCTCCTTATCGGACTGAAAAAAAAGACTCACACCTTTCTCACTACCTTTGAACGCTTTCTTTTCTTTTTACCACATAAAATAACACAGAGGATTGTTGATATACTGAAGGATTTCAGCAAAGGTCTTGTCCTTGTTAAAGGCTCATCTCAACTTTTGGCAGTACTATTTTACTCTCTTACACTCTGGTGCCTTACTGCATTTCAGATATATATCCTTTGTTTTTCAATGGGTCTATCATTGCCTTTTCTGGCCTCTTTTTTTATTCTGATACTACTGTGCCTTGGTGTTACATTGCCATCAGCGCCTGGCTATATCGGTACATTTCATGTGGCATGCCAGTATGGATTAATCTTTTATGGTTTCAGCAAGGAAAAGGCGTTATCAATGGCTATCCTCCTTCATGCCGCAGGATTTATTCCTACTGTTATTTTAGGCTTACTTTTGTTTTTCCTTCAACATATCTCATTACGTAACCTTATCAATAAATAAACATCTCTTAAAAAAAATCTGGACATTTAATGTAAATATCTTATTATTTACAAATATAGACAATTGGAGAAAACAATTATGAAAAAGAGTTATCTAATATATTTAATTGTCACCCTTATCATCTTTTCAGTGGGCTGCACCCCTTCTTACAAGGCAAGGCCACTATCGTTTAAGCATCCATCTGCGTATCCAAATACTACCCAGATTGCGAATACTATAATAGGATCAAGAGCTTTTGTTGAGGAAAATGAAGCCCAAGAGGCTTTTGGTTTTGATGTAAGGTCAGCCGGCATGCTTCCGGTTCAAATTGTGGCAGATAACCAAGGCCAAAAAGGACTCTATATTGTTGCCAATCAAACATTTCTTCAAGATAAAGAAGGTAACCTCTGGCCTGTATTGGCAGATAAATTTGCATACGAGCGAGTAACGAAATACGCACAAACTAAAGAGATTTTTGAAGATGGCGCTTATGCTGGTGTAATGTCCGGTGCTGCTGGGGCCATAATTGGAGCAGCTATTGGCATTGTAACCGGCGAGAATGTTGTCGCTGCAGCAGGAAAGGGAGCAGCTGTAGGTGCCGCTGCAGGAGCAACACTTGGTGGTTTAGGTGGCTATGCCTCGGCAGATCAAGCCCGGAGAACAGTTATGGAAGACTTTGAAGATAAAAACTTACAAAATAAACCACTCTCTCCAAATAGCCTAAGCTTTGGATTCATATTCTTTCCTGGAGAGGCCAAATCCGCCCAATTACTCAGGTTACAGTTGAAAGAAAAAGACTCTGATAGGATTTTCACCATAAATTTAAAATTTGAATAACAACTGGCAGTTATACTACATCATATAGAGATGGTTTTATCATTAGTGCGCTTCCTTTTCAGCCTTTCTTGCATGCGATTAATAGCCCTTTCCATCTCCTTAAGAAGCTCTTGAACTCTTTTACTGATAGGCTCTTTTAGTAACCTGTATTCCTTTTCTATATCTTCAGCAAACTTTTTTATTCTCTTTTTAAGCTTGGCTACATTTTCTTCCAGACTTTGTCGATTTTTTCTATATTGCTCACGTTTCTCTTTTGAGAGGTCTTTTCCTTCTGCCAGATTTTGCTTCAGGGCCATTTCTATTTTCTTTAGTTCCACGAGTATTTTTTGAAGTTTCTCCACTATGGATTTTTCTGCCTCTTTGCGAAGGGCACTTTCCTTTTCTTTCAATTCCCTTTGAAATTCCTTTAACTCTTTTTCGACAACCTGGATACCAGACCTTATAATTTCATTGACAGAATCCAAAATTTCTTTAATGCTCTCTCCAACGGTTATTTCAGAGTCTGCTCTATTGTGAGCCAAAAGCGGACCAAAAGATGATACAATAAAAATACTAATAAAGAGGATAAAAAGAAATTTTTTCGTCACACTCTTACCTCCTGGATGATTTTATATATGCGATCAACTCTGCTACGATATAATTTAAAAATTTTATAGCACTATGGCGTGCTTTTATCAATGAAAGATATAATATTTCAGAAGGAACTTACACTTTTTTAGGATCAAGATATGACAAATACAATGAAAGAAAAATATGGGGATATACTACAATGACAATCCGAATAGTGCTGACTCCAACGGTATCTCATTGTATTGAGGCTGTGGCAAAAAGGGAATACTGGAAAAATGTGAATAATTATCTTAAAAAAAGAAAAGAGGATAAAAGGCTTGAAGGAAAAATAGAGCTTCTTAGGTCTTTCATTGAGACAGCAGACTTTGCCAATCTTAGGGGACAATCTGAAGAACATATTCTACATGGAAAACAGGTAACATTCATTATATCCATTAAAAACAAAAAGCTATTGTCTGAGATGACAGTAAAGAATAGTGAGTAAAATTTTTGAGAAAAAGATCTTGTAATCTATTTATTCAAATGATATAGGGTATCTCGAATTTTAGATTTAAGAGAAATGTAACATTATTCACATAAAAATCGATAAGTAACAAAATTATCCTGGAGGAGTAAAATGCATAAAGAAGCCTATAAATGCATAGAGCACGGATGTATGAAAAGGAGAGATTTTCTGAAAATTTCTGGCATGTTTGGACTGGGGCTTGCAACCTTCCCTGTAGGGATTCTTTCTGCCGAAGCAGTAAAGTTTGATAAAAATCTCTACAAGGTCTCAAGATCCAGGACAGGCATGGGAACAATAGTGTCGATAACCACGTTTAATCCCTCCAAAGACCATGCAGAGGAATCTATCGCCTTAGCCTTTGAAGAGATAGAAAGACTTACAAAGATAATGAGCCGATTTGATTCTGATAGCCCTGTAGCACTCCTGAACCGTGACGGATTTTGTAATAACATTCCTCCCGAACTTTCCTTTGTTATTAAAAAATCCTTTCAGTATCATCAAATCAGTAATGGCTTTTTTGATATTACTGTGAAACCAGTCTTAGATCTATTGGCTCAATCTTTTAAAGACCAAAAAAAGGTTATCCAAAATAAGGAAAAGATTGCTGAGCTCTTGGAACTTGTTAATGCCGAACTGATTTCTTTACATGGAAATGATATGGGCTTTAAAAAGGATGGCATGGGAATTACTTTGGATGGTATTGCGAAAGGCTTTATTGTGGATAGAGCAGTTGAGACACTCATGAAACAGGGGATCAAGCATGCACTTATCAACGCAGGGGGAGATATTAGGACAATAGGTGACAAAGGCAATAACAGACCATGGAAAATTGCCATAGAAGACCCGCTAAAGAAAAAAAATTATCCTGACATAGTCGCTATCACAAACAGATCCATAGCCACTTCTGGTAATTATGAAGTGTTTTTTGACAGGGAAAAAATGTTTCATCATATTGTCAATCCCAAAACCGGGTTATCGCCTCTTGTGAGCGCAAGTGTCTCTGTTCAGGCTCCCACTGCAATGGAAGCTGATGCGCTTTCAACTACACTCTTTACCCTTGACCCAGTCCAAGGAACGAGACTAATAAATTCTATTCCTTCATGCCAAAGTCTCATTATTACGAGAAATCAACAAAGAATTAAATCTAGTAGCTGGCAGGGCATGGGTGCGTCATAATTAAAAAACAACTTTTCTTGGTTAGTGCATAATCGGGCGGGTAGAGCATGAATGTCAGAAAATACAACCTTCAATCGCTTTTCTCAGTTTTGGTAGGGTAGATGAATGTATAGCTGATATCGGGATTCCACCGAGTCTCGTAGCGAAATGATCAATCTGGGATTTATTCAGCCTATCAATTTTGTTTAATACTAAAATAGTTGGTATCTCAGTTAACTCAAGGTTATCCAAAATTTTTTTTACTGATTCTATTTGATCTTCCAATCTTGAATTACTCATATCTGCTACATGAAGAAGAATATCTGCTTCATGAAGTTCCTCAAGGGTCGCAGCAAAGGCCTTAAAAAGATCCTCGGGTAAATCCTTTATAAAACCGACTGTATCAGTAATAATGGCATCTCCCTTCTTCAGCCTGAGATAGCGGCTCGCAGTATCAAGCGTTACAAAAAGCCTGTTTTCTACCTTAACGCTACTTCTTGTAAAGGCATTAAGGAGCGTGGATTTTCCTGCATTTGTATATCCCACGATTGAGATTACCGGCATGCCCCTACTTTTTCTTTTTTTTCTTCTCTCTTTCCTCTGGTACCTGATCTCTGTTAATTCTTTATTTAGCAGGACAATTCTATCTCTTACTCTCCGCCTATTGATCTCCAGCTTTGTTTCTCCTGGTCCTCTTCCACCTATCCCACCAGTAAGTCTTGACATTGCGGTATTTTTGGCAATTAATCTGGGCAACACATACCGTAATTGAGCAAGTTCTACCTGAATTTTTCCTTCTCGTGTAATTGCCCTTTGTGCGAATATATCTAATATCAACTGTGTTCTATCAATCATCTTCATTTCCGTCGTATCTGTCAGAACCCTGACTTGTGCAGGGGTAAGCTCACCATCAAAAATGAGGAGGTCGGCACCTGCTTGAAGAGAACGAACAACTAATTCGCTTAGTTTTCCTTTCCCTAAAAGAAACCGTGAATTTAGTCGTGTTTTTCTCTGAATAATAGAATCCACAACCAGGAGATTACCAGTGATTGACAGCTCTTTTAACTCCTCAAGTGATTCCTCTGCCTCTTGCCTCGAGGACTTATTTACACTTACAAGGACAGCCCTTTCTTTTTCTTCCACACCAATAGGTGTTCCTGCTTTGGCAAACTGCGCTTCAAGATCTCTTATAAATTCTAAAAAATTGAGATCGAGTCTGCCAATATTAGGCATATGTTCTATGATCCATGGCTGCCCTGACTTATTTTTGGGAAGTATATGGGCATAATAAATATCGGTAGGAACACCATTATTGGTAATGTTGAGGCACACCATTAAATCCAGCTTTAGGAGGGCTAAATCCATTAAATCTTCTTGATTTAATGGCTCTCCATGGAGATGAGTATGGATACACCTAAGGCCTTTAAGTCTGCCAACACCAGATCTAAACCGAGCTAAATCAGGAATAAGAATGCTGTGATCATTGCCCACAACCACATATTCCACATCCCCTCTTCTTCCTACAAGGAGTGCTACCTGTCTATTAATGTCTGAGGAAATTTCAGCTAATCGGCGTGCTATCTCACGAGAAACGATGGCATCTTCTGAGATGCGTCGTCTATAAATAGTGTGAAGTCTTTTTAAATGGCTGGCCTTGAGGCCACCAATTTTGCCATATACCTTCTCTATGGCTATGCCTCAAGTTGTTATGTGAAAGTTGTCATTNAACAAATGTATTTCTTTCTCACCCTTCTANTAAATCATCTTTATAGAAATTTTGAAATTTTGTATATTTTTCCCTAAATGTCAAATTAACCAATCCAGTAGGACCATTTCTATGTTTGGCAACAATAAGTTCTGCCTTTCCCTTGTTTTCCTCTGTTCTATTATACAATTCTTCTCGATAAATAAATGAGATCAGATCTGCATCCTGCTCTATAGCACCTGACTCCCTCAAATCAGCTAACATCGGTCTCTTATTGGGCCTGTCTTCAACCTTCCTGTTCAACTGTGAAACTGCCAGAACAGGTATATCCAAATCCTTTGCAAGAGCCTTCAAAGATCTTGATATATCAGAAATCTCCAGCTGTCTTGATTCAACCGCCTTTTTGCTCTGCATTAATTGGAGGTAATCAATAATAACTAACGATATATTGTGCTTTTTTTTCAATCGTCTGGCCTTTGCCTTTATCTCCAAGGAAGACACACCAGACGAATCATCAATATAGATAGGTAACTCTGAAAGTCTATTGGCCGAGTCTGTTAAACGAAGGTAGTCATCATCCTGCAGAGCTCCTTTCCTTAATTTCCATGCATCTATCATAGCATCACAGCCCAATAGCCTTATGCCAAGCTGGAGGCTTGACATCTCAAGTGAGAATATCGCCACACCTAATTTATCTACAAGTGCGGCATTAAGTGCAATATTTAAGGCCAATGCTGTTTTACCCATGCTTGGCCTCCCAGCAATAATAATAAAATCAGAGGGTTGAAGACCAGAGGTGAGATTATCAAAATCGGTAAATCCGGTTGAAATACCGGTTATATTACTGCCAGTAGTGGTTTCTATTTTCTTGAAGCTGTTCTTGACAACTTCATCGAGCTGCAAAAAGTTTTGATCTATATTCCTTTCAGCTATCTCAAATATATATTGTTCGGCTGAATCAAGAATGTCTTCAGTATCATTGCCAGGCTGAAAACACACTTCAGATATACGAGAACATTGTCGAATCAGGTTTCTTCGTGTAGATAAATCTTTCACAATTTCAGCATGATACAGTATCCCTGCAGAAGTTGCTGTTGCCTCTGCCAGAGAGGCTAAATATTCCGTCCCTCCAACCTTATCCAGAGCACCCTTTTCCTTTAACACCTGGGAGAGGGTTATCACATCTACCGGATCATCCCTATTATAGAGGGTAAGCATTCCTTCATATATGAGTGTGTGGGCCTCTTTGTAGAAATCTTCACCAGAGAGGATATCCACAACCTGATTAAGCGCATCATTATTGATTAATATCCCTCCCACTATAGCCTGTTCAGCCTCCAGATTATGTGGGGGGACCTTATAGGGAGAATAAAGCGTATCTTCTTTCTTTTTAGGCATAGCCATCAGCTTACGCCTTTTCTTCCTCTTTCTCAACAATGACTTTTATTGTAGTCATAACCTCTGGGTGGAGTTTAATACCGACTTCAAACTCCCCAAGAGTTCTAATTGCCTCATCCGTAACAATTTTTCTTCTATCTACACTAATACCTTCCCTTTCGAGCTCTTGAGCAATATCTCTGCTTGTGACAGAACCGAAAAGTTTGCCCTCTTCACCAGCCTTACGTATCATCGTTACGGTTATCTGAGAGACCTTTTCCGCGGCTCTTTCGGCTTCCTCTTTATCCTTCATACGTCGAGTCGTTATTTTACCTTTTCTCATCTCCAAGGCCTTTAAATTCGCATTATTGGCCTCAATAGCTGTACCTTTTGGAATGAGATAATTTCTTGCATACCCCTTAGCGACATCTACGATATCACCTTCAAAACCAAGAGATTCAAAATCTTTCATCAAGATAATTTTCATGCCTTTTTTCCATTCTAATTTTTTTGTAAATAGTAAGGTAAGGAACTACAATTTCCGTAAAGAAAGGTGAATAAAGAATAACAAGGGCTTGAGGAAGTAGAAAATAACGCTCTATATCTCAAAGCTAACTCTCACGGTTCCCTATATTCCTTCGTCTTTACTTTTGCCGTAGTAAAAGGTAACAGGGCAATATTTCTCGCTCTTTTTATAGCTAACGCCAATATTCTTTGATGCTTAGCGCAGTTGCCAGAAATTCTTCGAGGTATGATCTTACCTCTTTCGGTCGTAAAAGCTGCAAGATTCTTTGAATCTTTATAGTCGATCTTTAGGCTTGAATCAGCACAAAAGCGACAGATTTTGTGCTTAATAAAAACTCTTTTTCTTTGATCATTAAAGGTATCATTATAGGTCATTATTTCTCCTCAACATGTTCATTGTGGCTCTCTTCTATTGTATCTTCTATTTCCTTCTCTTTACTTACTAAATCCTTCAGATCAACATTTTCATCAATCTTTACGGTAATATATTTTAAGATTCGATCATCTAATTTCAGATTCCTCTCTAACTCTGTTACCATTTTAGGAAGAGCGCAAAAATCTAATACGACATAGTAACCTTTATCAAATCGCTTAACTTCGTAGGCTAATTTACTTTTTCCCCACTCATTAACCTTTACAATAGCGCCTTTTAGCTTTATGATGAGATTCGAAAATTTATCAATTGCCTCTTTTAAAGAGTCATCGTCCAAAGTGGGGTTTACAATATAAATTGTTTCGTAATGATTCATTGAATAAGACACCTTCTTTCTCTATTTATATGTTGAAATTTGTATCCATTTCTATCCCTGTCACTAAAGTTTGTCAACCCATTTTTTAACATCCTGCTTTTATGCTATTATTAGAAAACACAACCTTGATTCTTTGATGTTCCTTCATGTGCATAAAGCAATCGTAAGGCACGTGCTATCAGTCATGCGGAAAACGGGAAAAATCTTCCTTCAAGCCAAAAATGATAAGTCGATCTCCCTGTTTTATCATAGTAGAAGGCATGGGCAGCATATATGAAGCCTTATCACTTCCCTCTTTTGCCTCTCTTTTGATTGTTAACACTGTGGCCCTGTAACGCTGCCGAAGCTTTAACTCACTTAAGCTCTTCCCTATAAAAATACTGGGAGCAGTAATTTCCGATACCAGCAACCCTCCCACTAAAGCCAACTTCTGCGAGTGTATCTTTTGTTGAAGCCGAAGAGACGTTGCCAAGCCAGATGCCATATCTAATTTAAAGATTTCCCTGTTGTAAGCCTCTATGATGTCACCTCTTCGTATCGTACCGACCAACTGCCCTTTATTGACTACGGGAATCTGATCAAGCTCAAATTTCCCAAAAAGCTGCATAACCATATCAAGGGATTCTTTCGTATTTACCACTGTTACTTCTTGGTTCATGAGATCTGAGGCAATTACAACCTGACGAACAGATTCATAATCCTTTAGAATAGGTCGCAAATTCTCAAGTGAGATATGACCATGTATCCGGTTATCATCCCCAACCACAAAAAAGTGGGAATGGGAACTTGCCATCATCCTCGTAGTAATTTCGGTCAAGGGTGCCGAGGGAGATACCATCTCAATATCAGGAATCATCACCTGGGAAACCTTGAGCCGTTTAAGTACATTGAGTTCCTTTCCAGCGTATATATTCAGTCCCTTCCTGACCAACTTGAGGGTATATATAGATTCTCTGGAAAGATGTGCTGAGATCAGCAGTCCTATAGTACATGCAAACATCAAAGGCAGTATTATCAAGTAGTTTGAACTCATCTCAAAGACAATAATCATGGCGGTAATAGGGGCCCTCGTAGTGCCGGCAACAACTGCACCCATGCCTACTAAGGCATAGGCACCAGGTAATGCGGTTGTGTGAGGGAGAAGCGTATGAACAATCTGACCAAAGCCACCCCCTAACACTGCCCCCATAAACAGCGAAGGAGCAAATACACCCCCTGAACTACCAGAGCCAATGGTTATACTTGTCGCTAATATTTTGGCAATCAAGAGCCCGAAAAGCATAATCCCAACCATTTCACCATGCAAGATCTGGGTAATTGATTCATATCCTACGCCAAAGATATGGGGGAAGAAAAACCCAATGCATCCGATAATACTGCCCCCAATAGCAGGCTTAATGAATTCCGGCAGTTTCAATTTTTCAAAGAAATCTTCCATGCCGTAAAGGAGCCGGATAAAAATATAGGCAACGATTCCAGCTAAGACACCTAATATCAAATAGAGGAATAATTCACTATAATGTAAAAAATCATAGGGAGGGATCTCAAAGGCAGGAAAGTTTCCCAGGTAGTGCCTGGATAGGGCAGTAGCAATAACTGAGGAAACTACTACAGGAATAAACTGTAATGCAGTTAACTCACTCAGTATAATCTCTAAAGAGAAGATAGCGCCGGCCATGGGGGCATTAAAGGTAGCTGCAATACCTGCCGCTGCACCACAGGCTACTAAAATTCGCAGACGTCCTCCAGACATTTTAAACAATCTTCCAATAGCCGAAGAAACGGCGGAACCAATTTGTACTATAGGCCCTTCACGGCCTACCGAGCCACCAGAACCGATACAGATAGCAGATGCAAAGGCCTTAGCAAAGACCACACGAGTTCTCATCCTCCCATCTTTTAGGGCAACTGCCTCCATCACCTCTGGCACACCATGCCCTTTTGCCTCATGTGCAAAGAAATAGACGATTATCCCTACCAGAAGGCCACCTGTTGTTGGGATGATGAGCTTAATCCAAAATGGTGCTGCAAGGGCCATGTGTAACAGGTCTTTCCCCTCCATACCGGTTAGATTTCCCCACCCCAATTGGGAGGATATAGCAATTATCTTTCGAAAACCGATAGCTGCATATCCCCCCACTGCACCTGAAATCCCACCCATCACGATCATAAAAAAATGTTCACGACGGGTGAAGGCAAGTATAGTTTTATGTATGCTATGGTGGATTTTCGAAAAAAAACTGTTGATCATTTCATATAGTTCTAAGTTATTGGGAATGGTAACAATCGATTCAGATTCACAATACATGGACCTGATGTGGATAAAGAATACTGATTTTGAAAAAGAAGAAAAACCTGACTGGGTGTATATATCAAATAATGATAATTATACAATAAAATTTTTGCAACATTTTAACTTTTTTAAATTACCTGCTGCATGAACATGGGGATGTCTTTTTTTAACCATGCCCTCTCACATGGGGCCTCAGCGTGCCGCTTCAAACCGAGTGCACGAGCAACTCGTCATTGTCTTTGAGGAACTTTGTCCATGTGCTACGGTTTGAAGCGGTCTACCGACTTGTCTTTGTGAGGGCATGGTTAAAAAAAGACATCCCCATGTTCATGTTCCTCACCAAGGATAATTATATGGCCTTTAATAAAGGCTAGGGTCATTTTTCAAAGAGCTAAAATGTTACGAATTTTTTTAATCATATACTGCCATCAGAAAAGGCATAATGCCTTTTCTGATGGTAAATGGACTGCTATCTACATACAACGTCAATAAAATGATACAAAAATGTTACTTCTTATCTCGTTTTAGCACCGCATACCTTGAATGACCTCTATGTTTTATTACAATGAGGATCTGTTTTTTTGATGACGATTCCTTCATTATCCTTTTATAATCACTTAGGTTTTCTACCTGCTCATGTTCTATCTCTTGAATAAGATCACCTCGTTGCAATCCTGCATCAGAAGCTGGACTACCTTTCTTTATGCCTGATATAACTACTCCCTTCTCACCCTTTAAAGACAAGCTTTCCGCAATTTCAGGGGTAAGTTCTTGAACAGATAATCCAAAACTTTCCTCAACCTTAGGGACAGAGGCAGCCACTCTTGTATCCTCTTGCAGCTCCCCTATTGTGATCGTGAGTCGTTTTTCTTTCCCCTTTCTAATTATGAGTATCTCTATCTCTTTGCCTACTGGTGTTTCTGCAACCATAGAGGGCAGAGTATTCATCGTTTTAATCTTTTTACCGTCAAAGTTGATTATTACATCTCCCCTCTTCAGACCTCCCTTATCAGCAGGACTGCCTTTTGTGACCTCCCCTATGAGGGCCCCCTCTTCGGTTTTGAGGCCGAATTTTTCCTTAATTTCTTGTGTAACTAATTGAATGCTCACACCGAGCCAGCCTCTTATAACCTTTCCTCTCTCTTTCAGCTGGGGCATAACGGATTTCGCCATGTTAATCGGTATAGCAAAACCAATACCTACATTCCCCCCACTTTGGCTCACAATAGCTGTGTTGATTCCTATAACCTCTCCATTAAGATTGAACAGCGGTCCACCTGAATTTCCAGGATTTATTGAGGCATCTGTTTGAATAAAATTATCATATGGCCCTGCACCTATTACCCGTCCCTTTGCGCTTACGATGCCTGCAGTTACAGTACTTCCGAGACCAAAAGGATTTCCGATAGCCACAACCCAATCACCTACCTTTAGCTTATCGGAATCTCCGAGTCTTGCAGCTGGGATAGTGTTTTCTGTCTTGATCTTTATCAGCGCAAGATCGGTCTTCGGGTCTCTGCCGATGATCTGAGCCTCGTATTTCTTTTTATCAGAAAGTGTGACCAGGATTTCATCTGCATCTGCGACTACATGGTTATTGGTCAAGATGTAGCCGTCTCGGCTTACAACAACACCTGATCCGAGGCTTCTCTGTTTCATTTCCTGTTCAGGTATTTGGCCAAAGAAGTGACGGAAAAACTCATCCCCAAAAAAATCCTTAAACTCCCTGCTCTGAAATGGAGAAAATCTCTGCATTGACTTAACTATCTTTGTCGTAGAAACATTCACAGCTACATGGGCCTGTTTAGCTGCCAACTCTGCAAAACTATCGGGGATGCCATTTTTTGCCACGGCACTCTGGTTAAGCCAGAAGGCTGAAAAAACGACAATAATCAAGCCCGGAAAAAACTTTTTGCTTAGTTGAAAACGTTGATTTTTCATTATCATTTCACCTCCTTGTTTACCTTTCCTTTTTCACTTTTTTTCCTCTAATTTTTTGAGGATTTGTTGAGCTTTTGCTAAGTCTCTTCTCAAGGCAATCATCTCTTCTTTCAATCGTTCTGCCTCATCATGTTCGTGGGTATCGATATGGTGTGAGGAATTATGATCGCTACATGGAACCGCTCCATCGATCTGACCACCCATGTAATTTTTTATTACGTCCCCCACTATGCCGGAAGCTCCTGTAAGTGCTTGAATCTTGAGTTGTTGAAAAAAGCCGATAGCTTTTGGCCCCATGCCGCCAGCAATAATTACATCAGCTCCTAAGCTATGTATAAAATTAGGTACCTCACCAGTTTGACCATGGCTTTCATAGAAGGGGTTTTTTACTGCCTTGACATCCTTGATTTCCTTTTCATCGACTTCCACCACTATATAATACGGGCACCTACCAAAATGGTGACTTAAGACTGCATCTAACCCCATATTATCATCTGTAGCGAGTGCAATTTTCATGTTTATATTCTCCTTTCATTGTGATAATTCCGTTAATGCTTCATTCTCTTTATTAAAGTAGTATATTCTACCATAGTTATTTTTCAGTTCTTATC
>JGI10211J14876_10000502_pt1 | contig 16812 bp, 18 predicted proteins | sample Etolagsediment_FD_14876 | JGI IMG/M metagenome (IMG submission 14876)
GAATGGTTAAATGGTGTAAATATTGATATGAGTTTTGGACCAATGGTATTGCGATTATAATTTTAATAATATTAATATTTAAAGTTAAAAATAATATTATTTTATATGAATATTACATTTGTAACATGTTGGTATAATATGAAATCCAAATTTGATATAAATACATATAAAAAATAATTTGCCAGATATGATTATATTAAATGGATCAAATAGAGTTATAGCAAAAGATAAATATTATGGTAATGGGTTTTATAAATTATTGTATACTAATACGACATGTAGTTATATAATTAAAAACAAATATATACCAATAATATTAGATAAATTTAATAAAGGATTATCTAAATTAAGAAGATTAGATTACAATCAAGAACAATTAAATATAGATTCAAATATTATTTCTGAAATAAAATCATATAGAAAAAATTTATATTGTATAGATCAGATAATGAATGATGGAATAGAAAATGAAAATTGGATAACTTATTATGATTCTGATATAATAAAAGTTGATTTAAATCTTTTATCGACTATAAATAACAAAATCTTAAATAAAGAAGAATATGATATATTAGATAAATTATATAAAACGATATACCCGTGGAATATAAAATACAATATTCTTAATAATATAAGATTTAATATAAGTATATTTTATATAAAAAAAATTATTAAACAAATAAATGAAGATGTATTTAAATATTAGAATTTAAATATAAAAATTAAATATAAATAATGAAAATATGTTTAGTTGGTCCAGGGTATAAACCAATTCCACCAACAGGTTGGGGTGCTGTAGAATCTGTAGTTTGGGATTATTATATAAATTTAAAAAAGAAAAATATAGATGTAACAATAATAAATAATAAAAATTTAAATCAAGTAATACAAGAAATAAATAGTAACAATTATACAATAGTACATATTATGTACGATGATCATGTTGTTATAGTTCCTTTTTTAAAGTTAGATATAAAAATATTTTACACCTCTCATTATGCATATATAACTCAAGATGGATTTGAAAATAACCAACAAGGGTATTTTAAAAATATTTTTTTAAAGGTAATTGAAAATAGAAATAGAATTCATATAAATGCTATAAGTGAAGAAATAAAAAAAAAATATATTAAACATGGATTTCCGGAAAATAAAATAAATGTTGTGCAAAATGGTGCGAGAGATGATGTATTTGATTTTAAAGAAAATCCAATAAATACATCAAAATCAATCTATTTGGCCAAAATAGAAAATAGGAAGCGGCAATATGTTTATCAAAATATAAATGGAATAGATTTTGTAGGTAATTATCATAATTCTACATTTAATACTTCTAACAAGAATTATCTGGGAGAGTGGGATAAAGATAAATTATATAAGAATTTATCGGATTATGGTAATTTAATACTATTATCTGATGGAGAAGCGGATCCATTGGTAGTAAAGGAAGCCTTATTATGTGGATTAGGAGTAGTAATAAGTGAGTGTAGTGCTGCAAATTTAGATTCCAAAGATTTTATAACAATTATACCGAATAATAAACTAGATGATATAGAGTATGTTAAAAAAGAAATAATAAAAAATAGATTGACAAGTATAAAAAATAGAGAAGTAATAAGAAAATATGGTATGGAGAAGTTTAGTTGGAATAATGTTATAAATAAATATATTTCAATAATTAATAGTTAAAAGTAAATATATTTTAATATGTAAATGAAAATATGTTTAGTTGGACCTGGAATTATGACTATACCTCCAATCGGGTGGGGTGCAGTAGAAATATTAATTTGGGAATATTATTGTGAATTAAAAAAAGAAAATATAGATGTATCAATTATAAATAATTTTAGAGCTAATCCAAGAGAGCAAATGCAGACAAATAGTAATTATTGTCAAGAATTAATAAATGAAATTAATAGTGGAAATTTTGATTTCGTGCATATACATTATGATTGTTTATTCCATATAGTTCCTTTTTTAAAGTGTAAAAAAATTGGATTAACAAGTCATTATCCGTATATAAATAACAAAGATATGATGATTAGAGATGGATTTGAACCCATATTTAAATATATGGTAAGTAATCCAAATAATTGTTTAAATTTAGTTTTAGCGGAAGATGATATTAAGTTTATGAAAGCACATGGATGTAATGAATCAACAATATATAAATTAGAGAATGGAATAGATAAAAATAAATTCAATTTTACAACAAATCCTAATAATAAGGAAAAAACAATTTATTTGGGTAAAATAACAGAAAGGAAAGGACAAAAAAGATATGAGAATTTAAAAAATATTGATTTTATAGGACCAGGTGGTAAAGGATTAAGTAATTGGAAAGGAGAATGGACTAGGGAGGAAGTGTTTAAAAATTTAACTGAATATGGTAATTTATTACTTTTAAGTGAAGGAGAAGCAGATCCTTTGGTTGTTAAAGAGGCATTAATAGCTGGATTGGGAGTAGTAATAAATGAAACTTCAGGTAAAAATTTTGTTGCCAATGATTATATAACTATCATTCCAGATAATAAATTAAATGATTTATTATATATTCAGGAAAAAATAGAAGAGAATAGGGGAAATGCGTTAAAACAAAGAGAGAAAATACGAGAATTTGGGGAAGAACATTTTGGTTGGAATAAATTGTTAAAAAATTATTTAAATATAATTAAAAATAATATGTAAATGGAAACGACAATTGTTACAGCGTTTTTTGATATCAATCGGAAGGAAAAGGGAGATGGAAGAAGTATAGAGGAATACTTACAATGGATAAAAAAAACATTGTTATTAAATTGTAAATTATATGTGGTAACTGAAAAAAAATTTGTAAAATTTATAGAAGAAAACAGGCCTAAGGATTTTCCATTAATAATAAGAGAAGATGTATTAGAAAACTCGAGTTTTTATAAATATAAAGAGAGAATGGAAGTAATTATTAATAGTGAAGAATATAAAAGGAGAATATCTTATCCTGACCGTGTAGAATGTAAATTGGCTGAATATAATATTATTCAATATGGAAAGTTTGGATGGTTAAATAGGGCAATTAAAGAGAATCCATATAATACGAATTATTTTTTTTGGATGGATATAGGTATTTCAAGGTTTTTTTATAATATGAATCCAATGAATTCCTATCCCAGTCTTAATAATAATTTAATAGTCAATTCTAAAAATAAATTTATTGTGCAACAAAGGGATGATTTACAAAGGTATAATATAGATGAAAATTTTATATGGAAAGCGGATAATTTGTTTAAAGGAGGGATGTTTGGTGGTTATAAAGATATTGTTTTAAAAGTAGAAAAGAAAATAGAGGAAATATTTGAAAAAGAGATGTTAGAAAAAAATAATGTAAATAATGAACAACTTGCATTAGCTATTTTATGGAAAAAAGAACCAGATTTATTTAATGTAATAGGGGATATACAAAGACATCCTTGCATAATATTACATTTATTAAATAAATAGTATTTATAAAGATTTAAATAAAAAATAGATACTTTATTATAGATGAAATTTAATAAAGTTATTATATGGGGATTCCCTTTACATACGCACACACATTCTTATATACATGGGGGGTGGTTTAAAGCATTTAAATCTTTAGGTTATGATACTTATTGGTTTCATGATAAAGATTATCCTCAAAATTTTGATTACACAAATAGTTTATTTATAACAGAAGGTTATGCAGATAATAATATACCAATAGTAGACAGTTCAATTTATTTTGTTCATATTTGTAGAAATCCAGAAAAATATTTAAATAAAGTAAAAAGACTGATAGAAATAAGATATTTAGTGGATCATATAAAAGATGTAAATTATAATTATGTATTAGATAAAAATAAATGCCATAAAATAAGTGAGGCTACTTATTATGAAAAATTGGAAGATAATAGAGGAATAGCAAGATATCATAATAATCCAATTCCTATGCAATATGAATGTATATATACTTGTTGGGCAACAGATTTATTACCAGATGAAATAAAAGAAGAAAATATAAATTTACCAAGAGATAATTGTATTTATTGGTGTGGTAGTTATAGTGCGGGAAATAATCCAGAGTTAAGAAAATTTGTAGAAGAATCAGAGAAAAACGGAATTAGTGTTAAGTTTAATAATCCTTGGCATAGACCTTTATCCTATGAACAAGTTCAAGAATTAACAATGAAATCTAAATTATCACCTGATATAAGATGTAGCGGTGATCCAAATAAAATAAGACAAGGTGAAACAGGAACTTGTCATAAAACAATAGGATATATACCATGTAGGATATTAAAAGCAATTAGTTATGGTCATCTAGGAATTACAAATTCAAAGAGGGTTTATGAGTTGTTAGAAAAAAAAGTAATTTACAATGATGATGAGAGCAAGCTATTTTATGAAGGTATTAAAGAGTGTGAAAATTATGAATTAATAAAAGAGCAAATGAAGATAGTAAAAGAAAAACATACTTATGTAAATAGGATAAATGATTTATTGGAAGTATTGAAAAAATAATATTAAAATATATATACTTAATAATAAAAATATTATCTTTTCATTTGTTTTATTTCTTCAAAACCTCCTGATAAAGTAAAACCTCCTGTAAATCTTAATAATCCATTTTTTCCTGGTCCATAATCAGATTTAAAATTACATTCAATTAAATCAACTTTATGCATAAGAAAATAAATAGCAAGCCAATATTCTTCCATATCAATAAATTCTTGTTGATTCGTATTTAAATATAAATCATCTGATTTTTCATAAAAATTTATTAGTAAATCAGTAGATTTTTTATCTCCAACAAAAATTTGCTCGGCAATTTTATTATGTCCCCATTTTTTACATAAAATAGAATTTGGAGAAATTTTATTTAAATAAACTGGTTCCAGAGAATTAAAATCAGATCTAACTAATATAATAATATCATATGTTATATTATTTTGTTTCTCATAGTTATTTTTTAATTCTATACATCTTTTTAATGAATAATTTAAACTTTTAATTGTATTGTATCTGTTTTTTTTTTCTTCAATTGAGAAAGACAATCTTAATAATTTTGGATTGTCCATAATTTTATTAAATTTATCTGTAATATGACAATTAATATCTTCTTTATCGTATGATGTAGCTTTTGGTGAAAATATATCAGATAATTGTTGTTTTGGAGCTGTTATATGTATACCTTTTTTACTCCAATAGTTTTTAATTCGTTCAGTTGAATTATTTAAATAATTCAATAATTCATTATGGTCATATTCATAACCTTGTATAAATACATCAGCTTTATTTGGAATTACAATATTCTTATTTATATTTTTCCAACATTCTATATCTCCTCTAATTTGACCATGAATAATAACACAAGTTCTCATTATATATATATAATATATATATATTATTGTTTAAATAATAATATATAATATTTTACATTAATGAGAAATATTATATATGAATGTGGATTGCCGAATACTTTGTCAGGTGGTTTTGGAGATAGATTAATGGGAATAGCATCATGTTTAAGTTTATGTGATAAAACAAATAGTAATTTATTAATAAAATGGGATGATTTTAAATTAAATGAATTTTTTGATTATGAAAAATATGATTATTATAAATATAATATACATGGAAAAACTGAAAAAATAGTTAATCATTCTGTAAATGAATTAAAAGATATTTTTAGTAAAAAAAATTTTCATTGTGATAATTTAATAATAAATACAAATCAAAATATATGGCAATTTATTCATGAATTTGAGAATATTCAAAAATATGAAGATTATAGTCATCATTTATTTAAAAGAATATTTGAACAAATATTAAAACCCAATAAAAGCATTCAATATAAGATAGATAATATTATAAATAATAATGAGTTAATAGGAATTCAATTGAGATTTGGAGATGTATATATGAATCAAGAAAATAAACAAATAAATAGTCCTCAGAGAGATCATTTTCCATTAGGAAATAATATAGAAAAGATAAAAAATATGATACTAAAAATAATTAGTCATGAATCAGAAAAAAAAATATTTATTACCAGTGATATAAATTTAAATAAAATAATAGATTTAAAAAAATTTAAAAATATTATATATTTTGATGAAATTCCTGTCCATATTGAAAGGTCAACTAATAAAAATAACATGGAAAAGTGTTTTTTAGATTTTTTATTATTATGTCAATGTAATAAATTATTTATAACATATCAAAGTAATTTTGGAAGGATACCAGCAATCATAGTAAATAAAAATTTATGTGGAATACATAATGTAGAAAATAATTTAATAATTAAAGATTTAACAATTAAAGATTTAGCGTGTAAATTATATTAAAAATTAGTAAATGTATATAAATATGGCAATATATCATTGTATAGGAGATTCACATACATGGCAATTTATTGGAAAATTGCCAGAAAATTTGAATAATAATAATATTGAAAATTATAAAAAAAAGTATAACAGAATTTATGAAAATAATAATAAAAAAAATATATTTTATGGATATAGATGTTGTGAAGATGGTGCATATGCTTACAATATTAATAAACGAATACCTATAATAAGAGAAATAATAGATAAAATAAATAAAGAGGATATAATAATATTTATGTTTGGAGAAGTAGATTGTAGATATAAAATTTATAGCCAAAGCATTAAAAATAAAACTAATATAGAAGAAGAGGTAAAAAAAGTTGTTAATAAATATTGTGAAACTATTAAAAATAATTTCAATTTAAATAAAATTATTTTATGGGGTCCTCATCCACCTCATACGCAACCAGAACATCCTTACATAGATGTAAAAGATAGTAATATAATAAATTATATTACAAAGTTATATAATGAAAATTTACAAATAAAATGTATTGAATATAATTGGAATTATATATCTTTATATAATGAATTGAATAACGAAAATATAAATACATATTTTCTCAATGATACTATTCATTTAGATCCATTCAAAATAATAAATATTTATTTGAAAAAATTAGAAAAAATTAAATAATTTAAATATAATAATACATTTTATTATATATAAAATGAAGGATGTGGCTATTTTAGTAGGGGGCAGATTTTACCATAGTTATTTAAAAACTAATAATGAAAATACAATTGACCTAATCAATAAAAATAATCCTAATTTCAATATGTATTTATATTTACATATCTGGTCTCAAGATATTTGGGGTAATTTTTATGATAAAAATTTTCCAAAGGATAAAATTATAATAAAAGAAAACAATAGTGAAGAAATAGAAAAAATTATAAAATACTATAATCCAACAAAATATATAGTGAATGATGTAATAAAAATAAATGAAATAGAAAATTTTATAATGACTTATGAAATTATTATTTTTAATCTAAAAATTTTATTTAAAATGCGGGAAAAAGATTATGATATATATATATATACTAGAGCAGATTTAATGTTTAAAGAATATAATTTATTCTTAGATAATTATTTATTGAAAGAAAATGAAATATTGTGTTATGATGGAGGAAATCATGTTCCTATATGTGATTGGATTTTTATTATGAATCATAAAACTATAGAAAAAATTTGTGAAATTAACTTTGATTCTAATATAAAAATTCCGAATGAAACAAATATATTTTTAAATCTGCAAAAACATGGATTAACATTTAAAAAAATAGGAAATATTATAAATAATATTTGTTTAAAGGTAATTAATTAGTAATAATTACATTTTTAAATTGGGTAGGATTAGTTTGTGGCACTTCTTCAATAATAGTAGATGTTTTAAAAAAATCATGAATAGGTCTAGTGTTCCATGTAATAAAATAATTTTTACACTTAGATAATACATTATTTATATAAAAATGTTGTATATCTGGTAAAAATTCTCCCAATGCATAATTACTTATACATAAATCATAATTACTATCTAATTGGGACAAACAATTTTCATAAGGTAATGTTTTTATTTTTGAATACTTTAATGTAGTAAGATATTTATATTGTAGTTTGGCAACATCTTCCAAATCTATTATGGTATAGTTACTTATATTAATATTTTCATATTCTAATAAATCAAATAATATTTTACATTGTCCTCCATATCCTCCTCCAATTTCTACTATATTAATTTCTTTTTTTACTAAATGCTTAATATATCTTACAATATGTAAACCAAAACAAATATAACGAAGGGTGGTAGGAGAAATATTATAAGTTGATAATGTAATATTATTTAATTGATTTAAATAATTAAAGACATTTGGATTACCAAGTTTATCATTTTCTAAAAATTTATTCCATGGTAAGGATTCCCATTCATATTTTTTTATTTCATCAATATATTTTAATCCTTGTTCAAATGACACATGCTCTAATATGGATGTAAAATCACTTTGATTTTTAAAATTATTAAAGATATTTTCATTTAAAATGGCTTGATTAGCTATTAGTTTATGTCTATATAGACTCATTATTGTTATATTTATTATTTATTTTTAAGTAGTTATTTACATTTAATCAATTTGTTAACAGAATGTTTATTAAATGAAATTTTATAAATATTTCTAATATTTTGTATCCAGACAACATCTTCACCTTGTCCATGTAATAAATTTTCGTTTAAAGGAAATTTTTCCATAACATATTTTTTAGCAATAAAATAAGATCCAGATATGTAAATATAGTTTTGCAAATCTTTACCATCGTTATCGTAATCAATAAAGTGAGTTTGTAATTTTTCATTAATATTATATTTTTGGATAACATTTTCATTTTGTTGAATCCATTCATCAGGAGCATTAATAATAGGGGTTTGTCTGTTTCCATTTATTAAATATTTACCTCTTAAAAAATTTATGTTCAATATCCAGTCTCTAAACCTAGTACCATTTAAATTTAAAATAGGATTAATTAAAACATCAAAAATATTTCCATATTTAATCATACCTTTATACCAATTTGGATGAAAAATAATATAATCATGTAGATAAACAATAATATCATATTTAGCTTGTTTTGTAATTAAATTTTTCTTCTTAGTTATCCATCCAGGATATATATTTTCATTAAAAGAGATGACTAATGTATTTTTCCTATTTAGAACACAATTACAACCAATTATTATTATTTGGTAGTTTGGAATATTTAATTGTTCAATAGAGTCAATAATAATGTTTATATTATTAATATTATTGTTAGTTATTATACCAAATGTTATATCCATATCCTCAATATATTTTTATATATTTAACTAAGTTAAATATATAAAATAATTATAATAATATAACATATAAAAATGACTACTATAAATATAAGAAAATTAAAAATTAAATGTAGTTTAAAATGTGGAACAACTTTTATACATAGTATAAAATATTGTTTAGAAAGAGATAACTTATTAAATAATATTACTATAGATAAAAACATAATTATATTAAGAAATCCTTACGAAAGAATTATATCATATTATTTGAATAAACTAATAAATACAAAAGGATATAGAAAGCCACAGTGGCATAAAAATCCTGTAAAACAATATGAAACAGACTGTAATAATATTCATTTTTTTATAGATCAAAAATATAAAAAATTATACAATAATTATTATTTTTATGATTTATCCTTTAAAGAATTTTTGAATATATTATTTACAATTGATATTAATCATTTAGAACCTCATTTACTACCACAAAAATATATATTAAATGAATCAAATATAGATGAGTTTGACATAATTGATTTGAATTTATTAACTGATACATTAATAGATTATTTTCAATTACAAAATATAAATATTATTCCTTATTTAAAAAATGAAGCTAATTCAACTATATATGATAACAAATTAGATATTTGTTGCGGAAATTGGAAATTAAATAATTATAAGGAAAAAGGCACACCTAATAATAAAAATATAGATAATTATTTTGATGAAGAATTATTTAATAAATTTAATAATTACTACAAAGATGATATAGATATATTTAACTATTATATTAAATAATCTTGATATTTATTAATATCAAGTTCTGATATATTAATATTTAATTTAATATTATTAAGAAATGTTTCAGTTAAATCTTTATAATCATCAATGAATAATATAGGCCATTTTTTAAAATTTTTATAATAATCATCATTTTTTAACATAATAGGTATACAATTACATAATATACTATCATATACTCTATAAGAATCTATTCCACAACCACGTGGACATATTGAAAACTTACTATATAATAATTTATTAAAATAATTATTATAATTATTATTCATTTTTCTAATACTATTATCTTCCCGTGTATTTTCAATAAATATAAAATCTTTATCTTTAATCTTATTATATGCATCTTTTCGTGGATTTCCAAACCATCTTTCAATAGTTGGTATTCCAAAATTTGCATAACATAATATTTTTTTTTCAATATTATTACAAGAAAATACTGATTTTGGTATGTTAACTTGCCATGTTATACCAAGAGGAATAACAATCACGTATTTATGAAAAATAGAAGATGAATAACATACTATTTTTATATTAAACTCTTCTATTATTTTAATAATTCTATAATCAATTTTATCTTTGTATTCAATTAAGTGATAGTCTTTCGTTAATCCATTATATTTGGGATCAGTTGGATATGTATTTGATATTTTTGGTGGAGGAAAATCACAGTCAGGATTTAACAAAATAATAGTTTTATTAGCATATTGTTGAAAGTTAAATTGATCTAGATTGGTTTCATTAAAACTCAATATATTACCTAAAATATAATTATTATTTACCTTACATAAATCTTTACAATATTTTTCCCATTTTGGAAGAGTAATAATATTGTCCATATTTATTATTATTAAATAATTATATTTAAATTATTTTCTATAAACTCCATCTTCTATGTTTAATGTATTTTTATAAAATCTTTTATCTGGATGAGATATATTTGATTTATTTGTATTAGTCCATGCTTCAGTTGTAAACCCATTTATCATTAATAAGTAACTTAAAAGTATATCATTGGTATGCCAGAATTCATGGTTCGAAATACAAATATTATCAAAAAATGTAATTTCTTGAAATGAAGTATTTTTAATACAATCTTTTAATATTTCACATTTAATAATAGATCCTCCACCTAAATTCCAATAATTATATTTCATATTTGAATATTTATTAAATAATGGTGTATCATCTTTATTAATCGTTAGATGTTTATAATAATTTTGGTTTATATTTCCTCCACTATGAATAGGTAAATAGGATAATTTATTGTGTATGAATACATCATCTTCTAACAAAATTATATATTCTGTATTACAATAATTAATAGCCAAAGATATAATTTTTAAAAATTCTTTAGCACATGTTTCATTTGTAAAACAATGAACCTTTTTATTATTAATTATTCTACCTCCTAATATATTTATTTCTGAATAATAATATTTACAATTATATTTATTAGCTAAATCGCTAAAATCATGACCATTATCAGACATTAAAAAAATAGGATTTTCAGGATAAAATTTTCGTGTTTGAATAAGTATTTGTTCTGTTGCAAATTTGTTTTTAAAACAATTATAATAAAATCCGATAGACATTATATTATAATTAAATAATTAGTTATTAAGTATTTTTAGATAAATTAATATTAAAATTCACTCCTTTCCATGGTATTTTATGTAAATAAAGATAATCTCTTATAAATATTTCAGGACTACATGAACATTCAGAGGTATCCCATAATGTAATAGGTAACCTATCTGTTTGCTTTAAATAACCTTTAGTATTATTTAAATACTTTAATTTTAAAAATAAAGAACAAACTATATTCATAATTTCATTACTACTAATATTAAACCAATCACATACTAAATTATCCTTTTGACCTATATTTTGAAATAATAAACAATCATTTGGTATATTTTTATTAATTATTATTGGATTATTACATATAATATCAAATCTTAATTTAATTACATAATCGTAATATACATTGTTTTCTAAACTATATTCTTCTTTTATCATATTTGCTTTAAAGATGCTATAAAATTGACTTATATGTGTATATTTAATGCATCTTAATTCTACATCATTCTTCGTTAATTCTTTATTTTTTCCACATTTACTCATATTATTGACATAAACCTCGGGGCATTTAAAATAATCCTTATTATAATTATTAAATTTTTTAAATTTTTGTGGCTCAATACAATAAGATTTAGGTTTATAAATTTCAACTAATTGTTTATCAATATCTTTATCTAATTCACAATTAGATCTATCTTTTTCTCCTTTTTCCATATATAAATCATTCTCATCATACCACATATGAAAAAATACATCTGCATTATTAGGATTTATTATATTATTTACTATGCTTTTTGAACAATTAATTGCGTCTCTTGGTTGACCAAACAATAAAACAGCTATTTTCATTTATAATAAATAAAGTATTTTTTATTTATTATATTTATTATATTTAATTATTAATTATATCATTATATTTTTTTAATATATCTGTATTATCCAGTCCTAATTCCCTTTGTTTATAGTAGGAATAATGACCTACTATTGCCTTCCCATAAACTTCATTATCTTTATTTAGCCATGTAGGCATCCAAATTGTCCACCAAGGTTCATCGTCAAATACTTTTCCAATTAATTGATTTATGTTATTTAACTGATTGCCTTTCCAACTACAACAACATATTGATACTGGAAATTTATTTGGAACAACATGATTATCCATATAAAAAGATTGAATTTCATTTTTTTTTACTTTTTCTATAAATAAATTATGTAATCCTACACAATAATTTAAATTTCCCCATGAAACAGGGCATAAAACTTCATTAAGTTCAGTAATTTTACCAATTTTAAGATCATTATCTTGTTTTTTTGATTGAATAATAGGTTTAATTCTTTGATAAGTAACTGGCCATGAATTAATCATATTTCCTTTCAAATTATTATTATAAATATTATTATTTGAAAATAAATTACTGAAATAAACATTATTAATTATTACAGGAAATAATAAGGGAGCTTCTGACTGTTCCCTATATTTTATAAAATCGGTAAATAAAGATTCTTCTGTAAAAACAATATCATCATCTAGCTTCAAATAAATAGTATTATCCTCTTGGCAAATACTATATGCATAATCCCAAATTTTATTTTTGTTTTCTAATATTACATTACCATTTTCTCGATAATACTCAAGTTTGACAAAATCTTCATTCTTATTTTTAAAATCAATCATATATTCTATATCTTCCGAATTAGTAGTAGCTACAAATAATTTATATTCGTCAATATATCTTTTAAACTTTAAAATATAAGAAAAAAGTATTTACAAATGTGCCTTTTTCCCAGCAAAAGTTAATACAACTAATCTCATTATATTTATTTAGATATGTTATCTTTAAGTAGAATAATATTGATAAAGATAAAACCATGGATCTATTGTGGAATTATGTGGAATAATACAATTAAATTTATCTTTATTTTTTAAATATAATGATGATATTATTTGTTGATCACAACCAATAAATTTATTTTTTTTTAAATAAATTTCAAAATAAATATAATATAGTTTCTCTAATTGTAATATTACATTTTTGTGTGCACCAAACATCGAACCTGAAAAATGTATTTCATTTTGAAAAATTAATTGAGAATGATCATTGAAACTATTTAATAATACTATATCTAATTTATCATTAGAAATATTTTTTTCAGATGGATAATGATTTAAATATTTAAAAACATTACTATTTCTTACATTACCTATATCATTCCATATAAATTTATCGGAATTAAATGGATTTATTTCAATTGCTTCTTTTAAAAATGAAAATTTATTATTCCATATTTTATAACAATCTATTCCTCTTCCACAATTAGTTGTCGCATCCATTTTATATTGATTTTCCCATATATCACTATATTTTGTGCTAACCATTAAATTTTTAATCTCTTTTTCAATTATATGATAATTAATTGAGCTATTTTTTGTAACAATTTCATCTATTTGTGATCTATCTTTAGCACAAGTAAAAATAACAATATTAACATTTTTTAAATTCGAAATTAAATTATTTATCCATATTTTATATTCTGATGGAGTATGCTTTGATTTATCTATTAAATAATAGCATGTTACTATAGTTGCCATATTTGATATATATATATTTATATATGTTTAAATATTTAAATATATAATCAATAAATACTTATAATGAATATAATAATCCCTCTAGGAGGAAAAGGAGAACGATTTAAAAATAAAGGATATAAAGAACCAAAACCATTGATTAATATTTTAAATAAAAAAATGATTGAATATGTAATTGACAATCTTTTTCTTAGAAAGGAGGATAAAATTTTCATTATTTATAATAAAGCTTTAAATGATTTTAATTTTATTACTTCTATATCAAATAATATTATTACATTTATAGAAATTGAAGATACAAAAGGAGCTGCTGAAACATTGTTTAATGGAATAGAAATAATGAAAGAAAAAAAATATAATTATCACAAAAAATCATTAATATTAGATTGTGATACCTTTTATACTGAAAATATAATAGAAAAATTTGATAAAACGAATAACAATTGTGTGTTTTTTACCAAAAAATATGATGAGCAACCTATATATTCCTATATAAAAATGAATGATGAAAATATTATACTAGAAATTATGGAAAAAAATAAAATATCGGAAAATGCAAATACAGGTGCATATGCGTTTCAAGATATAGATAAGTTACATTTGTATTGTAAATATGTAGTTGAAAATAATATTAATTTTAATAATGAACCTTATACATCTTGTGTAATTTCTGAAATGATAAAAAAAAATGAAAGATTTCAAGGTATAGAATTAAAGGATGAATTTGTTTTTTCTCTAGGAACTCCCGAAGCTGTGGAAAATTATTTAAAAAAAGTATATATATGTATGTTTGATTTAGATGGAACATTAGTGTTAACCGATGAACTATATAAAAATGTTTGGAGAGAAATATTACACAAATATAATTTAATTTTGAATGATGATATATTTACTAATATAATTCAAGGAAACAGTGATAAATATGTATTAGAATTTTTATTTCCAAATAAAAATATATCTTTATTTGAACTGTCTGATTTAAAAGATAAATTATTTTTGCAAAATATAAATAAGATAAAAGTTATTGAAGGAGTTTATAATTTTTTGTCAGAATTAAGAAAAAAGGGTTATAAAATATGTATAGTTACCAATTGTAATAAAAAATCGGCCGAAGAAATTATTAAATGTTATAAAATAGATAATGATTTTATAATAACTAGTGATGATTGTAAAAATAATAAACCAAATAAAGAACCATATGATAATGCATTAAAGAAATATAAATATAATGGAACTAATATTGCTATATTTGAAGATTCTAAATCAGGTATATTAAGTGCCAAATTAAATTGCCCTCAAATTTTAATTGGTATAGAAACTATTTATACTTGCAATGAATTGAATTCGATTGGAGCAAATAAAAGTATAAAAAATTATGATAATATTGTATTTGAAGATTTATTAATTGAAAATAAGTTAATAGATAATTTAAGAAAAATGATAAGTAACAGTTTAAATATATGTATAAACGATGTTTTTATAAATAATGAATACTTAAAAGGAGGATTTATAGCAGATGTAATCAAAGTAGATTGTATTATTAATAATAAAAAAGAATCACTAATAATAAAAATTGAGAATAATAATGAAAATAATCTCTCTATTATGGCTAAAAAATTAGAATTATATGAAAGAGAATATTATTTCTATAAAAATATCTCTCAAGATGTAAATATTAATTTGCCAAAATTTTATAATTTATTAAAGGATGATAATTTAATAAATAAAGGTCTGATATTGGAAAATATGTTTAATAGGGGATATAAAATTAATATAAATTTAAATAAAGAAAACATAGATGTAAGTTTGAAAATAGTAGATAAAATGGCCAAATTACATAGTAAATTTTGGAATAAAAATCTGAAACAAATATATCCCTTTTTAAAAAATAGTAAAAGCGAATGTTTTTATCCATTTAAATATGATTTTATAAATGAAAAAACAGATATATTTATGAGAAAATGGAAACATTGTTTATCTGAAAAACAACAAACTATTTGTTATAATATAATTTCAAAGTTCAAAAATATCCAAGATGAAATGAACTCTGAAAATTTAACATTAGTTCATGGTGATATTAAATCTCCCAATATATTTTATGATATTGAGAATAATTATGAACCGTCTTTTTTAGATTGGCAACATTGTGCTATTGGCAAAGGAACACAAGATCTAATATTTTTTATCATTGAAAGTTTTGATATTACAAATCTAATAGATGTATATAATTTATTCAAAAATTATTACTTTATTAAAATAAAAGAATATGGAATTATTTATAATTTGAATTCATATAATAAAGATTTATATAATTCCCTTTGTTATGTCCCTTTTTTTACAGCTATCTGGTTTGGATCTTTGAGTGAGGATGAATTAATTGATAAAAACTTTCCCTATTTTTTTATAAATAAGCTATTTTATTTATTAGAATATCTACACCAATAAATTAAACCTTAATTTTTATCCATTGTTCTGGACATAAATCTTTAGGATTATTATGGCTGGCATTTGGACCAAACCATTTATCTGGATAATAAACTTTTTTTTCAATATTTTTATTAAAATATGCTCCCCACCAACTAAAACTACTATTGGCTATTATATTATGTTGACATAACGACATGATTAACATTTG
>JGI10211J14876_10000503_pt1 | contig 16798 bp, 11 predicted proteins | sample Etolagsediment_FD_14876 | JGI IMG/M metagenome (IMG submission 14876)
AGATGAAAAATTTTGTTGATGACATGGGTATCAATGGACACCTGACGATTATTCGTAGATGGAATACGGGTCAGGAAGAAGTCCTTTTAGATGATAGTAACATAATTGTATCAGGAATGGGCGTTGGTCTGTCCTATCTTTTTACTGGATCTGGCTCTGATAGTGTTCTTGATTATCAAATTGATCGTTTCCAAGTAGGGGTCTCAGGACCTCCTACAGGAGGTGTAACCAGTTCTATTTATGAACTCTCAGGGCAACTAACCAATACAGAATACGGAGCGGGAAGCAACCTATTCATAAGTGTAAACGGCCAGCTTACGAATGGATCCCTAACTACAGATAGAGCGTTTGCTCTTATTCCAAAAAACAAAATAACCAGAATTGGTGATTCTTCAGTGAGATACACTCTAGTTCTTGATGAAGAAGCTTGTAATGATTTGACTAGAGATGGTAACGATGCTAATATCAATGAAGTTGGGATGTTTATGAAAAATCCAACAGGGAATACTACTGACAGATCCATTTTAGTTTGTTATCGTACATTTAGTAATATCAGAAAGACTAATGATTTTAGTCTCATCTTTAGGTGGACATTGAACTTCTAAAATGCCTTTCAATAGAAACGATATCTATACCAGTAGCGGAAGCGTTCAGCTTTTCAACGAGTGGGTTCCTTATGTGTCCAAGTTTGACACAAGCTCTTTCTATAACTGGGAGCAAGACAACCTGCCTCTATACGATTTAGAGGAGCGCACCTACGAGCTTTGGGAGCAGAACGGGTACAATACTTCTGCTGGTATCCCTGGGTTAGCTCTTACTGTCTCTGCCGACGCTGCTAACACACCTGAAGGTCAAGCTGCCTTGCTTGCAAATAGAAATATTTTTACCAATCTCAGTTCCTGTATTGCGGCTATTCCTAAAGTTGTAAGATTTCCTGTTCTTGTTGAAGTTGGTAGCTTTGGAGACCTTGGTAATTTAGAGCTACACAATTTCCGAATTGAGGAGGGTGGCTCTATTGAGATTATCAATAGAAATTTTGCTAGAATGTATGATGTTTCTAGTGAAAGCAAAATCGTATCAGTTAATCCATCTTACAATCAGTCTCACAATCTAGCATATAGAGTTAGTTCTTTAGATACAAGTAATACACTAACCGATACTTCTTGTGTTCATCTTGGTGTTACAGTATTGAGCAGTGCTGGCGACACAAGATCAACAAATAATGGCAATAGGGTTCTTTATCCAAAACATAATCTAAGAAAAGCTCCATTGTCTGTTGCTTTAGGACAAACTGTGCTTGGTGGGGCTACAGTAAATAGATTTGATTTAGCTCCGTATGAAGCACTTGATTATACAGCCTTTGATAATACTTTAGGCAGTATTGATATTAGTGCAACAAATCAGGCAACTACTAATACTATTTATAGAGATGTCCTTGGAACTAATGAAGTAGGATTAGGAGGTTGTTTATACATCAATACACTTGGAAAGATTACAGTCAAAAACTGTGATGGTCCTATTTATATTAGAAACTTCTTTGTTGATGCAGCTAAAAATACAGCAGCAGTCAATAATTACGGTATTGAAATTATAAACTCAGATGTGCTTCTTGAAAACTGCACAGCGATGAGAGCTAATCTTGCTGGTTGGAAATTCAACAACTCTAAGGTTGTTCTATCAAGGTCAGCCTTCTCTTATAGAAACTATTCTATATCCTCGGTAAATGATAGATACCCAGAACTAGGATATGGATTCCATGCAGTAAATAGTGATGTTTCGATTAGCTCGTTACCCCTTGGTGAAGATTTTACTTCTATAGGAGACAACGGAGCATCTGGATCTGATTGTAAGATTGTTGCTTCAAGAAACTATGCGGGCTTTGTCCTCGATAATTCAAAGCTAACTGGAGGTGTCCGAAGGTTGATTGCAACCGAGTCTGCTAGAGGTAGTGTACTAGCATCAGAGCTAAATACAGGTTATGGTTTCCTTTTAGATAACTCAAAAGTTAATGTCAAAGGTTTGATTGATATTTATGGAAATGACAAAGGAATCCAAGCAGACAACTCTAAGTTTGTGTTTGAAAACCTTTGTGTAGATGCTCATAGTAATGAAGCTATCAGATGCAGAAACTCCGAGTTTATTTTTGACTCCGTAGCTGGACCAACCGCTGGTGGGCAGTCCGACAGACGCCAGTTGGATATGTCGGCTAATGGACAACACTTAGATCTACAAGGTAATAGTATATTCACCTTTAGAAGAAAGAATAATATTCCACAACTTTATGGAAACTCTAAGTTCGTTGTTGCTCACGGGGTTATTTCTTGGAATGCTCAAAATAAAGTAGCTCTTCCTGCATTCTCAGTGAATGATGGATCTATTCTAGACCTTGTTCACCCAAATATCCAAGTCAACGGTACTTCTGAAAATGTTGAAGACGCACCTTCCTACGGTAGAGCAATAAAAGCAAGCAACTCTTCAAAAGTTAGCTTATTTGGAAGTAAAACAGGATGTACCTTTGTTTATGGACCAGCAGGATACACTTATCAACAAAAGATGGCTGGTATCTATGGAGAAAATAATTCAACAATTAGTATCCACGGTCCTACTGCTATGGGCCAGTTTGGGGTTGATATCCTTGTTGAAAACAACTCAGTTCTCAATATCGAACCAGCTAGAAAAAGAGATAAGTTTGGTCTAGAGGTTAGTGGTTTTGACCTAAGCTCTGGAGAAAATCATACTTCTGTTGAACTTCATGCAACTCGCGCCTGTCTAGTAGCAAATAAAAACTCTACTATAAATATGGCCGATTTGGGAGCTTATCCATCTAACTGGGCCAGAACAAATACAGGTCTTCTATATTTAGAGAATGGATCAGATTACCCAGTAGATACTTTTGACATTAGTGCTTACACAGTGTCTGGATCATTACAGTTCTATCCTAACCCACAGGATACAACCGCAATTTCAAATTTTAATTTAGATGATCTAGCTACGGGCAAATCATTTACTCCAGCAAATAATCCCACATTTACTGATACAGGAGCTATTCTAAGATTCTTTGATACTAATACAGTTATTGGTTCTGTTGCAACCAATAATCAAGTTGAAAATCTTACTCAAGGAGGTGTATGTGTTAGGGCTACAGAGGATAGTGTGGTCAATGTCAAAAATGTTCACTTCCCACTTGGAACAAATGATAGTCCATTAGATGGTTTCTACTATACTACTAGTGGATCCTTATGTAATAGACTGATGATTTGGAATATTGCTGATACCTCTAGATTGAATGCTTCCCACCTTTCTGTTAGCGGTATGCACCCAGCAAGTATTCAATATCACGGACCTAGTGCAATCTGGGCATCATCCGTGGATGGAACCAATAAGGGTTCAGCATATGATGTTCCTGCCTCTGGAGCACCTTTAGGAACTCCAGGAACTGGTTCGTTGAGTGTTCTTGATGCATTTGGAGCAGGAAGTTCCGTATGGGTTGTTCCTTCTGGTGTAGACATAAACTCTACATTTAATAGATTCTATCCAATTTCTGGAACTGTTAATGATCAAACTGCGTCTGCGCTAACTCAAGCGGGCATCAATGTTAGTGGAACTACTACATACAAAATCGGATCGACACCACATACAAGTAATAATCAAGGTGTATTCAGAATTTATTGGACTCCTAGAACAAGTGCTAGAGCCCTACAAACAGACCTAAGTGGATATCTAAAAGGATCTCCACTACAGCACGCAGCAGATGGACCAATAAGTGGCGTATTAGGTCCAGCGTATCAACTGTTCGCTCAAGGGTATAACTGCTCTGCTGATCTGTCTGCGGTGTTCCCAACAGGTGCTACTAATGCTAGTGGTGATTACCCTGACCTACTTAGACTAAGTTATGATTCTGATGGAGATGGTATACCAGATCAATTATGGACTTCTGGATTCTATTACTGCTCAGAAATGTTAGATGAAAATCCAACACAATGTATTCTAGATGAGTCTGCTGCAAGAACATTTGCTAATGCTCAACATGCGAGTATCAATATTGCGGGAACCCCTAGAAAGGTTACTATAATAAGAGCTAGAGCGGACTCCTCTAGTAACAGACTTTCAGAAGCCTATGTAGGTGATACATCAGGCTCATTAGGATTCAAATCCGCTGCAATCTTCGACCTTTCGAGGGATAACTAATGGCTGAACAAATATATCAAGAAAGTAATTATAGATTTACTGATCCAATTCGTTTCTTCAAAGCTAATGATCCTTATTACTTTGAAGTAGATAATATTCCACTAAAGCAACTTCAAGAAAACTGTCTTTGGCTAAAAGATCAAGTAAGAAAAAATGCTACTGAACTTTTAGGAGTGAAGCGGTCTGATATTGACGAGCTTCGTCCATACGCCACTGGAGCAGATAGATTAGTTCGTGTCAAGCCAGGAAGATATACCGCCAGAATCAACGATGCTTCTACACGCCAACCTTTAGCTTATCTACGAAAAGTGATGGGAGAAGCTATTGGTGATGTTGATGCTTGGGCTGCTGCTACTCCAAACCCTGGAAGCTTTCCTAACGGAGGTAATGTGGATCTAGAGGCTGCTCTAGAGAAGTTCAAGTCTATCCTAGCCCAAGATGCCCTTGGAATGAACGGACTAGTTGAAAGGGCATTTACTTGGCCCGTGGTCGATTCTGATCGTGTTGTTGATGGTGACGGGGCTGATTTAGATACTACTAAATCCTGGCTATCTTATGGAGGATACGATGTGAACATCCCAGGTGGTGGTGCAAAGCTGTCCCCCTTCCCCATTACCGAAGCTATCGTTTGGGCCAAATCTAGAGGATCGGAGCTATCTGAAGTTACTCTTCCAAGCTTTGAAATTACTAATATCAATAATGGTTGGGCTAAATTCCCAATGACAGAAAGCTACTTTATCAAAGCTTGGCGTGGTGTTTCACGACTTGCCATTGTTGATATTGATGATGAGATTAGTGTCGAAGTTCCTGGATTTGATGCAGCAGATTTTTCATACACTGATGAGGAGGGATCTACTGTTGCTGTTGATGGGGTTCAACAAAGAATTGATCTTGTCTTTATATACAGTAAGCCAATCGACACTAGCGCGGTGCAGATTATTCAAGGCGGAACGGTTCAAAAAATTACTGAGCCTACCCTTGGTATTGTAAAGGGTGCAGGCATTAGAGCTAACTTTGAAGCAAAATTTACGGAAGTAGGCTCTGGGTACAAGACGAACTCAAATGATTCTATTCTTGCTGCTCCTGGGGATCAGTTCTCAGATACTATGGGATTCACCAGCACCTCTGCTAATGATATTGTAGAGAATATTCGAGGAAGTTTCCCTGCTCCTGATGATCTGCTCAACCTAGCTCCTCTTATCTCTGAGAAGCTAGAGGACAATGCTTATGAGCTTATAGGTCAGTCCATCCTACCTGTTGCCTATGTCTTTGTTCAAGGTGATTCTCAAGTTGTTCTCAGCACGGATGTAGTTGATATTCGTCCTCTTTTTAGAACAGCCGAGCTAACCTACAACGAGCGTGCAGGTATTGGTGCTGCCTATCCACAATTATCTCTTGCGAATCCAGCAGTAGGCAAGGGTCAACTTGATTATGAGCTAAAGCGAACTTATGATTCTATCAAAGGTCAATTAGATGTTCTTGCTAATGCGTCTGATGCTCAGAACTCCATGAATATTCTGGCTACTGGATATATTTTTGGTGGTTGGAATTTTGGACCAGAAGGTGCTTTATATGATTACTACCAAACAATATTTGCTGACGATACATTTCAATCTACTGATTCTGATGCTTACATAAAACAATATATAACATCCAAGTATGGTATTGGTAGTCAAGGTGCTTCTGTAAATATTCCTTCCTATCCTGATTGGGATCTTGCTCAATGGTGTATTATTCAAGAACTTGATGATAAGGGTCTGTACCCTAATGACTATATCAATACTTTTATCTCAGGAAAGGCTGGAGGGAGTGCCGCAGATCCTAGTATAGTTGCAGGAAGTTATAGCCAAGCAGTAAATCCTTCTGGAACTACGCTAGATGGAGGAGTTCCATCTAGATTGTCGAATTTTGATAATACCCAAGTCTCTCAAAGCAACACCGCATCTAAGGTAAACTTTCATTATATTTCTAAAAGAATCAAATTCAACCGCCCAGCATGGTTAGCAGATTATATCGTTGAGCCCTCACTAGTAAATTGTATAGCTCAAAATACTACAGGACATAATGGAAATCATATAACTCCAGCAAACTATGCTGGAACTTGGGTAGAAAAAGGCTTTGATGAATTTACGATTTATGTAGCATTCGCAAGTGATGATAATAACAACTACGGCAACCTTAGTCCTAGATTTCCAGCACCACACACACTAAAATACACCGTTTCAGGAAAGAAGAAAAAGAAAACAGTGACACAAACCGTGTCTGACAGAGCAGGTGAGAGGTTCTCAGGATTTATTGTCCCTGTAAGTGATATTCTTTATTCCGATACAGAATCTCTTGGAAATTTAGGAAACGGTTATGTCGGAAACCCACGAATAGGAAAATGTACTTATCCTACAATAATGTGGAAAATGACAGGTATTCCACAAACTGATTCAGGATTCTTGTTTGGAAACCTCAACGCAACTAATCCCACAATCTCTGTGAAGAGCTAATGTCTGACAAGGTTACTTTTGGATGCGGAGAATTTCTTCCTGGTCTAGGGCCTGGAAATATTCCTGAATTCGATGGTGGAGGAACTATTGATGCTGGTGGAGGTGACGACACCACCACAGTAACCCCTACCGACCCAAAAGCCCCTATTGATCCAGTTCAGCCTCCAGGGGATGGAGGTGGTCCTGGAGGTGGTGGCCTTGGTGGTCCTTCTGGTGAATCTCCTACTGATCCTCAAGGTCCTGCTACCCCTGGTCCTGGAGGTCCTGCTCCTCCTGGAGGTGGTGGCGGAGGTCCATCTACTCCTGGTCCTCAAGGCCCTGCTCCACCAACAATAAGTACTAATGGAGGTGGTGGAGGTGGTATTATTTTTGTTGATGGTTCTGTTACCGATCAGGACTTAGCTCCACCAACAATAACAACGATTGACGGAGGTGGGGCTGGAGATGGGGCTGGAGATGGGGCTGGAGGAGGAGGTAACGGAACTCCTACTTTAGATAGTGGCTCTATTTCAACGGGAGGAGCCTTATTTGATGCTGGTAGTAATGTCAGAACTAATACCTCATTTAGGGATCAACCTGGATCTGAGGATCAGGCAGGTAACGGTCTAGTAAGATCTGAAAGTTTAGATGGTAATTTTATAATCAATAATGCAATAAGTACTGGGGAGATAAATCTAAATGATCCTACTTTAGCAGCCGCTATTCTTAGAAAAAATCCTTATGGTGTTCAAGATAGTACAATCGCTGTTCTTACCACTCCAGAAGCTCCAGATTTAGTTCCTAATGATTCTGGATTTAGAGAATTTTTTAGAAATAACATAGATAGCAATCTACATTATGTTCTAAAGAATCGTCGTAATCCAGGAAACTGGGATAGCAGAAAAGCGTTTGGAATTACTCCTGCGGTTATTTATGAAAATTTGAATAGCGAAGTTCGAGACATTTTAGATAAAATCAAAAACTATGATGGAACTAAGTTGAGTATCAATCAGATATTCAATCTAATTGGTTCTAGAGTTTTGGATGGAACTTTGAGTACTCTGTCTAAAAAAGATCTAATCAGTCTAGCAGAAAATAGTATAAAACAAAATCCAGTCGTTATAAAACCCTCTACCATTCCTAGAGTGAATGAAATTGCAGTTCTATCTCTTATTGATAAGAATAAGTTTTCTGTAGATAAAAATAAACTTTCTGGTCGTGATAAAGAGATTATAAAAAACTGGAAAGTTCTGCCATCAGATGTGGATATGTATATTCCTGTTGTTATTAGAGGAGTAGAAAAAAAATATTACATCAACGATGATGGAACTTTCATTGATCGTGTAACTTTATCTTTGCGTGATGGCGATTATTTTGATATTACTATTGGTGGTAAATCAGAGCGTCTGTATACAAAATCAGAAAAAGATCATGCTTTTGTTCTTCCTGAACGCACACGGCAAAAAGCTATTAGTTTACTAGGTGGACAAAGTGGCAGAACGCTTGAGGTAAGTGCTCCAGCGTCAGTAGCATCGGGGATTGAGTTTGAATCCTCTCTTTCTGCCCCTAGACAAGCATACTATCTTCTAAGCTGTAATCTTAGTTCTCTCTACACACGCCCCTCTCGGTCTGAAACATTCTTACTCAAAGATACTACCGTTGAGTATAAGCTCATGGATACTGTTACTGTCGAAGGTAGGAGCGAGGCAGACGAGTTTATAAAATATAAAGCTAATAAAAGAGTTTTCTTGATTGATGATTCGGACCTTCTATTAGATTATGTTGAAACAACTTCGTCTCTAAATCTAACTCAAACCGATATTCTTTTTGATTCTCCCAAAGAGAACAAGAGTATACCTCTGCTGACTCGACAAATTCCCTGGTACATTATGTTGTATCCTACCAATCGGACAGACTATAACCTGTTCAATTCTAAATCTAAAATTGAAGATATTTCTAGAGATGGATCAATTACTAGGATCCTAAGATGCAGAACTAGTATTGTACCTGAATTTTCTAAATCGCAAACTAATAAATTTATTAGATATGATGTTGTAGATCGAGATGGGGTAGATGTCTATGGTGTAAAAGATACACAGGCTAGAACAACTATAATCAATATCCAGGATAGGCCATTCAAACAAGCATATCGAGATCGAGGAGAACTCAAGGGAACATCAGACTATACTCCCAAGAGAAAGAAGACAGGATTTAGATTGATTAGAGAAATTATCAATGAACTTGATACTAATTACGAGCTTTCCATAAATGGTATTGGTAAATCTCTTACTGAGTTTGATGTATTCAGCAGACTCACGCTAGAGCAGTTCAATAAGCTTTCTAGATTAGAGAGCTTCAATACTATCAAAAAAGCTATTCAAAATGGTCTAATCAATAATGTCAAAATAATTCCACCAGTTAGTAGAGCAGATAAAAGAATTTCTTTCAACAAGACTCAGCTAGTTCAGAGGAAAACTACCGCTCTGCCTGATACTTTTAGACAGATCAAGGCGACGAATACAGGACTTACGATTGTATCGCCTAATGAGGATGGAGTTGGTGGATTCGTCCCCTATCGCTAATTCACAAAATATAAAATAAAATCGAGAATAATGGATTTGATCGCTAGATATGTTTAGAGATGCAAATCTTCACATCATTTTTTATGAGATAGAAAAATGGATCATTACAGACTAAGTGACGAACTCCGTCAACAACTACTAGAGAACGCTGCCTGGGGAAAGGCTGGTGTCACTCCTCGCCTAGACGAGAAGAAATCAAGCTGCGCTGATGACAGCGAAATGCCCGCCAAGAAGAAGGCAAAGAAGAAGGAAATGGAAATGGAAGAGGCCGAAGAGGTCGAAGGTGAGGGTCTTGAAGAGGCCGTTCATGTTTGTCCCCTTTGCACTTCTCAGCTTGACGAGTCCATTGATGAGGAGCGTATCCTTGAACACCTCAATGTCGTTGTTGGCCTAGTTGATCGTCTTACCCAACTTCAAGAGGGTGAAGAGGATATCGAGTCCGTTATTGACGAAACTCTTGCCGAGCTTCTTTTTCAAGATCTAGACGAAGAGTGAGGACAGGGAGGATCTACGGATGAAAAGTATCGGAGACTTTGCGGAACAGCTAATCCTAAACCAAACCCAAAGCATCAAGGAAGGAAAAGAACTTCCTCCTCAAGCTAAGGGTAATGGTCTAGCTCCTGCTGGTAAAGATATTTCAAAGGTTGAAGTTCCTGATTCTTTCATGCGAGAGATTCTGGGTGAAAGTTTTCATCCACAAGATACCCCTGCCGCAGATTCTATTCCTGAACTAGTTTGGAGTGATAGTGAGCCTGAGCAGCAACCACAGTCTCTAACTGAGGAAACTGCTCAACAGCTTATTCCACTTTTAGAAGAGGTAAGATCTCTTCTAAAAGAGATGAGCGGCGCTATGACTACAACTGGTCAACTAGGTGTAAATCTAGCTGGTCCTCAAAAGAAAACCTCAACTCAAGCCATTGAGAAGAAGTATGGGTATATTTCCGCACGACCCGCTACTAGCAAAAAAGATATTCTAAAACAGTCTATCAGGAGCAAGCTAAAGAAGAGATGAAACTGACGGAGGCTATTGATAGTATTAACGAAGCGCGAGGCTCAAAAGAGGGTAGAAAAACTTATACCTCTAGAGAAGGCGCAAAGCGTGATACTAAAAAGGCTTTCAAAGGTCGAGTCCGTACCTACGATAGTATAAAGAAAGCTCTTTCTGATGGTAAGTATGGCGATATCTTTACTACCAAAGCGGCAGGTAGACTTTATGTAATCTCCAAAGGCAAATGGGGGGCTAAGAGCGGTAAGGGAAAGATTGCTAAGGGATTCACAAAAGGGAGCGCAACTCCATCAGCCGATTGGGGTAGCGTCAAAAAGCACGCTGCGAGAACCATGCTTCGCTATGGTAGGGCTTCCGATAAGTTAGCTCAAAAATACGGTAGTAGATCTATCAAGAAAGAACGAGGACTAAAGTACAAATGACACACCTAATTCAAGATGTATTTATTGTTGAAAATCTTCAGGTACTAACTGAAGGTTCTAAGAGCGATACTATGAAGATCAAAGGGATCTTTGGTCGCTGTAACGAAAAGAATAACAACGGTCGTATTTATCCTACCAAAGTTCTTGAGAGCCAATTGAGCAAAGTTCAACCTCTTATTTCAGAGCGTCGTTTATGTGGAGAGCTTGATCACCCACAGAACGATACTGTAAAGCTTTCAAACGCTTCTCATCTTATCACTAAGCTTGAGATGAAGGGTAATGAACTTATCGGTGAAGCTGAAATCCTAAAAACTCCTGCTGGCCTTACTGCCAAAGCTCTAATTGAAGGTGGTGTAAAGATTGGTATTTCTTCCCGTGGTATGGGTACATTATCTGAGGATGCCCAAGGTAACAAGATCGTCAACGAAGATTTCCGCCTAGTCACCTTCGATCTTGTTGCCGATCCCTCCACCCGTGGAGCTTTCCCAGGTCTCTCTGAGTCCACTCAATCTCAGTTTGCAAGAGAGAGCCAAAGTAAATTAGAGAAAGAGCAAAACTTTGTTACAATGCTTCGCTCCAAACTTCGTGAGGCTTATGATCCTTGGATTGAAGAAGCTAAGACCAAGAAGAAAAAAGCTAAGAAAGATATGCCTGGAAATCAAGAAGCTCTTGATACTGATGGTGATGGCAAGATTGAAGCTTCTGATCTTGCTGCTCTTAGAAGAAGCAAAGAGGGCATGATGGAGGCTGTCAAAGCCGATGGAAGTTGGCACAAAATTGCCTATACTCTTGCTGAGGCTTTCGCTGATGAGCTTGAAAAATCAAGGTCTGATTCCAACGAAAGAATGAGCCAGTCACCTGATTCTGATAAAGGAGGTATTCTTGCTAACATGCGTGCAAGGGCCCAAGCAAAGAAGATGGAAATTGCTCGCGCAAAAGGAGTTGCTAAGGGTTCAAAAATTATTGCAAAGGGCGATGTCAAATCTGCTCGCATTAGACAAAAAGCTCAGGATGCTGCTGCTGCTGGTAAGCCAGTAACTGGTGGTGAGAAAGCTGCTGCTGCCGCTGGTGCCGCAGGAAGGGCTATAGCATCTGCTACAAAGAAAGCCCCTGGTGCGATCAAGAGTGCTGCTGAAAAAACAACTCAGGCTGCTGAGAAGTTTGGCGAGCGTTTAGGTAAGGCCAAAGTTCGCGGCATGAAGCAGCAACAGGCCAAGAGTAACATCGCTGCAAGAAATAAGACTGATCGTGATGCTCGTCTAGCTGCTGCTTCTAAGTCGAAAGCTGATGCTTCTAAGTCGAAAGCCGCTGAGGCTGCTGGTAGAGCACAGATGGACGCTGATACTGCTGATATTAAGCGTAGAGCAGCTAACAAAGCTGCAACCTCAGCAAGTATGGGTAGAAAAGGCTCCTTTGGTGCTGGTGTAGGTGCTAAATCAAAAGAAGATGAAGCTTCCCGCCAAGCAACTCGAAAGGCTATCGCTCGTAGAGAGCGCAAGACTGGTAAGAAGGTCAAGCTTACACCACAGCAAGCAGTAGCTGTAGAAAAAAAAGTCTATCGCCAGTTTGGCTTTTACCTTGCAGAAGCTTTCGGTCTTATTGGTGAGGATCAGGCAGAAACTGCTGTTAGAGATGCTCGCCGTGATGCTGCTGCCAGGGAGGATGCTCGTAGACGAACTGCTCATCGTAAGCGCACAGGACAAGAGCCCAGATCAGGCAGCAGACTGGATAAGGAAGGAAAACCTCAGCCTGGAAGGAGGACCGTTAAGAAATATCGTGACCCCTCTGAACCTTCACGACCCTGATCACATACATTTTCTAAAAAAAATCACGCTTTAGAGAATTCACTTATACATACCAATAGAATCTAGGAGATCTACTCATGAGTAATATAAAGAATATTGCCGATATTCTTCCTGAAGGACTTGATGAATCTACCATTCAAGCTGTTTTTGAACTGGTAGATTTTACTATCAATGAACAAGTCGCTGAAAAGGTAGGTTTACTTGAGGCCAAAGTAAACGCCTATCTTAGAACTAAGGTTGATCGGCTAAAGGAACAAGCTCTTGCTGAACTTAGCGAAGAAAGCGAGGTTTTCCGTAACGCTCGCTTATTTGAGTCAGTAAGAACTCTGATGGCCCTAGAACTAAATGGCGCAGACGAAGATAATGCTCTTTCTGAGATGACCTCACAACATGGGGAACTTCAGGAAGAGTTTGATGTTTTGACTGGTCAGGTCAATACCCTGGTAGTTGAAAACGAAAAACTTCAAAACACCATTAAGGTTCTCAACGACAAAATTTCTATTCAAGAGAATGTTGTCGAAGAGCTTGAAGGCCACAAAGCACAGCTTCTCGAAGAAGTTGAGAATCTGGTAGCTGCTAGGGATGAGGCATTTGCATCCTCTGAACAAGCAGTTGTTGTATCTCACGCTGATGTTGAGATCAACGAATCGAAAACTCGTCCTTCTAACGAGTTTTTAACTGATGAGGTCATGAAGTTCATGCCCTTTTCCTCCCAAAAATAAAAGGAATTTATTCAAATGGAAATGATGCATCGCACTGACGATTCGCTAGTCCAGAAGTGGGAGCCTGTCCTTGAGGGCATCGACAACGATTATACCCGTCGAGTTACCGCTCAACTTCTTGAGAACCAAGCAAAGTCTATTGTCGAGGAGCGACTTTCTGAGGATATTACCGCTGCTGCTACCACCACTGGTCAGCTTGGTACTTTCCAAAAGTTTGCTTTCCCTCTTGTTCGTCGGGTTTATCCCCAACTTCTAGCCAACAGCCTTGTTGGCGTTCAGCCCATGCAGGGTCCAGTTTCTCAGGTTTTCTACCTCGGTAACAGCCGCGCTAAGAGCGGTGGTGGTGCTGGTAATGTACAAACTATTTACAGCAAGTTCAACCTGACCTACAGAGGTCTTACCGCTTCCTCCATCGGTTCTGATGGTGCTGTTGGTGGTGCTGCTGGTGGTATTTTCCAAACCGACTCGGGTATTGGTACTGCTACTGGCCTTGATGGTGATGCCGCTCAAAGCGGTTTTGATGTCTCCAACGTACTTAACACTCTTTCTGGTTCAACAGAAATGGTCGGTGCTGGTGCCCCATCGGGTACTTTTGGTGGTCGTATCGCTGGCTGGCCTAACCCCGATGCTCTTATGGGTTACACTCTTTCTGCTGGTGAGCGTCTAACTGGAACAGGTATTCCCGAGATGACCTTCCACATCGAGCAGGAAGCAGTTGTTGCTAACACTCGTAAGATGCGTGCTCTTTGGACTCTTGAGGCTTCACAGGATCTCAAGGCTTATCACAACCTTGATCTTGAGCGCGAACTTACTGATCTACTTAGCAAGGAGCTTCAGCTTGAGATCGACCGTGAGCTTATCGAAGACCTTCGTATGATCGCTTACGGTCTTCGTGGTCGTAACCTTGGTGGTGTAAACCAGAATCTTATGGATTCTAGCTACATCAATCTTGGTCAAACTGGCACTACTTTCCCTGGTCTAGGTGGAGCTACGAACGCTACTGATTCAACCACTTTCGTTCCTGCTCAGTTTACCTACGACTTTAGTGATGATCTCACTAACTCCACTGGTTCTGAGAGTTCTAACATTTTTGTTATCGACTTTAGCCAGTCTAGCCTTGCTCTCTACCCCCGTCATGTCGGTGAGGTATATGCTAACCTGCTTGCAATCATCAACCTTGCTTCGCAGGACATCTACCGCACCACTATGCGTGGTCCAGGCAACTGGCTCCTCACCTCTCCCCTTGTAGCCTCTCTACTTGAGAGTGCCGCAAAGCTTGAGGGTGGTGTTCAGCCTGCTGATGGCCCCACCAACATTGGTGGTAACTCAATTGAGTACAAGGGTAAGTTTATGGGTCGCTACGACCTGTATGTTGACCCAATGTACCCAACTGATGAAATTATGGTTGGCTACAAAGGTGCTAACGCTATGGACGCTGGTTATATCTACGCTCCATACATCCCACTACAGCAGCTTCCAACCATTACGGATCCTGAGTCCTTCCAGCCAAGGAAGGGTATCCTTACCCGTTACGGTAAGGTCCAGATTGAGCCCATGAACAGGTTCTATCGCATCATCCGTATCGTTGGCCCAACTGCCAACTACCTCTTCAGCCCATTCGCTAGAAACACCAGAGTTCTTGGTGGCTCAGTAAGCTGATCTGATTAGGTAACTAATTATGAGGGCCTGAGGTTTTTTTGTTCCTCTGGCCCTCTTTCTTTCCTATATAAACTAGAAAGATTATGTATAAGTATAGAAGCAAATGCCGTTGGAATATGCTTCTTCATATAGATGGGGAAGTGGTTGAGATAAGACCTTCAGAGCTTTTTGAATCAAAAGGCCCTGTAGAGTCTAGATACTTAGAGCTAGTTAGTGAACCCAAAAAACTGGGTAGACCTTCAAAAAAAGCAACGGAGAAATTAGATGCCAGCAGCAGCACCAAGAGTAGATCCTAGGCTACTAGGATATGGAGACACCTTTGGAACCTATGCAGGTAGGAACTTAGGGGATACTGATATTTACTCGACTGCTATTGATACATCTAAACTCAATAATAGTACCTTTGAAGGTGGAATTGAGCTTACTCAATTTGAACAAACAATCAAGGATTATATCCTTGGGAGACTAGGACATCCAGTAGTTCGGGTGGAGCTTACAGACTTCCAAATCAAGTCGGCAATTGATGAGTCTATTACTAATCTAGACTATCATGCTCCTTTCTGGTGTACTCAGATGGCTGCATTTGAAACCTCAGGAGGAATCAATGCCTATATGCTACCTCTGCACATCGCTAACAACCTTACCTACTGTGCATACAAGAAGTCCTTATTGAGCATTCAAAATATGGCAGGAACCTTGGAGTTTGATTTCTTTATCAAATACTTCCAAGATAACTTCCTATTTAGTAATTTTGCCGTATCTGATTTTTATCTAATGCAAATGAACTTAGAGATGATCAGAAAGATTCTAAGCCAAGAAGGTTCCTGGGATCTCATCAACGGTAATGTTTTACAACTATATCCAACTCCTTCTTATAATGGAGAAACTGTTATCCTTGTTTATCGTGGTTTAGATACAGCAACGATACATCCTTATTATAAGAACTGGATTCAACGATACGCTCTAGCTGTCGCTAAGGGGGTCCTTGGTGAGATCAGAGGTAAGTATTCCTCCCTTCCCTCGCCAGGAGGAGGTGCAAGTCTAAATGGCGCTGCTCTTACTCAACAAAGTGAGCAAGAAAAAGAAAAGCTCAAAGAAGAGCTTCTATCTGAAATTGAAGAGCCACCTGCCTTCACGATGTTCTGATGCCACTTACACCAAAAGGAAAAAAGATCATGGCTTCTATGCGGAAGCAGTATGGTTCTGAGAAAGGCGAGGAAGTTTTCTACGCCTCTAAAAATAAAGGCACCATTAAAGGTGTAGAAAAAACTGAGGAGACTAAACCTATGAGTTATATTCAAAAACTGCTTGAAATGAAAAGGGATCCTGCTAAGGCTAATGAGCCTGACGGACCTAAGACACCCTATCGTTCCGTATCTGGAGGAAAAACTGGAGACATCAGCACGGGTAATAGGCTGATCAGGCCTGGGCTTAGTGGTCGTAGAGACACTGGAAAAGCAACAAGCAATATCAAAAGTAGGGTATCACAATATACCGCAGGACCAAAAGGAAAGCTTCCTGGAAAGCGAGAGGATTCCCACACTGTCTACAAGCACATGGGGATTCTCATGGCAGAGGCTCTTGGTCATCGTGTTGATGAAGTTGCTCCTCTTATTGCTGCGGCGGCTAGAACCGCAGCAACGGGAGCTAGAACCGCAGCAACGGGAGCTAAAAAATTAGCAAAAAATAAAGCTGTTAAGAAAGCAGGCGAGTTAACAAACAAAGCTGCTGATAAAGCAGGCAATGTTGCAACCAGAGTTTTAACTCTCAAAGCTCCTAAAAATGACGCTAACATAGCCGTCAGAGATGGTGAAGTGACTGAAGAAGAAACGGAGCCCGCAGAGAAAGATCTAAAGAAAGCAAATAAAGATGTTCACACCCGCAAGCGTGTGAAGGGCGAAACCCCCAAAGAGACTAAAGATTTTGATCAAGAAGTTGAA
>JGI10211J14876_10000504_pt1 | contig 16777 bp, 13 predicted proteins | sample Etolagsediment_FD_14876 | JGI IMG/M metagenome (IMG submission 14876)
AAAGTACGGCAGGAGATTTTTATGATTGAGGTGGATAGGTAAATCGGGACATCCTGTAAGAAACTAAGTGCTTCGATTCGCAAATACTAAAAAGTATTTGAATAAGTATAATTTTTACAATTGCTCACTCGGCTCGGCCTAGCTCGTCGTGGGCAGCACTTAGTCCCGCCCTCGGCCATGAATCTGTCGAGAGCCTCCAGGTCGAACGACTCGAGCCGAATGGAGTAAATAAATACGTCATCGAATTTATGAATCGAGGGACTAATAAAATCAGCCAATCAGTTAATAATTTTTCTCGCATGCAATAGCCTCTCTCCTTTCCACGGCATATCCTATGCCTGGAACATTGATTCCTGGATGCCTGAAATAAATTAACGGACAACTGACAACCTTTAGCGGAAACCACCTTAATTCCAATAACAGCTAACCTTCTCAGCTAACTGGAGTACTGTGTTTGCATAATACACGCTGTTATTGTATCTGAGAATGATCTTTTGTTTCTTTTTATATATATTGTCCTCTCTCCATTTATGGGCTTTGAGGTAAGAAGCGATGCTTGCAATGGCATCGTCATGCTGGAAAAGATCAATCTTTTTATCTCCGTTTCCATCAGATCCGTATCTTTTGATATTTGAAGGAAGAAACTGCGGTAGCCCAATAGCGCCCTCTGTTGAGCCCTTTATACTAAAAGGATCAATAGTGTGCTCCTTGGCATAGGCGAGAAGGGCCTTTAGTTCCCTGTAGGCCCTGGTACTCTTTTTCTTGAGCCTTGTTTTAATCTGGTCGGGAGTCAGGCTTGATCTCTCTTTTACGGGGATTCGGTTGACGATCTGTTGATAAATTTCTGCCTCTAAAGAAAGTGACTGTGTTACCAAAATATTGACTGTGTTAAAGGATCCGGTATATTTTCCAAATGCAGTCTCTACCGAAAGGATTGCTACCACCACAGGGGCGGACACGCCGAAATGGTTCTCTGCCTTTTTAAGGGTTGTACTATGAGCTTCGAGGTAGGAGACCGCCTTGTTTACCGAGTATTGTGTGAGAAATTGGGCATAATTAAGATTTGCCTCTTTCCTGATCAGACTTTTTGCTACTACCTCATACATTAGCTCAAGCTTAGGATGAGTAAAAAGCGTGCGTAAAGTTTTTTCCTCTACACCATCCCCCTGTAATCGCGTATATAAATGTTGAAAAACCGAATTAACATCTTGTGCATTGGCAGGATGCGAAAATAGCAGCTGTGTTGTAATTAGAGAGATAAAAAGAATACAGATGGCGAGATATTTCATGAGGTTATTATATGTGATAAGTAGGCCAAAATTTAGATTTGTTGGAAAGTTCACAGGTTAAACTATAATGAACTTCATTGGTCAATAGTTTTCGATGTTAATTGTAATAAGACAGCAGATTGGTTTAAGAAAGAAAAATGTGCACCTAAAAGATTTTGATCTCCTTGAGAGATCGCTCTTTTGTTTCTAAGGATACGCCATCGTGTACGGCCTTGTCAGCTATATCTTTTCCGAGTAAGGCGGCGCCAACAGCACCGGTCAGCAGAGGTTCAGGTGGGATGGCTACTGCATGCCCCAATTTATCAGAAAGCGCCTTTACAAGGCCCACATTTTTTGCTCCTCCGCCGGTAACAATCACTTCCTCAGCCACATGGAGCCTATTTGCCATCCTTGAGACTCGGTTTGCCAGTGATTCATGAATGCCGGCAACTAAATTGTGGAGAGACACACCTTCTGACAACCTGGCTACCACCTCCTGCTCGGCAAATACAGTGCAGATATTGCTTATTTTCGCAGGATTGTTGCCTTCCAAACCTATTGTACCCATTTCTTCTATTTTAATCCCTAATGCATCAGCAATAATCTCCAAGAATCTCCCGGTACCGGCAGCACACTTATCATTCATAACAAAATCTACGGGTTTGCCATTGTGTATCTTTATCCCTTTACAATCCTGACCTCCTACCTCAATAATTGTTTTGGCNTCGGGGAAAAAGTGTGCCACTCCTTTGGCATGACAACTAATTTCCGTTATTTGTTTGTCAGCAAATGGAACATTNATTCTTCCATATCCCGTTGCNACCACATAGGTGATNGCCTTAAANGGGAGATCAANATCGTTCAATGCCTGCTCCATTACCTTATTGGCCAATCTTCTCTGTTCCGGACCGGTAGGCCCTATAATAGAGGAGATGATCCCTTTGTTCATGATCACCACCTTTGTCATAGTAGAGCCTATATCAATGCCAGCAAAATACTGTGTCATGTCTGTTACCGTGGTACACAATGGTAGTGTACTCTTATTACACCTTATTTTTCTTTGCTTGCTCCAAGGTTTCAATAAATGCGTCAATCCTGTTTCTTGTATCAACCTCGGAATACGAGCTTATATCTATTATATCACTTTCCAGGATTAACGATGGAAGTTCCCTTTTTCTCGTTTTTTTCTCCCCGTCTTTTCCTAATATCAATACAGGTATCGGTTTGTATATCTTTCTCAATTGATTCAACTGCCAGATCAGTCCAAGGTGCCACGTTCGACATGAAAAGGCCTCATGCATGACAACACCATCAATCTGATAGTCTTCAATATATTGTATTAAACGTTCCACATCCGGCTCTGATCCAGGCCGTTTTTTTGCCTTGTCATACCAGTAGGTCCAGTATCCAAACCATCTCCAGGCGAGTCGCTCAATAGGATCATTGGTATCAGGTATGTTGAGCCTGTAAATGGGTTCGATCATCCGATAGGTTGTCTCAACTGGAAATACCGCACCTTTGCTGTTAAAATAATTAAAGTCGGTCAGGGCAAACCATGATGGCAATCCACCACCCCACAGGAGGCGGTATTTTTCATTCTCAACAACGCCCTCTTTTCGGGCAATCTTATCCTTAAGCTCCTTATTGAGCCCCAAATAAAAATCATAGCATTGCTGGGTACCCATCATAAAGACCATTGGCACCATGGTATTCATGGCGTCTCCTGTGCCCATCGGTGTAGGTACAGCCCTCCTCAGTTCATAGGTTTCCCAGATAAGATTCCAGGTTCGCTCGCCTAAATCAACGAGCTCGCTCAACCGGTCGTAATCCATTTTCTTTCCTGTTTGTTTCTCAAGGAATGTAACCAGTCCACGAAGCTCCTCTGTGATATGTTTTATATAATAATCTTGAACATCAGCAACCTCGATATCATCCTCATACAAAGGATATGGCAGGGCAATATCATAGACAGGAACATCGGGCATGAATTGCTGCGCTGCCTGATACCACTTGTTTCTCGGGTCACACAAGATCTGGCCACTTGAGAGCATCATATCCGGTCGTGCCTGTCCTTCCCATGGCGCATCTGGAGGCATCTGGCCAAGTTCTTCTCTCCATTGATCAAATCCAAGCCCGCACAGGGCATAGGTACAGAGAGAGCGTGAAAATCCCAAAGATTCTGCTCGCTCTAAAAATCGTTCCGCATCCCTTTTTGCCCCGCATATACCGGCATAGTTCTCGGTCCAGACCGGCACGATATCCATGGCCCATAGGATTTCATCGTATGAACACACAATAAATGAATAGGCAAGCTTCTTGCCTTCTTGTTTTGCTTGTATCGTACCACCGATCGCTGCTTTTACCATTGGGCCAATGGAGGCAGCAGCCTGGGTTGCTGTTCTTCGTTTCTTTCGTACCTCTTTTTTTTCCTCTTCAGCCATTTGTATATCCCTCCTTATCGTTCATCGTTTTCCGAGGGCTTTCGAGTTCACGAATTCCTCGGAGTTTGGAAACAACGGACAATAGACAACTGACAACGGACGTTACCATTATCCTATTATCTCAAAAAATGCCTGTATTCGTGTGCGTAGTCTACCAATGGTGCCTGCTGAGTATTCATCCTCGAGATAAAGAACCGGTATTTTTAGAGAATCAAGGTAGGCTTTTCTTGCAGGCACCTCAAAACCAAATGGATCACAATATTTATAAATATAGAGGATCACACCATCAACATTAAATTCCTTGCTTAAGGAGCCAATATCACCAAATCGTGATTCAAGATCTTCCTGATAGGTTTCACCAACCTTTTCCCTGTAGGTTCTGGGGCAATTGATTTTGTCCAGATACCGATGAGCAAGTGCCTTCATAGGATCACCTCCAACCTCTGTATGAGGCCAGTAATCCCTGGTGCCGATACAAAGACTGTCAGCAACCACATTGGCGCCACTATCCTCAATGAGCTTGATAAAGTCAATATTGTCCACGCACGCACCGTCAATCAGTATTCGAGGTGCCTTTGCATACGGCGCTTTGTTTCTTTGCGTGAGTTTTTCTAACACCTCATCAAATAATTCATTCGATTCAGTAACAGGCAGACTCATTCCTACGGTTAATATTGTTGCTAATTCTGCGCCTGAAACTAACGGTGGATCCGGTTTCCTCAATTCATACAGGGCCTTTGCCTTGTCCCTGTTTTTATTGTACAAATCAATTGTTTGAGCAAGGTTATCATCTGAAATCTCTTTGCCGACGAATCGTCCCAGACTTTTTCTAAATGTATTAAGCTCCGCAATAAAAAATTCCATTGATGATGCGGTGATTGTGTGAGGGACATTAATAAAATGGGAGTAGGGCAGGCCTAACGAATACCGCCAGGTGCTATAAGTTCTGGCCAAGCTGTCGCAGGCATGGGGAATAATGAGACCGTCAGAAAATTCATATCGCCCCTTTAATGATACATCAAAGCAACTCCGTACAAAAGGGCATGCGATGGTCTCTAAATTGGTATCTCCCTTGGTGATCGGTTCATGCACATCACCCCGTATCCTGAAAGGTACACATCCTGCTGCTGTAATAATTTCCACTGGAACAAGCGAGCAAAGATAGGCTATTATTTTCTGACCCTGATCTTTTAGTTCTCGTGCCCTGAGCCCATAGTTTTGATAATAGGTCTCGACCTTTTGCAAGATGTCACTATTTTTTTCATCCATCAGCTTTATCTCCTTTTTATTATCTATCAAGTGTCCATTTTTGAAAAAATTTAACGCAGTTGGCAAATTTATACCCATAAAGTGGCTACTTTATAGCTACAAAGTAACTAAAATACTATTATATGTCAATACATTCTCGTTTCTCCAAAGATCTCCTATCCAGTCTTATTAATTTTACCCACCCACCTCGCCTGAGTCCCGATGATCGGGACGATGGCGGGCAGGTACTCCAATTGGGGCTAAGCCCCAAAGTTTGCCAGAGAGAAAAAATCATTGTATTTTGAAACTAAAATTCGGATACTGGTATGTTAGCCAATAGCTGCAAGACCTATTCACCGCAAAGGTGCAAAGAACGCAAAGATAGTTTTTGCCTTCCGCTGACCCCAGAGGAATAGTCTCCGCATTCCACAGGGCGGAGGAGGGCGGAAGGCAAAAAGGAATCTTGCCATTGTAAGAACAGATGACGCGATTTGTTTATAGATTAATGCTGGTTTTTTCGCCCGTAGGGCTGATGCTATTTTCACGTGTCGTCCTCTCAACGGCACGTGAAAAAATACTTCTCTCAGCGCCCTCTGCGTCTCGGCGGTGAAATAGATATTGCACTAATCATTTGGAGATTTAGTGCTGAACCGCAGATTTTGAAAAAAATCTGTTGCGTTTCTTTTTAAATGATATATTTTACGCTGTAAGGAGGTAAGAGATAATGACTGAGAAGACGGAGTTAACAGCCAGCTACGACCAAGACTCAAAAAGATATCACAGGTATGTGATTGACGAAGGCCAGGGGATTGTTGGGAATATTTATGTCCCAAAAGAGAAAGATATTCCAAAGGAATTAAAAATTACACTTCGGGTTAAAGATTAACAGCCCCCTTCAAAAAAAGAGCCCTTATGGATAAAAGAGAAATCCATAGGGGCTTTTTTTGTGCTAGCCATTGTAAACTATAAATGTATAAACGTTTGATGCAGATGTTTTTATTGGTTCCTATTGCATTTATTGCAAAATAAATTGCATTTATTGCAAATATATGTTATTAACTATTTCCTCATAGGATTTTAGAGAAACGGATATTAAAAAAAATGCCAACAGATCTTAACAAGTTTAAAATCCTCGAGAACTTGGAGCTCCTTTCAGAATGGCTACGTGTAAAATATCCGGATGATACTTTCGAATTGGTTGTCGTGGGCGGAGCCGCTATGGCACTTGATGAGTTCAAAGACCAGACCAGGGACATCGATCTCATATTACCGGAAATATTGCCTGCTGCTCTTAAAGAGGGGATCGCGCACGTCAGTAAGGCGAAAAGACTACCCCCGGAATGGATTAATTCCAATGCGGCAAACATTCTAAAGAAATTAAGACCAACAAAAGGATTACCGGAGTATTTCAATGAAACTTCCAGGACGATTGACATCGGTGACAACCTGAAGATTACATTGATTGGTAGGCAGGCTTTAATTGGCATGAAACTTCTTGCATCTACACCGTCATACACCAAGCATACAGATGATATAAGAAGCCTGAACCCAAGAAAAAAGGAAATTGAAGAGGCAGTACGATTTGTATTAAGCATTGATAACGATGAATTAAGAAAAAAAGATTTGCGAATTGTTCTTAAGACTATAGGATTCGATTTTGATGAATTTACCGAAAACAGTAAAAGATAGGGCGCGCTTTATAATCCGAACTGCGTGGGTGACCATGGGAATCCCCTTTGATGTCCCAATGGTCAACGAAAAACAGGAGGGCATTATAGACGTGGAGGCCCTGTTTATGGCCACATTTTTATGTATGGAACAGGACAGAATGGTTACGGATCTACCGGCATGGATTATTCGTTTTAAGGACATCATTAATCACCAGAAATTAAAATCAATGTTCAAGTTGTGTCCTGAAAAACACAAGCGGACAATTATTAAAAACCTGAATCATGATCCTTTTGGCGCAACCCCGGAGTCTTTTAAAAGGGTCTTTGGCCTCAAAAATATTCCCACAAAAGAATCAGTTCAAACCATTAAGAGAAGATCATTAAAACTAAATTCGATAAACCATGTAGCTCAGACCTCGGTTATGATAAAGAATAGGCTGCTTTATGGTACGGGCTTCCGGGCGGATTTAATATCAATCACCCAAATCAAGAATATTACAATGAACGGAAAGCAGCTGGCGACCTTATTGTGCACTGCTGATTCAACGATATCACGTATTCTGAATGACCTGAGGTCCTGCAAATTTCTGGACCAGCATAACGAGAGGATAAAGCTTGCAGATCCTTATCCAGGAATGTTTCTATCGAGTCAAACCATCTTGAATCTGTATGAAATCATTGATGCCGAGGAATTTCAATCAGAGGAACTAAAGAAAGAAGCCTATGAAAACATCAGCTTCAAAAACGATAGATTTTGCATGCAGCTTCTTCCTTCTTCCGCCCCTGGAGCATAATATGGGATTAATCAGCCTGGAAAAGGTCCTTCGAACTGCTGGATATCATGAAAAAAGAACCTGAAGTTTGCGATTACAGAGATGGTACTTGTTTTATCAGGAAAATTGTGGAGGAAAGAGGTAATATTTAATGATTTGCAAATTCTTCAATTCCTGATTTTGTAATCTTTTTAACCTGTTACACCAATTACTCTTTCCGAAAATAGCGGGTATACCCTCTACCAATTCCATACCCCCTAAAATCCCCCTTGATTTTTTTAAGAAATGGAGTAAAGTTTATCAATCCAATTCATATACGCCTGCTCAGTGCTAATCAAATAGTGTCACTCCACAACACATCACACATGGTATCAAGAGTCTCGCTTGACATAGATTTTATCCTATTTTGTCATTTTTTTGTGATCAGAAAGAATAGGCTATATTTAATAATGAACTACCTTGCAGCAAGCTACAGGGAATCAACCCTTGGCCTCTGGTGGGCTTATCCGCCGCCATTATGGAGGGCTTATCCGTCGTCTTTCTTATCCGCCGTTTTTATGGCGGAGTGGCGGACTATTTTAGATAAAAGTGGCTGTTGAGCGATAAGCGCAAACCAATCATTATACGTGATGCTGACAAAACTCTTCATTTATTATTCCCCGAAAGGCTTACTGACTTAACAAAAATCAAACAGAGGTTTGATCACATTTTACATAAGTTCATTCAGAAACTATGTCCCCATTTAAGTCTCCTATTGACTTTTGTTGAAGAAGGTAATAAAAAAAGTATGCCTAGAACATTGCGGATAGAGCATCATGGAGCATAGTACCACGTGATAAATCGAGGTAGGCGAGGGGAAGAGATTCTTACTGAAAGAAATGGCTATGAACTATTCCTTGAACTACTTAAGGAAGCATCAGAACTGTTTAATATAAAAATGCTGCATGCTGCATGATGCCCAACCACTTTTTCTGCTCCTCCAGACTCCTGATGGGAACCTGTCAAGATGTGTGAGTCAGATAAATGGAGTCTATGCTCAGCGTTTTAACCGAGCCCATAAATATGATGGTTAATTATTCGGGGGACGCTATAAAAGTATCCTTGTGGAGGTTGACAGTTATCTTATAGAGTTGCTTCGATACATCCATAAGAATCCCTTGCGAGCTGGCCTGCCCCATGATCTTAATGGCTATGAGCAGCCGGGATATATGTCCTATGTAAAGAAGTGGGATTGTCTGTATAAGAGATTTACTCTTTCATTGCTTACGAAAGGTCGGAAAGATAGCCGAAGGACCTACAAGAAATACATAGCCGAGGAGGGCAAGGAAGAAATAAGCCTGATTTTTCAAAAAAAGAAGCTTCCTTCTATTTTAGGAAACGAAGATTTTGTCTATCGGGTTAAAAACCGTTTTTTGAAAGAAAAACGCACATTGAGGTGCCGGGCTCAAAATTATTGGCTCCTACTAAAGAAATGATTCAACAACTTGTTTGCAAAACCTATGGCATTACAAAAGAAGAATTGATAAAATCCAAAAGAGGATTATTTAATGAACCCAGAAGTGTAGCGATCTACCTTACCAGGATGATAAGAAGTGATGATCTTATTAATATTTGCTGGCATTACAACCTGAAGAAATATAGTTCTGCAAACAGTGTTGTTGAGGGCGTTAAACAGAGGCTGTTAAAGGACCGAAAGTGTCGTAATAGAGTTAAAAATTTGAATAAAAATACTAAAAGGCAAATCGGAGACTTGACCCCTATCAAAGCATAATGAATAAGTCTGGAAACACGAAGGCAATACTCCGGGAAAATTATTTTGTGGATTCTCGTCCATGGGTGGTGGCCTATTCTGGTGGTAAAGACTCAACACTTGTTTTACAGCTTGTCTATGAGATGATGGTAGAGCTTGGAAGCAAATCACACAAACCTGTTTATATCCTTTCAAATGATACGCTTGTCGAATCTCCCAGAATAGAAAACCACCTAAGAACAACTCTATCTGCTTTATCGTATGATATAAAAAAACGCAGTCTTAAAATGGCATGCAAACTTGTTGTTCCAAAGGCTGAAGAAACCTTTTGGGCTAAACTTATTGGCAAGGGGTATCCTCCACCTACAAGGAATTTTCGATGGTGTACCAGTAACATGAAAATTAAACCTGCTCGGCGTTTTATTGAACAGTTAAACAGCGAATACGGAAGTGTTGTTCTATTATTAGGCAGTCGGCTCTCAGAGAGCTCAGCAAGGCGTAACAGAATGAATGGAAGAAGCGTAAATTCCCGCGGGTTAAATCCTCATCATGAGATACCTAACACATTTGTCATGACGCCTATTGCAGACTGGGAAATAGAGGATGTTTGGGAATATCTGATGAATGGTCCGAATCCACCATGGGGTGGAGATCATATCCAATTAGCAGAGCTATATCGGGATGCGACAGGAGGCGAATGTCCCCTTATTTTAGATATTACTACCCCTTCATGCGGGGGGAGCAGGTTTGGCTGTTGGACTTGTACAGTCGTTAAGCAGGATAGATCACTTCAAGGTTTTATTGACAGTGGTGATGAATCCATGATACCACTTATTCAATATTGTCAATGGATTAGGGATGTTAGGGAAGACGATACACGAAGATTTAAGTATAAAAGAAACGGAAATCCCGGTCCTGGTCCATTTGATGCTCGAACACGTAAGGAATTATTACAACGTTTGTTGCAAACAGAGCAGACAGTTGGCTATGAGCTGATTAGCGATGAAGTTATAGAGTATATACAATCTATCTGGTCACGTGAGATTGACTTGGCCAACAGTGCTTATACAATTGCGGAATCATTTGGTCGTAATATAAAAGGTGAGGATTGGACAATGACCTTGAGAGAAGATCAAAAAGAGCTCATGCTTAAATCAGCGAGACAAGAAAATGTACCGGTAAAGCTGCTTGAACAGCTACAACTTTTGTCTGAGTCTGAAGAATTCGCTGATTTGACAGCTTATGGCACAAAGCCGGAATTACGTTCGCGAATTAAAGAAATTATCAATGCTGCGGCTGGAGAAGACGAGTGAGATAGAGTGATATGATTTTCGATCGAATTATAATTCAAAACCTTTTCTCATATTATGGAAAACAGGTTTTTGATCTGGCTGGAGCTACTCCAGATAAAAATATTGTTCTTATATTTGGTCGCAATGGTCATGGCAAAACAAATTTTTTAAACAGCCTGAAACTCCTTTTCTGTGGGAGTGAAGATAGATCATTACTCCAAATAACAAATACCTACAGTAAAATGAGAGGAAACTTTTTAAGCTCAAAAAAATTTATTGATGGTGCAATACCTTTCTGGGAAGGCATACGTAATCGCCAGGCTGTTAGAAAAGGTTCTGAAGAGTATTCTATAAGTGTCGAATGGCATGAGGGTAAAAAGCATATTTTGGCCAGCCGTAGCTGGCCAATTATTTTGCGTAATCGTGCTGGCGAACTCAATGTTCAAATAGACGGGAAAAGCCTTCCAGAAGAAGAGGCCACAAATTTCTTAGAGAACTGTCTCCCGAGAGAGTTAGTGCCATATTTTCATTTCGATGGGGAGTTAATAAGAGACCTTGCAGAAGCAAATGAAAGTACCCTGATGACATCGCAAGTTGAACGCCTCCTAGAGCTTAGAAGGATTATTGATTTACGAGATCAATGTCAAATTGTATTAAAGGAATTTCAAAAACAGTATGCCAGTGAGGAACATATTAAAAATGAACTTGAGCTGGAGGCTAAGAAATCAGATAGAGTTGCCAAGAGGTATAAATGTGAAAAACAGATCGATGATCTGAATTTTGAGATCCAGGAAACAGAGTCCCGCCTGGTAAAGATAGATCGCGAACTCGAAAGCATTTTTAAAGCTGGTAGTATTCATGACGAGGAATCCTTGAAAAAACAGCAACAAGAAGCCAAGGAAAGGCTTGAAGACGCATGCCAGAGGTTTATCGATTACTCTACATTTGATTTACCTTTATGCGTGAATCCAGAATTGTCAAAACGGGTGATTAGCCTCTTAACTGAAATGTATAAGGACGAAGGTAATGAGCAGAAATTTCTTTTTGAAAAGCTGAAACGTGTTATACCTGAGGAGCTTTTCGGTTTGCCACCATATCCTACTCCACGCTTAAGTGCCAGCCAGGAGAAATTCTTTATCGATAAGTTAAAGAATATTTTTACCAAGATGACTGACGGATTGAGTGGTGAAACACATTTTAAAATTAGTCTGGAGAAAATCAGTGAACTGCATGAAGACTTCACAAAGGCTGTCTCTGATTCGAAAAGCAGGCAGTCTCAGACCGCAGAGATACTGCGACAAATTAAAAGAGAGAATGACAGAATAGAACAGATTGAAGATAAACTGCTTGAAGCCGGAGGTTTGAGCCAACGAGCTAGAGAAAGGTATGATCGATTAAAAAATGATCGAGCGAAATTGGAAAATGATAAGGGATCTAAATTATTTCAGCTTAATGAAAAACATGATGAGATTAAAAGAATCGATAATGAAATTAATGACTTAGATAAAGAACTTAATAAAGTCAGGCGGGAAATTGAACTCGCGTCTCGTGGAAAGCGTAAAGTTGATTTACTCACTAGAAGCATAAAAGCTTTTGATACCTATAGAAATCTTATGCGTGATCGATACAGGAATGATATTGAAAAACAGGTTAATGATCTTTTTTTTCAAATAATGGATTCCTTTGATCTTATCGGGCAAATTAAATTAAATAATGATTTTATCCCGGAATACTTTGATACAGACGGGCGACCGATTGGTAGGCTCAGTATCTCAGCGGGAACCAAACAATTATTAGCTACCGCTTACCTTTGGGCTCTTAAAAAAGTTTCAAAGAGAACAGTTCCGGTTGTTGTGGACACTCCATTGGCAAGAATTGACAGACGGCATCAGGAAAACCTCCTAAAGAAATTCTATCCCAGTGTTTCCGAACAGGTAATTATTTTGCCGACTGATTCAGAGCTTGATGAAGATAAATATATTTTATTAAAAGATCATATTTACCGTGAATATAGCTTGGAAAATCCTACTGGCATAAGGACAACAGTAAAATCCAAGCAAATGTATGAGTAATCCATGGAAAAGATATATTTAAGTCCTGAGGATCGCATCTTTATTAATGATTTAGCAAAACGAGGTCTTAAAATTGCCGTATCATCGCCGCAATGGCATATCGCTCGCCTGGCTCTGGCTCGTTCTCTTCAAATTGATAATCCCCCCGAAGAGAGTTTGGATGATATTACCGGCGAAGGAAAGGGTTCGGAGTTGCACCTCTCTCAGGTAACCGGACAGGGTAAAGAGAAACCGGAAGATTTAACAGATTACTTTCGTTTGCTTCTTTCCGAATATCACGGAGAAGATCTTTTTACGGATAACCAGTCTTTCATTCGCTACCTACGACGCCATATTAGAAGAGGCCTTAAGGAGTTCCGTAATTCATGGAGGTCAGGATACGATTTCCATGATTATCTTTATCAGGAAATGTTTCATCCTGCTGAACCGCCAATGACAAAAATGGACATTGAGCAAAGCGAGCGTCTAAATACCGCTCTTACTGAACTGGGTGTCCGTGCGACCCATTTGGAAGTCATCACCGGGCCACGCCTTGATCGCCATGTTTTTCGCTTAAAAGATGCGACAGATTTTGATCGCTTTCGAAAAGGTCTTGATCAACTTGAGTTTCTGACTGGCTATAAACTCTTAAGTTTTGTAGGTGGTCTGGGTGAGCGACAGGTTGCTCTGGATGTACCTCGTTCCGAGAATGAATGGCATTTTCATAAGATAGAAGAACTTACTTCAGAGCGTTTTTCCAGAAAAGAGATAATCCCAGTATCTCCCGGGGTTGATGTTGTTGGTAACATTGAAGCGTTCGATCTAACCGAGACACCGCATCTTTTTGTTGCAGGGACAACAGGTAGCGGCAAATCTGTCTGTTTACATTCGCTGATATATTCTATACTTCTAAAACCAGAAAATGTGAGGCTGGTTTTGGCTGATCCTAAACATGTTGAATTCGCTCCTTACACCGGATTAAACTGTCTCTGGAATGATAAAGTAGTCAGTGAGGCTCTGGAAATTGCTGATGTGCTCGAAGCATTGGTTTTAGAGATGGAAAATCGCCAGGATTTACTGCTTAATGCCAATGCAAACAATATTGAGCAGGGAAATGAAGTTGGATTGGCTTTACCTCGTATTGTTGTTGTCATAGAAGAATTAGCAGATCTGTTTCTGCAGGAAGATCGCGCTGAAAAAGCCTGTATCCGATTGGCTCAAAAAGCAAGAGCCACAGGCATTCATCTAATCCTGGCCACTCAAAGACCTGATGCCGAGACCTTTCCCGGTCTTTTGCGTTCTAATATTCCCAGTCGAATTGCATTGAGTGTCCGGACATTGAGAGAATCAAAAATAATAATCGAACAGGCCGGTGCTGAACGATTGCTCGGAAAAGGAGATATGATCATACGCCTGATTCAAGGTCAGCCAATTAGAGTGCAAGGTTTTAATGTTAATAAAGAAGATATTGCCAGTATTATCGCTTTCGCAAATAGCAGAGTAGATCTGTCATAAAAAGGATAAAATATAATGATAATAGACCGATTTGAGCCGATAGCTTTGAGAGTTGAAAGGATAGGGCCTTTCGATGAGATATATAACCTCGATTTTATGAAAATAATTGATGCGAACGCAGAGGAAAAGCGCCCTACTCGACTCTTTCTTTTGGCCTCACAAAATGCTAAAGGCAAGACAACACTTCTTGAAGCGTTTGCATTGACAATGAATATGTTAGGCAGGTCGAAAGCATCTTTTTCTATTCAAGAAGATATTATTAATCGTGGTGGACGTATACAACTCGATGTCCGTGTTACTGCTACTCTCGATAATAATAACCGTGCGAGCTTCATTCTTTCTTTGATCGCAGGTGAAATGATTTATGATTATTTGCCTGATGAACTTGATGAATTAAGTACTACTGATGGCCAAGCAACGATCATATCAAATCCTGATATAGAAAGAGTTATACAAAAAGATGATCTTGCGAATGAATTCCTTTGGGCTATTGAACGAGGAGATGACTGGTCTTTTAAAGGACTATTTAATGAAGAGTTTAACTTGCCTACAGTCTTATTTTTTACTGCGGACAGGGCCATGTCCCGACCTCCTTCAGATCAAATAGTAATAGCCAAACCACAAAATCTGAATTACCAGCCTTGCCATATCTTTAGTCGTGAAGAAGGAGATTGGCGGAATTCTATTGATAATCTTCTCTGCTGGCTTACATGGCTATCTGAGGATGGCACATCATCAGATAAATCTCATTTTAAGAAAGCCTGTAATACTGTGAATGAACTGGTTATCGATGATTCAGATAAGCGTTTAAAGCTGCTTAAACGTGATCCGCCTGAACCATATATCGAAGCAAGCGGCAAATATCATCGCCTGGACCGGCTTTCCAGTGGAGAATTATCGCGCCTGCAAATTATTTTACGCACCGCGAGTTTGATGACCTCCAATACTATTTTAATTATTGATGAGCTGGAGCTGCATTTACACCCTATTTCACAGCATCGCCTTTTAGATGAGCTGATTAGCCTTGTAAAGCAATACTCTGGCCTACGGCTGTACTTTACAACACACTCGAAAGAGATTGTTGAGCGTGGGATAAATTTCAGTACCAGATTCGACGAAAATTTATTGGCTTCACATAGAATTATAGAACAAAATTGAGCTGACTAAACTACAGAGAATCATGCCGGACTATAATGAATTCAATGCCTGGGCTGGAGAACGGATCTCTGAATCCTTAGAGGGGGAAGCTGAAGAAGAGAGCCGTAGATGGTCAGCAAGAAAAAGGATTTATCTGGAAGGAAAAACAGACTATGAGATAATAGCTGTTCGATGGTTCCATAGTGACGATAAAATAGAATTCAGGGCGCAGGAGAATGATCGCGGCGGATGTAAATGGGTTCTCAAACAAGTAGAGGAACAGCACGGGAGCTTTGGCATTATTGACAGGGATTATCTTTTAAATTCAGAACACTATGATCTCTTTTTTGAACTCAATGACGAAACATACAAAGAAAAGGCACCTTTTGGCCCAAATGTCCTTATCCTGTCCCGTCATGAGATTGAAAACTATTTAGTTGATGTCCCTCATCTCCTCCGGATAATGATTAACAGAAGAAGAAATTCTTATGATGATAAAGTTTTAAAAAATGAGGATGAACTCTATTCTGTACTTTTTCATATAGCGCAAAAAATATCTTCAATTGATGCCATATGTTCGGTCTTTAGATTATTTAGAAAAGAAATACCAGGTAAGGTCAAGGGATTATATTTCAATAAAAATTCAGCAGAAGAAGTAATCCCTCATGTGAATGATCTGCTCCGAGAATGGGTTCAGGAAGAGTGTGAATTAGTTGTCGAACTAAAACATACAAATCTTTTTAAATGCATATGTGAATGCTATGATCAATTAGCTGACCGATTTCAAGCATTCACGTTGAGCGAAGAAAACCCGATAAGCAGAAGATTTTCTTCAATCCTTAGAATAATCGATGGCAAAAGACTATTGGAATTGATCAAGGTATCTTTTAGAATGAGAGACCCATTTGAGTATGACTTGGCCGATTATATTGCGAATAATAATTCTATTCCTGCTGAAATAAATGCTTTTATCAATTCTATTCGATACTAATATATCCTCATTTATATTTGAAAATAGGCCTTCGACAGAAGAGAAACTCCTAAAAACTTGCCATGAGCTTTGATCTGGTTGATGAACTGGTCAAGTCTTCGTTTGACTCTTTTGAGAAGAGGTTAAGCCATTTTTTGACAAATCTTTTTTAAAGCGAAAGCGGATCACCCTTAAGATTTTAAATTTTGGAGTTGATAGAGAAACAATAAATATCAATATATGTCAGGGCTAACTCTATATGATACCCTTCATTTTTCATCACAATAGGAATCAAAAAAGCTTCCTCAGGTTTTTGCTACCCTGGATAAATATTCAGGGGAGTGGAGTGAGATAAGTTCTGGTAAAAAATTTTAGTTGACAGAATAAGATTTTTAGAAAATTAAGGGCGCCCCGCTTTACGAATCACATCACACATGTCATCAAGGATCTTGCTTGACATAGATTTTTTCCTATTTTATCGTTTTTTTATACGATCAGGAAGACTATACTATATTGAATAATGGACTACCTTGCAGCCCCGACCTGGCGGGATCTCAGCTACGCTCGTGTGTCATGACGAAAGACGAAAGTCTTTCTTGCTGTATTAATGATGAGGGATGGCCCCTCGGTTTCGGTAATCAGATACTGAAATCAAACCACCC
>JGI10211J14876_10000505_pt1 | contig 16756 bp, 26 predicted proteins | sample Etolagsediment_FD_14876 | JGI IMG/M metagenome (IMG submission 14876)
TACACTACATGTTTATAGTGAGAATGGGGAGAAATAATTATGGGCAATTCACAACCTACTAAGTGCCATCCTCTTTTGCTAAAATATTTTCCCCTATTTTTCTTTATAAAATTAATAATTTCAACTCCATCTTCAAAAAATTCTCTCATTTCAGTAGGATTACTAAAATGTTGCTTTTTGTTTTTTTCATATTGAAGTTTATATTCTTTTCTATACGCTTCTTCAAATATTGATATTATATCTTCTTTATCTGCCGCAACCCCACTTTGCTCATACATTATAGTCAAGTAATGTTGAATAGCTTCATGTAGAGCTGTTCCAAATATTGTATGGATATTTGAGCTAAATTTTTTATGACCATCTTTATATTGTAAAGCCCATTTAAGGGGACAACTAACATACATGGATAGTTGTGAAAAAGATATCACTTTTTGGTAAGAAAAATCTATCTTAGGGGGAACAAATTTTCTTATCTGTTTTACAATATTTGGAACCTTTTTAGCCACTTATTTTATTATTTTTTCTTCTATTTTCAGTTATTGGTAGGGGTTGAGTATTACTATAATGGAAGCTACCACCCTTACTTGTAGGTATAATATGATCTATTTCCCAATATGTTCCATAATTATCCCAATTCATTTTATCTGTAAATTTTTGTTCCAAGTATTGTTTATAATCTTCAATACTACACCCTAAATATTTTTTATAAGAACCATTTTTACCACCCTTTAAAACCTTTCTAATATAATGACTTACATTTTCTTTTAAAACATAGTTTGGAGAAGTTTTTCTATACTCCTTCATATATTCTCTTCTAGTTTTTTTATGATGTTCCCTATTTTTCTTTCTCCAATTAATAACATTTTGGTACTGTTTACTATAATTTTCAGGATTTGAAAGGTATGTTTTTTTGTATTTTTTTAATTTCTCCTTATTTTCTTTATTGTAGGTATTTGTCTTTTTTAATATATCTTCTTTATTTTTTTGGTAATATTTTTGAGCTTTTAGTCTTAATTTCTCCTTATTATTATTCACATATTTTTTATTTCTCTCCCTAATACATAACTTACACTCATAAGCTAAACCATCCTTAGAAATTTTTAATTTGGAAAAAGAACTCAAGTTTAAACTTTTACGACATTTAGTACATATTTTACTTCCCATATCTATATTTTGTTATAAATATGTGGGTTTTATTCAAAAATGTTGGATTATCACCATCTATCTTTTCCTACTAATAAAGCTATTATGCTATAATTAGACATATCTCTCCAAGTATCTTCTATAGATTCATTATCTAGAGGGTTTGATCGCTTTTTAATCACCATATTTTTTAATCTATTCATCTTATCATTCATCCTAACCCATATAGAGGTTAAGGTTAAGTCTTTATCTTCTTTATTAGCTAGGTTACCCCCTAAAGTAATATTTCCCCTCCCATATGACAACATTTTTTTAGCAAATAGCTCATATTGCTCTTGTTGAATTTTCTTAAATTCAGTTGCTACTGTGGGGTAAATAGATTCAAACTCTTCTATACTATCTTTCATTTATATAATTTTTTTATTTCTTTTTTATCTACCCCCATATCAATGAGGATTTGTTGAATTTTTTCTTTATCTAAGATATTAATATATGATATTGCTTCTTTAGAATTAATATCAAAATATCTAGAAACATACTTAATTAAATCTTCATTAATTTTAGATGTTTTACCTTTAATATAACGCAACCATACTTTCTTTTTGGGAATGAAATTTCTATACGCTAAATATATTTGTTTATGATTTTGGGGAGGAATTTGTTGTATGGTGTTAGCAATTTCAACATAATCTTTATTCATACTAATGAAACGATGAATCATATAACTATTCCATTGTTTCCAATCCTCATCATTAAATGAATCTACTGAAGATTTATTGACTGTAATTTCAGTTAACCAATCAAATATGTTTTTGATTTTAGCCATCAATTAAATCTTCTTCGAGTTCTTCTCGGAGTTCAACAGGAACTGTAGATCTAAGAATTTTATTAGTTTCAGGATCATAAAATACTGGGATTGGAAGAACGGCATCTTCATCAGCACCTACTACAAATTTTGAAATTTTGCGCAAAAGGACCCCTTGCTGGAATACTTTATTACCATTAAAAGTGGTAAGACCTATAGTATTTTTAAGGTCAATGTTTAGGTTCATTTGTTTTTCTTGTTCCATAATTTANGATTTTGATTCGATAATTTTATAAATTAAACTTGCGGCATTGATTTCTTTATCAATGGAAAATTGTGCTTGGTATTGATGTTCATTAATGTAATATACAACCATCCCTTCATTTCCAGGACAATAGGAAGAAACATGATCATATAAAAATTTAAATAATTCTTCAAAAGAATTTTGACCTGAATCTGCTATAATTTGACGAATATCTTTCCAACTAGGTTTAGATTTAGATAATTCTTTTAATATTAGATTAGTATAACTAGATGATACTAAAACAGTTGGATCAATTTGTAATTTCCCACTTTGAGATGATAATTGAATAGTATTTAAACATTTACGTAAATCAGGATAATATTGGTTTACTAATACAACAACATCTTCAATTTCAAATTCAATAGATTCTTCATTTAAAATCCAAGCTAAATGTTTAGCTGTTTCTTTTTTAGAAGGGGGAATAACTTTTAATACCTGACATCTAGATTGTAAAGGGTCAATAATACGTTCAACAAAATTACAGGTTAATATAAAACGGGTATTTCGTGAAAAACGCTCAATAACATTCCTTAATGATGCTTGCGCTTGAATGGTAAGAAAATCTGCTTCATCCAAGATAACAATTTTAAGGGATTTAAACGTAGCTGACATCGCAAAGCTGGAGACTTTATCTCTAATGGTTTCAATGCCTCTCTCATCAGAAGCATTAATAAGAATGTGATCACAATCTAAATTTTGAACTATAAGTTTTGCCAATGTTGTTTTTCCAGACCCTGCAGGACCATAAAACAACATATTAACTATGTCATTTTGGTCTAAGAAATGTTGGATTTGAGATTTAAGATTTTCATTACCTACAAAATTTTTTAATGTTGTAGGGCGGTATTTCTCATTTAAAAGACCATGATGTTTTTCCATAAAACATTTATTTCCCTTGTCCACGATAAGGTTTCACATAGCGTTTACTAAGTTTATTTTTAGAAACTTTAGTTTTAGCATGTACTCCTGGTCGGCGTTTTTTGCCTTGGGTTTGGGTTTGATTTTTTTGTCTCATTATAACTTATTTGTTTTTTAAAGTTAAATACCTTGTTTGAAATTTTCACCATAAATTGAAAAAGTTTTTGGTTCTTCTTCAGGGAGTTCTTCAACATAGATAGCATATAATTTACTATCTAAAGGGTCTAATCTATAAGAGCCTTTAAATCCTGTAACATGAAAATATGCTTCTAAAGCATCTGTTAAAGTGGGATGAATATAACCTGAGGGTTCATCTTCCACTAAACGCCATCTATCTCCCTCAGGAATTCTATTAGCAATTAAAACTAATTTTTCTTTAATAACCATATGGATTTAAATTATTATTATTTTTATCTTCGGGTTCATCAACAATTACACATTCTGTGAGAAGCACAGTACCAGCAACAGCAGCAGCGTTTTCAAGAGCAGTACGAGTAACCTTTGTAGGATCGATAATACCCGCTTCTTTCATGTTTACAATGTGTTCTTTTTTAATATCATACCCAAGCCAATTATCAGTAGGATCAAGATGAAGAACAGTCATTTGTGCTTCAGTAGAATCAAAACCAGCATTTACAAGAATTTGTGTGAATGGTTTACCACAAGCTTTCCATACAATTTCACCACCAATAGTTGAACGATCAATTGCTTCTCGGGCATATATTAAAGCAGAACCCCCTCCAGGAACAATACCTTCACTTAAGGCAGCTTTAGTAGCATTTAAAGCGTCATCTACTCTGTCCTTTTTTTCATTCATCTCAACTTCATTATGTCCTCCAACATGGATTATAGAAACCCCTCCTACCATTTTAGCTAAACGATTTTGAAGCTGTTCAATTTCGAAAGGAGTAGTAGCTTTATCAATTTGAGATTGAAGTTCTTCAATACGTTGATTAATAGCTTCTTCATTACCCCTCCCATCAACAATAGTAGTTTGATCTTTAGTTACAGTAATAGTACGGGCTTGTCCAAACCAATCCCAGCTAAACTTTTCTAGTTTCATACCTTTGTTTCGATCAAACACCTGACCTCCTGTTAAAATAGCAATATCTTCTAAAAGAAGTTTACGACGTTCACCGAAATCCGGGGCTTTAACAGCACAGATTTTAAGAGTACCTCGGGCTTTATTTACAATAAGAGTAGCTAAGGCTTCATTATCAATATCCTCAGCTATGATTAGTAGAGATTTATTAGTAGTAGAAACACCTTCTAAAATTGGAAGAAGTTCTTTAACTTGGGTAAATTTATGATCTGCAATTAATACATAAACATCTTGCAAATTACAAGTCATAGTATTATTATCAGTTACAAAAAAATGAGATTTGTAACCTCTATCAAATTGCATACCTTCTACAGTTTCAAGATAAGTTTCCCCAGATTTACTTTCTTCAATATGAACAACCCCATTTTTTCCTACTTTTTCAATAGCAGCTGCAATTAATTCTCCAACTTCAGGATCATTATTGGCTGAAATGGTGGCTACTTGTTTTAATTGTTCCTCTGAAGAGATATCTTCTGAAATGTTTTCACGCAACTCATTAACAACTTTTTTCACAGCATTATCAATATCACGTTTGATTTGAACAGCATTGGCTCCATTATTAAGATGGGGCAAGCTTTCCTGAATCATTTCACTAGCTAATAAAGTAGAAGTAGTAGTACCATCTCCCGCTTTATCTGCAGTTTTAATAGCTGCTTGCTTTACAAGTCGAACACCCGTTTCCTCAACTGGATCTTTTAAAGATATACTTTTTGCTACTGTAACACCATCTTTGGTAGATTTAACTTCTGAAGTTGGAGATGAGATTACAACATTTCTACCATTGGGTCCTAAAGTACAAACAACAGAATCTTTTAAGATTTTAATCCCTTTAATAAGTTTGTCACGCCCATTAGAGCCTAATTCTATAACTTTTGCCATAAATTTAAATTTAAAATTTTAATTAAAACGGTAAATCTTCTTCATTACTTTCAGAAGTTATACGACCCAATATTTGATTTTCGGGTCCTACATAATATTCTTCCCCTTCATATTGAAGTTTAGTAAACCCCATAGTAGGTAAAATTACTATATCTCCTACTTTAAGAGACGAGTTTATAAAAGTTCCCATAGCTGTATACTTACCAGGACCTATGGCTACTACTTCTCCTTTTTCATTACGATCTTTACCTAGATCTGGTACTACAATAGACCCATATTGGGTATCTTCATCTTCTTCAAGAGGTTTTACTATAACAGCATCAAACAATGCAACTAATTTTTTAGACATCGAAAATAGAATTTAAAGATTCAATAATATTTTTATATTCAGTCAAATATTCTTTCAACCCAACCACAGATTCTTTATTAGCCATTTTATGACGAACAGCAGCATGGAGAGCAGTTTTAAGGGTAATATAAAACCCCAATTTGATTTCACTAAAATCATCTCCCCCTCCTTTGTATAGGTGGTGAGATTTATCTTTTTCTTGACGAACTTTTAGAACGTATTGATACCCATCATGTTCAATACTGTAAGGATCTAAAACTTTGTCTTTAATCGTAACCATTTATTTTGTTTTTTTTTTTATGTAACCAATAACCTAAAGATAATAAAAACCTTTTAAAAAACCAAACCTAAGGAAAATTTAAGTTAGTTAATCTTTAAAGTATGTGGTTTAGCAGTTTCAGCAAATGGTACTTGAACTGAAAGTAATCCATCCATAAAGCTAGCTTTTGCTTTGTTAAGATCAAATTTAGCTCCTACTTTGTATGCTAAATGGAATGAACGTCTAGAAATCCCCTTATGGATGTATTGGCGAGACTGAGGTTGGGGAGACTTTTCTTTGTTATACATAAAAATAATAGTATCTCCCTCTATTTTGATTTCAATAACATCTTTAGAAATTCCAGTACATGCTAATTCAAAATTTAAACCTAAATCATCTTCATAAATATCAATAGGATGATTTAATTTAGCTTTAATGNCTGGNGTATAAGGTTGGGATGTATCAAAAAAGTTTTTGACTAAAAGATCAAATGGAAAAAATTCTTGTTTTAAAATTTGTGTACTCATAATTTTCATAAATTTAAGCTGTCCTAAGATCAGCGGTTAAAAAATTAGTTAAAACTTAAATTCCCTTAGGTTTGGTTTATTTTTTTTTATCTTAATTATAAATATAATAAATTTTGGGGGAAATTCATAATTTTATCTAACAATTCTGCCTTTTATAAATCCGGTAGATCCAATCATATCTTTTATTTTTTCATCTGTTTTAGTGGAGAGGGGAGTATTTTCTACCCAAAGATTTCTTTTTACTATTAAACCTTCAGGTAAAGATGTAATTTTAGTATTTATTAAAATAAGATTACCTCTCACTGTTAAACCTTTAGGTAAAGAAGTGATTGGAGTATTTTCTAAATCAAGATTACCTTTTACATTTAAATCATCAGGAGTGAGAGTTTCAGGAGCATAGAGGAGTTTAGTTTTAAAAGGAATGGGTCTGCCTTCCTTATCCTCTAGAAATTTGAAGAAATTGTAAATGTTGGGTTCCATGCTCTATTTTTGGTTATAAATATCACAGTTCTGCTTGTCTATACATGTAATATTTACATTTGAGAAATTCTGTAGAAAACTCTAACATTATTAAACCATTTTTATTGATGTAAAGATTTCCCCCATCTACATCTCGATTAAAATTCAAGATATTTTTAAATATATCTGAGTTGAATGGAAGTTTAAGATCTGAAATATTAATTTTTCCCATTATTTGATAGGAAATTTTATTGTTGTGGCCTTCATTTCCCCCAAATATAAATTTACATATTTTTTCCCCATCTAAAGATACATCAGTGGTGATCAACATATCATCAACTCCAGTTAAAGCATTTTTGGCTTTAATTAAATTTTCAACATCTTCGGATGACATTTCTAATGTAATATCCCATTCAGGAACATTGACAGTTCCTACTTTCCCTACTAAAAGTGGATCTGCAAGAGCATAATCCAAATTATAATTTAAATCTGATATTTTTAATTTAGTATTAATGCCATTAATATTTTCTAGTTCTAGAAGTAAATCACCATTACAAATACTAACTAGGTTTAATAATTTTCGGGTATCAAAAACGGCCAACTCACTATCCTTTAGGGGAAAATTTAAGCATTTAATTTCTCCAATTACATCTTGTGAGGGTGTCATAAATCTAATTTCCAATTCCCCATTAGAAATTTTCCATTTGACAGTCTCATTAATACCCAAATAATATTTGTTAATAATAGACTGAAGTAAAATTTTATTTATCATATATTAAAAAACATTTGTTTGTATTGATTAAGATTTAGAGACCAATTCATGTCTGAGTATAATCCATTTATTTTATTAAGCAAAATACTTTCAAAGATTTTTTTTCTATCCGCGTATTTTTCTGCAAAATCATTTATTTTTTCAGGTAAATCCCAAGGCAATAAAGCAATTGCTTCTATTTGATAGGGGTTAGGTTTTAAATAAACCCATTTAATTTTGTCACCTTGAACAATGTAACTGTGTTTTTTGTCTAGTTTCCAAAATCTTAATAAGTCATTATACACAATAGCGGCTTTGGCTGAGGCTGTAGCTCCTTTACCTATAGTAGAAAACATTTCCCCATTGCGGGCTTTTTTCTCAACAAATTTATCTAAAACTTTAACCGAAGTAGGATTAGCTAATTCAATTAATGGAATTTCTCCATCTAAAATATCCTGTTTGAATTTTTTTACTCTAGTGTCAATTTCAGATTGGTTAGCTCCTTTCAAAATATCGATTAAAGTTTTATAAAAGAATTCACCCAGTACTGGGGGGAAATTGGCTTTTTTAAATTCAAGACCTTTAACATCAAGAGATTCTTTTACAATACCTTCCTGTTTGGTGATCCATTGAGCATATCTACGAGGAGCTCTAAAATATGCTGAGCGAATAACACATTCAGTTTTCATTTCTAATCGATGGGAGGGGACATTAAAGCAATCTTTAGCTAAATCATTATATGAGTCTGTTATTATGTCTTGATACTTAATGGCAATCTCTTCTAATTTGTTATCTTTATCTTCATTTGACATTTCATCAAAATTTGGATATAAATGTCGAAGTAAGGGTTCAGCATGAATGTAGATTGAATCAGTATCAGAATACTTTATATAATTATTATTATCTGAATCACAAATCCACCAAGGTACTTCTTCTAAATGTTTCATAATGATATTTGTCCTTTTATAACAGAATTAATATGGCGATTAGCTACTAATGCTGATTCTTGAATAATTCTTTGTCCTGAAAGTGTTGTGGCTTCAGCAAGAAGAACATTACCATACCTGAAGCTTGGTAAAGCTAGAGCTCCATAGAGTGAGTTTAATAGAATTTTTTGGGTGTATTGTTTCATATGAAATGAAGCACCTAATTCTTCATTACCTAATTTATATGCTTTTTTCATTTCATTTTTATACAATACACGTTCATCAAACCATTTTTTCAAAATAGTTGATAAAACAGATTCTTTATCAGTTCTAAAACACACACCATTTGCAGATATAGCCCATTTGTTATTTTCAATAAAACTGATAAAATCTTTTATTTTAATTCTAGTACGTTTACGTTTAATATTTTCAATTGTAATTTCTTCTTCAGGGTTTTTAGATTTTAAGTCATTTAAACCCAATCTATTATTTCTATCATCAGCATCAATTATACGTGCAACCATAGTTTCCTTACCAATATTAATAGTCATGATAATTGAAGGGTACAATGAAGTTAAATCTTCATCAAACATATAATTATACACCCCGGCAGTTGGGCAAAATAGATAACCACCAGCATAATTCTTTTTAGATATAGGATTACGATCTTTTGCTGGAGGGATTATACCTTGACTCAAAAGATAAGCTGAAATAGCTCCATCTTGGGTTTTGGTATTGGCATAAACTTCACTATAGTTATGTTTACCTTTATGAGCCAAGTTTTTGGTTAAAACTAGATATTCTAATTTTTCATCCAGTACTTTCAAAATTTCAACATCCCGAAAGTTATATTGAATAAACTTATCAATATCGGTTTCAAACAACCTATCTAAACTTCCTTCATATTCAATTTTATTCAATCCAGCATATTTTTCACCAATAGCATCTAGTTTGTATGAAGGTTCATCTGCCCAACTATATTTTTTGTGTAAACGCATGTAATCTAAAGATTCAACCCCCACAATTTGAACATATTGATCCTTATACCATGGTGTTTCTCTCACATAATTAATAGGAGATAAATAATTTGCTACATCTTCACCTAAAACCTTACAAATTCTATAATAAAGGTAAGGAATATCGAAATAATCACTATTCCACCCAACAATAATATCGGGGTCTATTTCTCTAAATTTTTCTATAAATTTATAAAGCAGTTCTTGTTCATTACTACATGGTATAATTTCCTTATTATTTGAATTGGTATATTTTATTTGTTGTTTGGTATCTAAAATTAGAATAGCCCATTGATCTGTTTGTTTATCATACCATGCAATTGATGTTACTTTTTTGGGTGCTGATTTAATATAATCTTCTGTTAAAGCTTCCCCCATTTCAATCTCAATATCAAAAAATACCTCTCTATGTGTTTTAGATGGTTCATCATCCACTCCATATTTTTCAATAAGAAATTTTTGGTAGGGAGGCATATCATGAAAATGAAGTTTTAAGTTGTCTGAGAACCATTTAGAAGTTTGTTTTAAAGGCTCCCCATTCAACCCTGTATGAGTAGCTTCAGATTCAGGACACTCGATATATGCTTTATTAGTCCATTCTAACTTTTGATACCCTGTATCATCCCACAAATGAACAAGAAAATTGTTACCTTTTAATCTAGAAGTATAACATTTTTTATAAGACATTATTAATTTCTTTATCTGTAAAGAATTGCTTTAAATTTGGAGAAAAATAATTAATTGATTTCATAACCTTCATATCCCTAGATCTATACACAATATACTTGTCACCTACAACTTCGAAGTGGCATGGTTCACCCTGTTGTTCAGAACGAACTCGCACTGTTTCTTCTGCTTCTTCAATAGTTTTACAAACTTTAGATAAATTAGAAGCCTGTACTTCAGCATATCCTTCAAGAATTTTATCTTTTAAACCAAAAACTAATGCCCCATTTCCTAACCCAACATAAGTAATATCTAACAGAGCATCAAATATTGCAACAATATCTTTGTTTTTTACAGCTTCTTTTAACTCATCTAATTCTTCTTGTATAAAGTTAATAACAAAATCAGCATCAGCCTCGTTAATAGTGGGAGTAGTTCGATTTTGCCAACTTTTACCCATGACCAAATTAAAGTGTTCTACTTCATCAACAAATGGTACTTTCATAATCTTTATTTTTTTTTATAATTAATTATATTTTTTTCCTAATCTTTCAATTACATTTTTAGCTTCTTCTACTGATAGATAAAAAAATTCACGTCTATTATTTACTCTAAATCTATCAAAATGTTGGTGGATTTCTTTTTCTAAATTCAGAGAATTATAACATGAATAAACCCATTCTATTTCAAAAGGTAAGGGCACACCTGTAGCTCTACTTAATTCTTTAGTTCTTTCATTTACATTATTTTTAGTGGTAGACCCAATTTTAATTTGGCCTGGATAAGAGGGGTTAGAAAGAACATAGATATACTGTTTATTAGTATCTAAATTTACTCTTAAATTTTTGTTTCGATTTATATAATAATCAACTTGTTCCCAACCATTATCTAAGGGAGTAAGAGTAAAAAAAGATGCTGGTTTGTTTGTGTAGTCTTTGTCTTTGGGTATGAGGTTTTTGGCTTCTTCCAATGAAATTCTTTTCATCTCAAATAATCTTGAATTGTATCGCTATCTGTTCTCTCCCATGGGAAAATAATCCACCCATCTTCATAATATTCTTCAGCCCAAAATGTAGGTTTAAAACATGAAGTATTGGGTTTATAATATAAAACAGCAGTTTGAAACCCATAAATTTTTGTTTTTAATGTTTTCCCAGTATCAGCTATATCATCAACTACTAAAGTATTTGGTGGTAAAGATGAAGAAAAATTACAATAAGGAATTTTTAATCTATGTGATAAAACCACAGCGGGGATTGTTCCTCCCCTGGGAATGCCTGTGATATATTCAATAGAATAATCATTATTTAATATTTGGTTAGTTAATTTATCTACCAAACATTCAAATGATTCCCAATCAACATAAGTTTTTAATTTCATTAAATGTGTTTAAATTTTCCTTTTTTATCTTTTAATATAAAATACATTTTTCTTTTATGTATTCCAAATTTTTCCATACATTCCTTAACAGAAGAAAATACTTCTCCAGTTTCAGTATTTAATATAAACCTTCCAGTTTTAGGTCCAGCTCCTACTTTAGATTTACCTTTCCCCCCAGCTCCGGGTTTTGGGACTCCTCTTTGTTTATGATCAGGTTTACCTTTTCTTTTACTAGGTATACCTTTTTTACTTTCACTTAGGTTTTTTTTATGTTCTTCACTTTTAGGTTTACCTTTTAAAGCTTTACTAACTTTAGATTTTTTAATATTCTTTTGAGCTTCACTTGCTAAAGGGTAGGTTTTGCCCTTTCTAGATTTAGAAATACTTTTTCCTCTATTTAGGTAAAGTAAAGTTTTGGTAGGACCTTTATCACTTCCTCCACTTTTATTAGTTAAATTATAAAAATTAGAATTTTCAGAAGCGTTAAAATATTCTAACCAATATACTTCTTTTTGTTTTAATTCTTCAATGGAAGAACAAATTTCAAGTACTTCTTTTTTAAATTTTGATTTTCCAAAAACTTTAATATCTTTTTTAAGAAGAACACCCCCACCTAAATAATGGGGGTTATTGTTTCTATCTTTACCTATATATTGTTTTTTATTTACTAAATTGGTAGTTAAATATATTATCATAATTTATATTTTATTATAAATATATGAAACCCCTAAAAGAGTAAATAAAGTCTACTAAAAGTTTTGATGGTGTTGGTTAGCCATTTTAATAGAATCAAAATATTCTTTACGTACTTCTGGTTTTTCTTTAAAAGCTCCTGAGAGTTCATTAGTAACCATGACTGCACCTTGGTGATTAGTGCCACGACATGAAACACACTGATGGGATGCTACTATCGAAACTGCAACTCCAATATTACCTTGACATACTTTATCTACAGCTTGGTGAATTGCAATTGTTAGTTGTTCTTGAATAGCACCACGTCTACCAAAATGTTCAACTAAACGATTAAGTTTTGATAAACCAATTACTTGGCCATCTTTTCCTGGAATGTATGCTACATGAACACGCCCTAAAATATTTTCATGATGGTGGCTACACATTGACGTCAATGGGATATTACATTCTAAAATCATTCCTTGGTATCCATCTGAGGGGAATGAAGTAATTTGAGGGGGCCCATTATACCTACCTGCCCATTGCTCTAAAACATATTTTTTAGCTATTCGCATAGGAGTTTCCATTGAATTAGGATCATTTTCCCAATCACATTTTAAAGCCGTTAAAAATTTACCATAATAGTAAGCAGCTTCTTTAATCATATCTTGTTTCTGTTCTTCAGAAAGAGGATAATCTTCAGCAACCCCATTTGCAAAACCTTTTTGCACACATTCAATGTTTGTGTGGAATTTTCTACGTTTATTTTCCATCTATTTTTTATTTTAAACTTCACGAGCTACATCAAAAGCTATAATGTGTTCTCTACCTGTAAAATTATAATGATTTTTAGTACACCATTCGATTACCATAGGATAAACCCTAATTAATTCTTTACGATTATCTCCTGGGGGCATAATCCAGATTTTTTCTTTAGGAATATTTAATTCATCCATAAATGAACGAATTTCTTTCCATGTTTCCAAATCTTCAATTGGATTTACCACTACTTTCATATGATAATCAGAATGATATTCTATAGATTTAATAATAGCATTTTTGTTTAAACGAAGTTTATTATGTTGAGCTATAAACTTGTCATCTACAACCTTACCATTAGGTGTAAGAGTTCCTAATTTAGGTATACTATTAGAAAATTTAGGACTAAAAGAAATGAGCCCAATAGGATAATCAGTTTGTATGAAATGAGAACCTTCAGTTTCAATTGTAATAATAATATCTCTTTCATAGGCAAAATGAGTTAACTCATTTACTAATTTGGGGTGCATGGTAGGAGAACCCCCAGTTAACATCATTTCTTTTACCTGTGGGTTCTCGTCATAAATAGCTATGATGTCATTAAAGGTAAATTTACCTTTTTCTGGGTGGATACTCGTGTACCAGGAATCGCACCACCCACCTTCACCAAACCAACAACGGTGAGTACAAGACGTAGTACGGACTGCAATTGTAGGTCTACCAGATCTACTACCCTCACTCTGGATGCATAGGTATAATTCTACAATAGGGAGTATTTTGTTATAATCCTCAATTCGACCAGGATTTGTTTTATCCCATAACTTTTCTTTCATAATAAGCCTTCTTTTTTTAACATTTTTTTTATCTGAACACCACTAGTATTAAAAATTTTACCTAGTTCTGTGTAGTTTTTACCTTGTAAATATAAGGATTTTATTTCACTAATCCTACCCCAAATATCCTTTCTTCTTTTTTCTCCTTTTCTACATTTTTGGGATTCTGAAGGGGTTCTGAATTTAATGTTGCCTTCTCTTAAAATCCTTTTAATAACATCAGGATGACATTGAAATTTTTTTCCTAAATTATGAGGTCCTAACCCACCTAAGTAAAGTTCAATTATTTCATCTTTTTTAGATTCAATATCTTTTCTCACTCTAATTCTATTTTGTTTTCTCCATTGAGAGATTTTTTGTTTAGTTTTTTGACTATGAAATTCAACACCACTTCCTCCTTTTAACTGTTTATTTAAAATTTCAAAACCTAGATTTACATAATAATTTATCCAATAGGTTTCTCGGGGTTTCCACAGTTTTTTATCTACTCCCTTTATTTCCTCTAAAATCTCATAATCAATGTCATACCCATATTTCCTTTTATGATCATTTTTTCTAGATTTATTTATAGTTTTACCTATATAAATCTTATTCCAATCACCATAACATCCTTTAACTAAATATATTTTTGTAATTTTCATAATATATTTTATCATAAATATACAAAAATTTAGAAAAACATAGATGCTATTTTGATTCCTCCTCAGTCATTCTTGAAATATTCATATTATATTTTTCTATCATCGTATTCAATTACTCCCTTATCTTTAGCATAAGCGATAATTTCTTCTTGACGAACCGTTCCAAAATTAATTAATTCTTCTTTTGAAATACTTTCTTTAAAACATTCTGTCCAACAATTAGGAGTTTCATAAATTTTAACTTTATGAATTTTCAATCCAGTTGGAGTATCTTGATAAAGAGTATCAGATAAAATATGCATTGCTATAAATATTTCTTTAGCAATGTTTTCAACTGATGGATTGCAATAACCTTCCTCCCCATTTAAGGACATCAACCACAATTTAGAACCATATTCACGGGTAGTATTTATAAGAGCATGATCTTGTGGGTTTAAAATCATACCATGATCTAAATAGTCTTGAAGATATTGAACAAATACTCTCTTAATCTCCTTGAAGTCTATTGCGTATCCTATTTCTTCCATACTTTCAAAACTAAAAGTTAATTCTGTTAGGTAAGTGTGTCCATGAATATTAAAACACTTCATGCGTTCATTCATAACTCTATGCCCACAATCTAGATTGGTTTTTTGAGTAATATATTGTATTGTTTTTCTATTCATATTTTTTTCTTTGTCTATTTTGTTGTATTGTTAATGGTCGAGTATTTTTATAATTAAAAGCTATTTTTTGGTTTTCAATTTTAGTTAAATCAAAAGTATGAAGTTGAATTATATGATCTATTTCCCAATATTTTCCATAATTACCCCAATTCATGTCTTTTTTGAATTTTTTTTCTAAATATAATTTATATTCTTCAATAGAACAACCTAGAAGATCTAATACTTTACCTCTTTTATAATTATTTTTTAACCCATCTCTTATTCTTTCTCTTAAAATAACTTTAATTTTATAATTTAAATCTTTTTTTCTTTTCTCTTTTTTCCAATTATTATCATAATCTCTAACTTTTTCTAAATTATTTTTACGATAATTACTTTGAATTTCTCTATTTCTTTCAATATTATTTTTAACCCATTCTTTTGATTTTTTTTTATGTGTATCTTTATTATTTTGATACCATTCTTTCATATATTGATTGTGTTTATCTTTATGTTTTGAATACATGAATTTTTGAAATTGTCTATCACATTCAATACATTTATATTTTAAACCATCTTTTCTCGATTTATCTTTTCCAAAACTTTCAATATTTTTCTCTACATTGCATTTTATACAATTTTTAGTATTTTTTGTTTCCATAATATTATTTTATTATACATATTATGGAATTCAAAAATATCATCTATCCATTGACAAAATACACGTTTAATTTCTTTAAAATCAATTGCATAACCAATCTCTTCCATATTTTCAAATGAGAATGTAAGCTCATAAAGATAAGTATGACCATGAATGTTAAAACATTTCATACGTTCATTCATAACTCTATGGCCTGAGTCAAAATTACCCTTTCGGCTAATATATTGTATATTACCCATTATACCATTCTTTTAATTGTTGTAAATTAGATTGGGCTCCAACCATTCTCTTGATCTCATTACCTTGTAGATCGGTTAAAATTAAAGTAGGAATGCTTTTAATTTTATAACGTTCTGTCATTACAGCATCATAATCACAATTAACTTTGTTTACACGAACACCCTCTGATATTAAAATATCTACTTTAGGTTCAATCTGTTTACAGGCTGAACACCATGGGGCACTAAAAAATAAAATTCCTTTATTCATATTTAAACTTTTACTTCTGTTTATAAAAAATGTTCCTTTTCTAGTTTCACTAATACCATCACTCATGATTTGCTAATACTTTTTCAGCATGAGTTTTAGCTATTTCCCAACTTACCTTACCAGTTTCATCCTCGTATTGTATAGGATCAGGGCGACCAAGCTTAATAAATGCTTCAATTCTCTCTACACTACTAGCTGATTTATAATCGGAATTACCTGATGGATATGGTTTGTAAGATGTGTTGGTACGTAAATATACTTCATCAAAATCTAAACCTAGTTCTTTACATAGATACTCTCCATCTTGAAGAATAGTAAATTTGTCACCCTTAAGATAAGGTGTGTAATAGTTTACTCTTTCAGCTCCCCAATTNCCNAAACGNAAAGCTAANTCATCTGCATTNCGAAATTCTGGTCTACAGTCCGGGTAGATTGCATGGTCCCCTGCATGNATTCCCATTGCAATATCACAATTTTCACCGGTTTTATCAGTAATTGAAAGNGCAACTGCTTGAACAATTGAAGCAAAAATTTTATTGCGGTTTGGAACCACGGTTGCTTTCATATTTTCTT
>JGI10211J14876_10000506_pt1 | contig 16746 bp, 16 predicted proteins | sample Etolagsediment_FD_14876 | JGI IMG/M metagenome (IMG submission 14876)
CGCCGACTCGCTGCTGCTGGCCTCCGCTCAACTGCCTGGGGTACTTGTGCCTGAATTCATCCGGATTTAACCCCACCAGTTCAAGCAGCTCATCGACGCGCTGGCGTGTTTTCCCCTTAGGGTATTTCTTGAGGCTGGGAACCACAGCGATATTGGCCGCAACTGTAAGGTGCGGAAAGAGACCAATGTCCTGAATCGCATAGCCAATATCACGCCTCAGTTCATCGGCGTTTACCCCGCTAGTATCCCGACCAGCAACTAATATGCGGCCACTGGTGGGTTGAATGAGCCTGTTCATCATCTTTAGCAGAGTAGTTTTGCCGCAACCGGAGGGGCCAACTAAGATACATACCTCCCCTTCGGGTATGGTGAAGCTCACATTGTTCACCGCCTTAACATCGCCGTGGTAAATCTTGGTTACGTTTTCTAAGGTGATCACTGTATGCTTCCCCTCCTCTGTGATTGGCCCTGCTCTCTACGCCCGGACCTTCAGTCCCTTTGGCACCAGCCAGTTCTCCAGTCTCCCAAGAATAAGGTCAGATATAATAGCGAGCAAGCTCACTACTAGTGCCCCGGCAATGATGGGATTGGCATAGCTCTGGCTAATTCCGCGAAATATGTATGTACCCAACCCGCCAGCTCCTATGTAGGCCGCGATTGCAGCAATACCAATCGTCAAAACTACGGAGGTTCGCACGCCAGCCATTATTACTGGTAGAGCCAACGGTATCCTGACTTTTGACAGTATTTGCAGATCTGTCATCCCCATGCCCTTGCCGGCCTCAAGCATAGCTGGATTTACATTCCTTATGGCCACGTTCGTATTCCTGATGATAGGCAGCAGCGCATAGAGGGCTAGAGCTACCCAGGCTGGCTCCAGTCCGATGCCAAGAAGGGGGATCATGAATGCAAACATGGCTAAACTCGGAATTGTCATTATGACGCCAGCTATGGAAATAACCACAGAGGCTAGGCGGTCATGTCGGCTGATGAATATCCCTAGTGTTACGCCAACTATCAGAGAAGCAAGGATGGCAATACCGATAATGTTCAGGTGTTCCCATAGAAGCCCCAGTAGGTCAGTAGCATGATCTGCTATGTACTCAAGCAAACCCAATGACAACCCCGATTCTCGACAAACGCTCCCCACCACGGATGGCGACGAACTGCCCCGAATCATACCATCGGTGGTAACAGATATGCCGACTTGCAGTCAGCCTGCGACAAGGCCAGTTCCAACTGTGGGTAATATATACGCTACTTATCGGCGTATCTGTCGTAAGATACAAGATCGCTGAGTTCCACCCTGCCCTTCTCGGGTGATTCCGCTGCATATCCCATCGAAATGAGCGATAAGATCCTTCTGTCACGTGGGATGCCCAGGATTTCCCTGGCCCTCCCTTCGTAATCAGAGCCGTAGGAGCCAATCCAGCACGCCCCCAAGTCCAAGGCGTGAGCGGCCAGAAGGATGTTCTGAGTTGCCGCCGCCCCGTCCTCGACAGGATGACTGGAGCCCTGTGGGTCAATGACTACAGCGATGCCGACGGGCGCTTTATCAATAAATCTCCCAAAGGGAGCTATGCTTGCCAATTTGCTCTTAACCTCTTCATCCTTAATGACTATGAATTTCCAGGGCTGCCTGTTGCCCGATGAGGGCGCCCACCGACCCGCTTCAAGGATTTGTGTCAGCTTCTCTTCTGGTACAGCTTTGGCTTGATACTGCCTGATGCTTCTTCTTTCCCTTATAGCCTCGATCACATCCATGCAAAACCTCCCCTGAGACGCGTTACTACCGCGCCTCGAACTTTGGCTCCCTCTTCTCCAAGAATGCTTTTACCGCTTCGGCGTGGTCGGCACTGCGAAAGCAGGCATCAAGCCCCATTGCTTCGAACTGCATCTGCGTACGAATATCGGTATCCAACCCCTGATAAAGGCCCAGCTTTGCCATCTGGATGGCAAATGGAGGCAGTTTGGCAATTGTGTTTGCCATCTCCTGCGTGGCCTGTTTAAGTTCGTCCGCTGGCACAAGCTGATTCACTAGGCCAATCTCCTTAGCTTCAGCAGCACCGATTATGCGAGCAGTTAACACCAGTTCGCAAGCCTTGGCGATACCCACAATGCGAGAAAGAGTGTAGGTCGAGCCCAACTCGGGGATCACCCCCACACGTGCAAAGACAGCCCCAAAACGGGCCTTTTCTGAAGCTATCCTTACGTCACAGTTCAGGGCGATGGTGAGGCCGCCCCCCACAGCTACCCCATTAATGCACGCAATAATAGGCTTTCCCACTTCCCTGATTGCCACAGGGATATCTCCTATGGCCGCTGACTTATTGGCCCTTGCTTCTGACCGCTCCTCCCTTGCTTCCAGCGCCTGAGCAGAATCGCGTATATCAGCGCCTGCCGAGAACGCATCGCCGGCCCCGGTCAAGATGACCACTCTCACCTCCGGGTCGGCCTCCATTTGGCGAAAAGCCCGCGCCAACTCCACCAGCATTGTGCCAGTCATGGCATTGAGTCTATGGGGCCGATTCATGGTGATGGTGCCAATCCACTCCTCCCTTTCCACCAGAATGGTCTCATAGTTGTTCATTAGAACCCCCCAGTCACTGGATTGGCTTAACCCCATTTCTCCAAGTTAATACCGACTCCTGTTTTCATGCAAAGTACTTGGTCACAGGTTCTGCAACGCTATTAAAAANGTACATCTACAGCAATTTGCTACCGCGATTCGAACTTGGGCTCCCTCTTTTCCAAGAACGCCTTCACTGCCTCGGCGTGGTCGGCGCTGCGGAAGCAGGCATCAAGCCCCATGGATTCGAACTGCACCTGCGTACGAATGTCGGTATCCTGCCCCTGATAAAGACCTCGTTTTGCCATTTGGATGGCAAATGGGGGAAGTTTGGCGATGGAACTTGCCATCTCTTTTGTGGCCTGCTTTAGTTCATCAGCTGGCACAAGTTGGTTCACCAGACCAATCTCTTTAGCCTCAGCGGCATCGATTATGCGGGCGGTGAACACCAGTTCACAGGCTTTGGCGATGCCTACGATGCGAGAAAGAGTGTAGGTCGAACCATATTCGGGTATTATGCCCAAACGGGTGAAGACAGCGCCAAACCGGGCCTTCTCCGAAGCGATCCTTATGTCAGCGCACAAGCCTAAAGTCAAAGCCATCCCAACACAGACACCGTTGATAGACCAGATGATCACTTTCCCCATCTCCCTCATGAATGTCGGCATCGCGTTTATTGCCGACTCGGGTGCTGGACCTCCCGCTGGCATCTTCCCTCTCAACTCCACCGCCGCAGCAAAATCGTGTATATCGGCACCGGCAGAAAAGGCCTCACCGGCCCCGGTCACCACCACAACCCTAACATCAGGATCACTTGCCATTTCACGCATAGCTTGAGGAAACTCTTCGCGCATCTTGGTATTGAAGGCATTTAATCTTTCGGGACGATTGAGGGTAATGGTGCCAATCCACTCCTCCTTTTCCACCAGAAGTGTCTCATAGTTACTCATCAGTACCTCCCAGGTATTCGATTTAGGTAATTTAAAATANCGACCTGTTACACTGCAGGATTGTAGGCTGGCATGAGGCCAAAGTCAAGCAAGATATCTCAGTCTGTTGCTTAAATTGGCATGTCTTATCGGGTTGCGAACCGGCGGTGATCTATCTCTAGAAACTGTGAATACTGATAAATTATAACGCCAGGTAGCGACACCCGACCCTTGATGGCCACCCGAACACAAGAAAGGGGGTGTAAAAGATGAATATTTTATGTAATCATAGGTCCTTACTGTTGTATGCCCATGTTTCAGCTAGCCATGGTGCTTGCGCAGCGGTATTTCCTTGATGAAGAGATTAGCTACCCAGGCGATCAGAATCGCTATCATACCTATGAAGAAAATCTCACCTAAGGCGGTACTGAGAGCCAGCTTGAGCGATTCTAATACCTCCTCAAAGAGCGCTATCCCTTGCGTCCCCAATTGCTCAAACATAGCCCTCAACTGGCTTTGGGCCTCAGGGCTCATAAGTGCCTGTGGATTATGCGCCAGTGTATCTAACGCATCTGGTGGTATGACCGCCTTTGCCGCATCGGATAGGCCGCCAACAAACTCTTTCGCGAACCTATTGTTCAGCGCTGACCCATAAATAGCCAGTCCCAAAGCGCCGCCAAATGACCTGGCGAAGGCATTCGTAGATGTAGCCACTCCCATAACAGCGTAAGGGACTGCGTTCTGCACCGCTATGGTGTACAGAGGCATGATAATGCCCGCTCCAACGCCCGCGATGATTATGTTAACCACCGCTGCCGCATAGCTTGTCTCAACCGTCATGCGAGAGACCAGCCCTACGCCTACTGCCATGATTGCCAGTCCCACAACGCCCTGCAATCTGTAATGTCCCCCTGTGCGTGAGAGAACCTGCCCGGAGACAATGCTACCCCCTACCACCCCCAACATCATAGGCGTTAAAAAGCTTCCGCTGGCGGTGGCTGATGTCCCTAGTACGCCTTGAAAGAAGAGCGGGATGAAGACAATGGCCCCGAATGTGCCAAAACCGGTCAAAAAGGTAACGATCGTCGATACGGCTATAATCCGGTTCTTGAATATCCATAGAGGAATAATGGGCTCCTCGGCTCGGCTTTCGATTATCACGAAAAGAGTGGCCATTGCCGCTGAGAAAATGAACATGCCGATTATTGGAGCAGAAACCCAGGGGTAATCAACACCAGCCCATGATAGAGCCAGCATAGTCGGTACCACCGAGAGTATAAGCGTCACAAGGCCCAAGTAATCTATTTTGCGTTTCAGACTGGCCGGCCGCAATTGGGGAAAGAAGAGTATAAATAGGCCGATGACCAGTATCCCCAGAGGCACATTGACGAAGAAGACCCAGTGCCATGAGAGGACATCGGTGATGAACCCACCCAGCGTTGGCCCAATTACGGACGATATGCCAAACACCGCAACGGCCAAACCTTGGTACTTCCCTCTTTCACTCGCCGGAAAAAGGTCGCCAATAATGATAAACGCATTGGCCATCATGATCCCGGCGCCTACACCCTGCAGCCCTCGAAAGATGATGATTTGCAGCATTGTCTGGCTAAAGCCACAGAGGATGGAACCACCTATAAAGATCGCTATTCCCGCGGTATAGAACCACTTTCGACCGTATATATCGGTCAGTTTACCAGTGATTGGCACGGTAACGGTGGAGGCGATTATGTAGGCAGTGGTAATCCATGTGTAGTGAGTGAATCCGCCGAGGTCAGCGACGATTCGCGGCATGGCAGTGCCGACTATCGTCTGGTCAAGTGAACCAAGGAACATGGCCAACATCATGCCGACCATGGTAATGACTACTTGCTTCTTGGACAGTGATCGCGGGCCAGTAGTGTCTGCTGCTATTGTCCCGTTTGCTTTCTCTTCTCCCACGTTTTCTCTTGTTGCAGGCTCCAGAAATACCAACGCCTATTCTACCATGTTTCCTCGCTCGAAGACATGGAAACATGAACGAAAATATTGGGGGGTCCAGAGGATTCTTCGCCATTGCGAGGTCCTGGCGGTGTCTCTCAGAGCCATGTCTCAGGGCCAGTAGTTGGAGATAGCTGTCATTGCAATGTAGTTAACGGCTATACTTTCTTGCACCACTTTGCCATAGGCGTTAAACTAGAGTAAGAGGGCTTAAGCCAAAGGCCAATTTTGGTAGGTTCAGGAAGCTGAGACGTGCATGAGATGACTATCGCAAGAAGCATACTAGATATCGCCATTGCCGCAGCCGAAAAGGAGGGTGCTCACCGAATTACCAGGGTTAATGTTGTAGCTGGCGAGTTAAGGGGTATTGAACCTCTGCCGCTCACTTTCTGTTTTGGCTTGATGGCAGAGAATACCATCGCCAGCGCGGCCAACCTCGGACTGGAGATTATCCCGGCAAAATATAGATGTATAGCTTGCGGAGAGACTTTCATCATGAAAGATTATCAATATATATGCCCCATGTGCCACAGCGGGGATATCCAAACTGTTGGTGGAACAGAGCTTCGAGTGATAGATATCGAAGTTGAATAAGGAAATTGAAAAGGAGAGGAACTATGACTGAACCGGTCTATGAGAAACTGGCTGATGCGGTAAATGCTAGAGGGGGAGCTATTCTTGGCATGAAATGCAAGGAGTTTTTTGCCCTTCTTGAGGAGCTTTTCACCCCGGAGGAAGCAGAACTTGCTACTACGATGCCTCCGCAGCCAGTTTCCGCAGAGACCCTTGCCACCGGGATAGGCAGAGACTCTAAAGAGCTGGAGATAATTCTGGAAACAATGGCCAACAAAGGGCTAATTTTCAGCCACGACCGTGATGGGGTGAGATTCTACAACCTGATGGTGCTTCTCCCTGGCATCTTCGAAATGCAATTCATGAGCGGGGAGGTGAACGACCGAACCAAGAAGCTGGCTCGCCTTTTTGACGATTATTTCGAGGCAGTCAGGCAGCCGTCAGCAGCCACCACTGCACCCCGGGTTGTCTTCCCATTTGCCAGAGTCATTACGGTAGAGCAGGAGATCCCGAGCAGCGTTGGAATCCACCCCTACGATAAGGTGTCGGAGTACATCGCCAACGCCGACGACATATCGGTCGGAACATGCTATTGTCGCCACCATGGGGAACTGGTGGGACGTCCTTGTGACAAGCCCAAGGATGTGTGTATGGCCTTCGGTCCCCAGGCCAGGTATATCGCCGAGCGCGGCTTCGGCAGACGGATAACCAAGGAGGAGGCAATCGAGGTGCTCGACCGTTCTGAAAAAGCAGGGCTGGTACATTGCTCCAGTAATACCGGTAAATACCTCGACTTCATATGCAATTGCTGTGGTTGCCACTGCGGTATTCTTCGAAGCATCAAGATGGCCGACGTTCCCAGCGCCGGAGCAAACTCCAGCTTCATGGCAAGCGTCAATGAAGAAGAGTGCATAGGGTGTGGCGACTGTTTGGCAAGGTGCTGGATGGAAGCTCTCACCTTGGAGGGCGACATCGTAGCCATAGACGTCCGACGCTGTATCGGATGTGGACTCTGCATATCAGCCTGCCCTACTGGGGCACTGACACTACAACCCAGGGAGGATGCACTGGTGCCGCCCACAAGTCATCGGGACCTAAATGCAGCCATGATATCTTCAGTACAGCAGAACCAGTGACAAANGAAATCAATTGAGTCCACCAGCCGTAAGGATACTTTGAGGGGAATCACCTCTGGCGGGGGTCTGGCGGTGTCCCCCTTAGACATATATCAGGGTGGGCGGGTTGGCCCTCACAACCATATGGCTCGTTTTTGCCTCAACAATATAGCTGCTATTGGCATAGCACGGTGTCCACCAAGGTAGTTGGCGGTTGGACTCCTTGACGCAATGAGTGGATGTGATGTACCCTCCCACATGGAGGTGAACTAGATGAAGAGATATTTTGTGCTGCTTCTCATTGCAGCGGCTCTGCTGGCTTGTAGCTGCGGCGGTGAAGAGACCGAAACACCGACACCAACTCCCGCACCAACACAGACACCGACTTCAACGCCTACACCAACGCATAAAAGCTACTCAGAACCACCACCCATGACAATAGATGAAAGCAAGCACTATACTGCTATCATTGAAACGGAGAAGGGCGATCTGGTACTGGAGCTATTCGCTGCCGATGTACCGGTGACTGTCAACAACTTCGTTTTCCTGGCCAATGACGGATTTTACGATAACTGCACGTTCCACCGTGTAATACCAGGTTTCATGGCTCAAGGAGGAGACCCTACTGGAATCGGTAGTGGTACCCCCGGCTATTACATTCCCAATGAAATCACCGAGCACACCCATTTGGCTGGCGCCATATCGATGGCTAACTCCGGCGCGGATAGAAATGGCTGCCAGTTCTTCATTTGCTATGAGCCGCAGCCGTACCTCGACGGCAGCTACTCCGTGTTTGGCCAGCTGACCGAGGGAATGGATGTCCTTGAGTCACTTACCCCCAGAGACCCAACTCAGTACCCAGATTTCGAGGGCGATACCATAATACGGATTACTATAGAGGAAAACTAAACGTCATCGCAGGATTTCCTAGATAGAGCACCTGATCTTTATACTATCCAGCCCATATGCCTAGGGAGTAGCTCATTATTCTCATTGGTTGGGGCAATATAGAAAATCAACTTTTTGATATTCGTTTATATCATGATTATTGTAGTAGAACCTGGCAAAGAGCGGGGCAGCCTTTGCTATAGCGTCATAGTCCCATGGTGGAGGTGCACATTCTGGACACCAATGCCCCGCTTTTACACATACAGGGGTGGCTTCCCACTCGTGTCCGAAGCCACATATCCATTTGAGCTTCGACCCAATACCACTAAACTCTGTTGATAGGCATTGCCCACCCCTTGATTCAGCCAGTTCTCGCATATTATTTATTGTATAGTCTTCAGACCCTAGTTCTTTGCTAAGTCCTGCTTCTTCACCAGGCTCTGCGCAAATGTAATCGTGCCAACCGGGAATGTTCTCCCATGCTTCACGGCTACCGAAAAAAGCCTTGATCTTCTCCTCTTCGTTGTTTTGTATCCATTTTAAGGGGTCTGCCATGCTCTTCATAAACGCCTTGATGATAGTGGTTGGCGCTATTGTGGCTCCCAATTTCAAATACCACCGTGTGTCATCTTCAACCTGCCTGTAGTGGTCCTCAAGCGAATGACGCCAGTGACCCAGATATTCATTGAGAACCCAGCTATCCTCGTACCAACAGCAATGAAAGTTCCTCAAGGCGAACCAATTGAGCGGCATTATATTTCTATAATCTCCCAAACCGAAGATTCTCATCATCCGCTCCAGATAATCCTTGTACACCACCCGGCATGACGGACCGCCTCCCATATTGTATACCCTGCCATAGAACTGGTCGGGGGCCTCCAACGTTTGCACCAGCCCGTACCCTGCATCCTCCTTTGTAATAAGCTCAATATGGGTATTCACAGGCTGGTGGAACAGGATTGGGTCCAGAAGGGACAGTGCATTCGGGATAGCGATATAAGTCTGTCGTATTGAGACCCAATATTTTAGACCCGATTCGATAACCGCTCTCTCCGCTGCTACTTTTGTCGTGGCATAGAAGTCCCCAACACTTGGTTTGAGAGGGTCGCCAACCCTGACCATATGGATAGGTGGAAGCCGATCCCCGTATTCAGCTACGGTGCCGACGTAGACAAATCGTATATCGTCACCATTGTTTGGCTGCTTCTTAATCGCAGCTATTATGTTTTCTGTGCCACCCAGGTTTATCTTGTTAGCAAGTGCAGGATTGTGGTCTGCCGCCGGCGCAATAAATGCAGCCGGATGGAGAACATGGTCTACCCCGTTAACCGCTTCCAATACATCATCGGGATTCTGCAAATCTCCCCAGACCACTTTGAGTCCTTTCTGCTTCTCATATTTTGCAAAATCCCTCTTCNNNTGCCTGGTAGGTCTGAGCAGAATTACAATGTCATATTTATCTCTTCTTCTAAGTAGCTCTTGAAAGGCTTCGCCGCCCATCGAGCCGCTTGCACCGGTCAGAAGCACTCTTTTCTTCGCCATTTTACCCATTCACCTTGCCATGGTTAATTGCAGTCTAAAGAACATGCTAAGTCGTACAAAAAGCTTGGCCGTTGGCTAACGGGCTCACATGCACCAGCCCATCGTGGTTAATGCCGATGTCCACAAATACTCCGAAGTCCGTCACATTAGTAACGATATGGTTCAGTTGTGTAAGCTTACTAAGACATATCTAATGTGTGGTATGCCCTGGTGTGGTGGATATATTTTGCAGTTCTGGCCTCACAGGTCAAGGAGAAGCCGTTTCATGCCTGGGGAGCCCGTTTCCGCCTCGAAATCGGGATGCCTCTTCTCATCGATGACCCTGAAGCCGCATTTCTCGTAGGCATTCTGCGCCGGCGTATTGCCAATGAAAACGCCGACCTGGGCGAGGTCAAACCCTATCCTTCTGCCCTTTTCCAGTATCTCTTCTAGCAATGTGTTTATCATTCCCTGGCGGCGGACCTCTGGCAGTGTGGCGACACTCTCGATAATCCACGCCCCTTTTGTATCTTCGGGATAACAATGCATAATCGCCTCTACGCCCCTCTGGTTGTCCACCTGGTGGCTTTCAGTCAATCCCAGCTTCTGGCGGACCTCGTCGGTCGGGAGCCCTATTTTTGCCAGTCCCAATTTATCAGGATCATAGCCGCTTAGTGCAGCAACCGCGCGCCCATTCACCTCCGCTATAATAAAGTTTGAATAGTGGAACATATGAGGCGCCTCAGTCACCGTTAGATGTTCGAGAAAAGCAATGCACTCATTTTCCGGCCTGCCAAAGATAATATCCCAAACTCCCCTTTGGCAATGTGACCGTCCCGCTGTAAAAATAGCCCAACCCAGAAATGAAGCATCTTCGGGTCGGGCCGGCCGGATGTCGATGTCCATTTGTTCTACTCCTCTCTCATTTCTTGTTGGGTCGAGCCTTTGTCAGATTGCTCACTGAATCCGATGCACTGCAGATAGAACCACTGAATCGAAGCCGCTGACGACGCATCGTGTTCCCCAATAGTGCGAATCAGTTCTTCCCAGCTCAATGTGCCGACTTCGATTTGTTGAAGGGTAGGCTGAAACCAATCGGTATACCATTTGTCTTTCTTTACACCGAACTCATTTACCCGTTTTCTAACCTTCCGGTTTATCGAACTGCGACTCATTGCCTTTTCGAACACGCTTCGGGCAATCTGAACCTGGGGAGCCACTACATAGAAGCAGAGACGCGACAAATCAGAAGGAGGTCGATTGGCACACCTGAGAACCTCGGCAATGCAAGCAACAGTGCGAGCTGCCTGGTCATAATATTTAGCGTTGGTAACACCAGGCGATAGCCCGCTGAATATCTTGGCTTCGAGCACCACCAGGTGTTTGGCGTCAGGCCGTAGCGACAGGTCGTCCTTGCCCTTGTTGCCAACATCGAAATGGCCGACCACGGCATCGGCATGAGTCGAGGTCTCGGCTAATCGTGCTGCCTTACCACTTCCAGTGAAGGTGGTGGGCAGCGATACCTCCGAGAACCACCGCCCTTTCTCCGTAACATTGAGCGGATGCCCCTCAATCGGGTTTGTTGAGAACCAGTCCAACACCAGCCGAAGCAACCATCTCTCATTGTATATAGTCGTCGGTGGGAACACCGGTGACTTCGTTACACATGATTGCATCATCGCGCCGATCCTCTTTGTTACCGATGAAAGCCCATCCTGACGTACCAGTGACCTGGGTTTCACCGGCGCACGTTCACGCGTCCCACCGCGACGACTTGTTATAGCACCTATTCTACTCCACGGTGCTTTCATAGGTTTGTAGCTCCTCCAGCGATAGCTATCTGTGCCAAATAACGCGACAACGTGCAGAGGATATTTTATGCGTACACTCCTCTGCAGACCTTGTCGTCAACCTGTCTAGATTACAAGAAAAACCCAGTAAGAGTCAAGGAGATGTACCAGAGGAGGATTACATCAACCCCCTACAAGGGGAAATCTCTCTGCACTACCCTCTTTCTCTTCCCACTCCCGTTAAAGGTGGTATAATGCCATGATGTGAACCAGCTTCCAGTTGTGAACCTATTGAAACGAAACTCGAAGAGGTGTTGAAAATGGGTGTTTATGAAACAGCTATACAACGACGGTCGATACGGCACTACCAGGACAGGCCGTTGCCCAAAGAGCTACTGAAGAAGTGCGTCGATGCGGCCCGGCTGGCGCCTTCGGGCGCCAACCTGCAGCCGCTGGAATTCGTCATCATCGACCAACCCGATGTCGTCTCCCGTATCTTCCCCACCATAAAGTGGGCGATGTACATCCGGCCGGCGCACGACCCTCCCCCGGGCAAGGAGCCCCCGGCCTACATCCTCATCCTCAAGCGAAAGGACATCAATCCGGTGTGGGCGCTGTGCGACGTTGGCTCAGCCATGGAGAACATCATCCTCGTCGCCCTCGACGAAGGCGTGGGCTCGTGCGCCCTGCTCAGCGTCGACTTCGACACAGTGAGCAGCGTGCTCAAGGTTCCCGACGAGTACGAGACCTCACTGCTTATCGCCCTGGGCTATCCCGATGAAAGCCCGGTTGAGGAGCCTTTCGATGGGTCGGTGAAGTACTGGAAGGACGAGCAGGGCGTGCTCCATGTCCCCAAGAAGAAGCTGGAGACGGTACTGCACTGGAATGCCTTCTAGTACCACTGCGTTCCACCTACGCCCAAGGCAGTGTCTAGTATAAATATGGCAGAGAAAGTTCTTCTGGCATGGAGTGGTGGCAAAGACTGCGCCATGGCATTATACGAAATTCAGCAGAGACCAGAGTATCAAGTGGCTAGCTTATTAACGACGCTGACGGCAGACTACGATAGGGTAAGTATGCACGGCGTCCGCCGCGCTCTATTGGAGCAGCAGGCAGAATCTCTCTCCATGCCGCTCCATGAGGTATTTATCTCAAAAGAAGCAACCAACGAGGAGTATGCAGCAAAAATGCAAGCTGCGCTCACCGATTTTAAGAGGACTGGAGTATCTTCTGTTGCCTTCGGCGATATTCACCTTGCGGATGTAAGAAAGTATCGAGAGGACAACCTGTATAAAGCAGGAATGAAGGCGATATTCCCAATCTGGGGAAGAGATACCGCCGAGCTAACCCGCTCTATTATTGATTTAGGGTTCAAGGCTATTGTAACCTGCGTAGATTCAAAGGTTCTCGATAAGACATTTGCCGGAAGGATAATCGATGAGAGCTTCATGGCCCAACTCCCTGCTAATGTTGACCCATGTGGCGAAAACGGCGAGTTTCATTCGTTTGTGTTTGACGGGCCAGTATTCAACAGTAGAATACAGTACACGGTAGGTCAGATCGTCATCAGAGATTCATTCTACTTCTGCGACTTGATTCCGGCATAGTACAGCCTGAGCACCTCCTCCCCATGTTGTTCGGACAGCGGCGAAAGCGTCACCATCGCCACAGCCTTTCCCATTCAATGAAAAAGCCAAATTGAAGTATCAACCGCCGTTCGATGATCTGACGCCGACCGGCGATTTTCCGCGGGTAGCCTAGAGCATCCGCTCTAGGTATCGTTGGAGCAGAGCCTGACCACCTCGGGCGAAACTTCAGCCATGACGCCGGCGAATGTCTTTCCTTTACACTGCGGTCGAACAATGCTATAGTGCCAAAGAGAGCGGAGTGGAAGGGTAACCGACCACTCCTACTAATAATAAAGGCGGGATAATGGTTGAACAGATTTTACCCAACCTGTACACAATCGAAGTTCCTCTTCCAGGAAGCCCTCTAAAAGCGACCAACTCGTACATTATAAGGGCTGACGGGCGGTCTTTGATTATCGACACAGGTATGAATCGGGAAGAATGCATGAATGCATTGTCTGCTGGCCTCAAGGAACTCGATGTAGACCTGGCAAAGGCAGATTTCTTTATTACCCATATGCACGCTGACCATTCAGGTCTCATCTCAACTCTAGCTACAGAGACATCAACAATCTACTTTGGTGAAACAGATGCTCCCAGTGGTGCTATGGCTTCCAAACATAACTATTTTGAGCAGATTCCCCAAATTGCCCGCATGCAAGGCTTTCCCGAGGATGAACTTCAAAACGCTATTAAGAATCACCCCGGATACAAATACAGTGCAAGAGGCCACTTAGAATTTCATTTCGTTAGAGACGGCGACATAATAAGCGTCGGCGACTATTCCTTTAAATGCATTGCAACCCCGGGCCATACTAACGGTCACATGTGTCTTTACGAGCCTAATAAGAAGATTTTTGTGGCCGGAGACCACATTCTCATTGATATTACCCCTAATATCTCATTATGGTCCGAAGGTGATGAAAATCCGCTGGGTGATTATCTGGCAAGCCTGGACAAGGTCTATGATCTAGACGTTGAGCTTGTATTACCTGGACATAGAAGACGTTTTGAGAACCACAAGCAGAGAATCGACGAATTGAAGAAGCATCACGAAACAAGAGCGAATGAAGTCCTCTCCATACTCAAACAAGGTAGTCAACATGCCTATCAGGTGGCATCGCAGATGACCTGGGATATGAGCTACGAGCACTGGCATGAATTCCCACCCTCGCAAAAATGGTTTGCCACCGGAGAAGCACTCGCTCACATCAAGTATCTTGAGGAAGAAGGGGAAATACGAAGGGAAACCCACAATCAAACGATATTGTTTTCACTGATATAATAAAATCAGACAGGCATGTCTTTCAGCTCTTCCGTTGTTTCCTCTTTAATCACAAACATATAAGCGATTGTGTTTGCCCTGACAGCAGCTATCAGCAACGTCAGATCGCCATGAGCTATCTGCTCCCCTTCCTTGGGAAGATGCCCAAAAAGATGGAGGGCAAATCCACCAATAGTCTGATAATCGCCTTCGGGAATATCGAGCTGGAGCTGCTCATTTACGTCGCCGATTCGCATGCCGCCCTCTATTTTATAGAGATGTTCTCCGACTACCTCATATTCCTTTTTGGCTTCCGTCAGTTCTTCTCTCACCTCGCCCACAATTTGCTCGACTACTTGCTCGATGGTCACTATGCCCGAGGTACCCCCGTATTCACTTAACACAACTGCTATCAAATATCCTTCGTCCTTCATTTCACCAAACAGTTCGCCAACTGTCTTGCTTTCAGGAACAAAATACACGGCGCGAGCCAGGTCGGTAACCACGTCCTGATGCCCCATCGAGTCCTGTGACAGGGCGGTAAGTACATCGCTGATGGAGAGCATACCTACCACATTATCATAGCTCTCCTCGTAAATGGGGTAACGCTGGGCCGGAGACTCACTGTATATCTTCAGGAAATCATCAAGCTTAATACCCTGCTCCAGCCAGACTGCCTCTGTACGTGGAGTCATCACCTCCCGCACCTGACGTTCCCCCAACCTTACGACGCTGCGCAGCATTTGCGCTGAGGCCTCGTCGACAACGCCCTCCTCCTCCCCCATGGAGATTATTGTACCTAGCTCCTCCCGGCTAATTAGCTCCCCCGGTATAGTGCTCGAATGAGTCAGGTGGGTGAATCTGCCAGCGACCCAGCTCAACGCGATGACAACAGGGTGTAATAGCCTGGAAAGTATCTCGATTGGCCTGACGTACATCAGAGCTATTCGCTCCGGGTGCTGTGCAGCAATGGTCTTAGGAATCACCTTGGCAAATATGAGTAATACGATGGCTATGACCACGATAGCTACCGGCGTTCCTACGCCCTCACCTAACAGCGCAACGATGAATATCGTTCCCAGAGCAACGACGATAGTTTCGGCAAAGCTGAGGCCAGTGAGAACAACCGAGAGGAATCTCGACGGATGTTCCATAATCCTGGCCACTCGGTCAGCGCCGTGAACTCCCTCCTCCTGTAGATGCCTGAGCCTGAACCGTTGCAGGTTGATGAACCCTATCTCAGCGCTGGCAAAGAAAGCACATATCAAGAGAAATAATATGGATAACAGCAGATATATAATTTCTAAGGTTCCCATACTTCCATCTTTGGTTAATCAGTTGTGTAATTCTACAATGAGATGGGCCAAACCACAAGAACGACCGCCCTCTACTATGACGAATTATGTGTCATGGTATAATAGGCTGAAAGGTACGGGTGAGAAAATGGAACGGAAAACATACCCACAGTGCCACAGGTGTGAGAAGAGGGTCTGCTACCCTGTCATTGGAGTCGATGAAGAGCCCCCGTTTAGTGAGGCACCGGAATTCTGCCCTATGAGGCTACATAGCGATGTCATACAAAGGGCGCTCTCCGAGTATGACAGGGAAGATGTCAGAGAGTTCGCTCGGCTCGCATCGCTACAGGAGTTTGAATGTTATGAGTGGGTGCATGATGGCATAAGGACAAGGTTTCCACGGGTGGAGGAGACCATACAATTCGCCAATAAAAATGGCTATAAGCGAATCGGCATAGCTTTTTGCATCGGTCTAATGAACGAGGTTCGCATTCTGGCACAAATCCTTGAGCGCAAGGGCTTCGAGGTTGTCTCTGTATGTTGCAAAGCGGGTGCAATCCCCAAGGAAAGGATAGGTCTGAAGGCGGAGGAGAAAATTCCAGGCCCGGCAATCTTCGAGTCCATGTGCAGTCCGATAACCCAAGCTGAAATCTTGAACGCCGAAGGAGTTGATTTGGTCATCCAACTGGGCCTTTGTGTAGGACACGATACCCTCTTTATGAAGTATTGCCGCCTACCCATGACAGTGCTTGCGGTGAAAGACCGGGTTTTGGGACACAACCCGCTAGCTGCGCTGTATCTATCTACTTCGCCCTACTACTCCAGGCTTAGGTCTCGAAAGACAGATTGACGCAATGGAATTCACCTATCAGTTTCCTATCACCAAAGCTTAGAGATGTACTCACATGAGAGATATTATTGAAAATTTAGCACCACTTTACTTAAAACTGGACGGCATGGGACGATTGGGGGAAGCTTTGGCCCTGTGCAACGGCACCAAGGTATTCGTCTTCGGAGGTATCCCCGGCGAAGAAGTGCTGGCTGAGGTAGTGCGGCAGTACCACAATCGTATCGCCGCGCGAGTGGTCAAGGTGACAGTTTCCTCTTCCCAGCGGGTGGAACCGCCATGCCCCTATTTTGGGGCGTGTACCGGCTGTCAATGGCAACACATCCGTTATGAGCACCAGTTGGAGC
>JGI10211J14876_10000508_pt1 | contig 16674 bp, 14 predicted proteins | sample Etolagsediment_FD_14876 | JGI IMG/M metagenome (IMG submission 14876)
GCAGTGGCCGAGATGCTCGGCAAAGTGGCCGTAGATGTTGGGATTGATAGTCCCAATTTTTTGGTCTGCGTGGATGGTGACGGTATTGGTCGGCTTCGGCGCAGGCGTTGGCTTGGGCGTGGGCCTTGCAGGCTCTGTTGTCTTGCATCCGTTGGTCAATAAAGCGGCTAGCAAGAGTGCAATGGAAAACAAGACGGAACTTTTGACGAGTCGTTGCCAGCCCCTGCCCCCTTTCCTTCTTCCGAAGAAAGCAGGGGGGCAAGACGGGGCGGCGGGCAGAATTGGATTCGACATTTTTGTATCCTCCTAAATACAGGGGCGATTTTTTTATATTAATTTTACTGTGGCGTCGGCAATGTTTCAAGCCATTTCAGGTTAAAAGCATAATGGTTCCAACTGCTTATCAGGTCCCTCTTGTCTTCTGTCGAAGACAGAAAAGGAGGCACTGCTGCGGCCCATAGTGAAGGTGCAGGGCCTGATGCGCACGAATTTCATTCCGATGGAATTTGTGTAGGTGTTTTCAGTGGGCATCTTCTGCAGGATTTTATCTGCGAATGCCGAGGTAGGGTTAAAGAGAGGTACAATACACAGGGACGTTATGGCCGCGACGATGAGGAGATTTGCAGTATGTGCCCTGACGCTGGGAGCCTGGAACATTCTGTTCTTTCTCATCTTTTCCTCCTTTCTTATTACCGAGGTTTTATTTCAAAATGGTCTATGTCCATACTGCCGTTGCTCATCAGGAAATAGGCAGCGCAGGATTCAGTTAAGGGGCTCTCATAAAAGAGCCCGGCTCTGCTTTCAGGAAATTCAGTGGTCGGGTCTTGGCCGTTGAGGCCGTAGAAAACTCTCCACTGTTTAGTCTTTTCGTTCCAGACAAATCTTAGTTTTACTGATGTTGGCGGCTTTGACAGGGGAATGCCCTTGAAGACCGCGCCGGTGATTGAGTTTTCTTTGATCCAGATAAACATTGATGGATTGTGCTTGTTAAAGGCGTCTTTGAAACCCAGTGTAACCCCTTCTGAGACGTGTTTGCCGGGCGAATTGTAATGGATATTCTTGACGGCAAAGAGAGCTTCAAAGGAGCCGGTTCCTATAACACGATTAAGACCCTCATAGTGAACCTGGGAATTTACAGTGTACTGGCCTTTGCTGTTGAAGCCGCCTGTAAAGCCTTTGTATTTGAACCAACCGTCGATGTCGAAATCGGCAGGACCTGTGAAGCTCTCGACCACAGGCTTAACACGAACCGGTGGCGATGGGGCCGGAGGGGGTGGGGTCTTGAGCCATTTGAGATTAAAGGCGTAATGGTTACGACTGCTAATCAGATGTATGAGGCCGTCGGTACTTTGACATACGGACAGGTAGCCGCGATATTCGGCGCTGTGGGCGCTGAGGGTGATTGCTCCGCCGTCGGTACATTCGATGGTTCGGCCCGGCCCGTCGTCGGAGACCAATCGCTTATAAGGCCAAGTTTTGCCTTCATCTTCGGATACAGCGGCGAAGAGCCCGCGAATCTTCCGACGGTGCCCTGTGGAGTCGGTAATCTCTATACCCTCGGCGACGGAAGCAAATGAAGCGAAAAAGAGCGAGCCTTGTCTTAGTCGCAGCAGGACAAGTCTTTGTCCGCCTCCGATTGGCGTGAACTCGCTTGGTCTGTATGTAAATGTTTTTCCGCCGTCGCGGGAGATACTTATTGGCATCTTTTCACGGTCGCCATTACTTCGGCTTAAGGCAAAGATGCTGCCATCTTCTAATTGGGTCACGCCCGCATGTATGCCCAGTATGTCACCGCCGGGATTGCCCCAGGTCAGAGCCTGGTCGCGGCTCATCCAAAGCGTGTTCCTGCCGTCAACCGTAAGCACGATGGTGCCGTCGTTCATTCTGAAAACCGGCTCACCGAGTTGATGACCGCCGGTGAATTCCGGCAGAATCGCCCTTGGGGCTGACCATGTCGCGCCACTGTCTTTGGATGTTCGCATTACCATTACCATCCGTCCTCGACCACCCTCCGCTGCGACGCCTGTGAAATGGTATATGGTGCCTTTCCCGTCAAACCACATAGCCGGAGCGTGGTCGTTGCGGTCGGGGGCATCCCAGAAGGGGGACGCCGGCTGCCATTCGACTTGGCGCCATCGCAGACGGCTGGCAGCCTGAGCAAGTTCGCGTGCTCCCTCGTCGGCGGTAGTGTACCAGCAGGCCAGCAGGTCACCGTTGGGGCATTCGACGATGGCAGGGTCGTGGTTGTGAGCTGCGAAAAGTGGGCCGACGGCGTCGGTAGGAATTTTCACGTATTTGTATGGCCCCCTGAAGTAAGGCACCTTGGGGTCAGGACCCTTGGTCACTTCAGCAGGGTCTCGCTGGATTACATTCTGCTGGTTAAATGGAGGGTCCGGGGCCAGCGGCCTGGTACGGGGGAGTCGGCCCAGTACCACTCTGAAGCCCATCAGCCAGTTTTTGCATTCGGGCAGTTGCCCCATACGGTTGGCGGAGCGAAGGTAGTAACTCGGCGTGCTGTGGCTGCCGCCGCGCAAGACTCGAAAATCACCTTTGACGTATCCGACCGGGTCAACCATAGTTTCGGTCTTGTAAGGTCCGTACCAGTCGTAACACCACTCCTCTACATTGCCGTGCATATCATAGAGTCCCCAGTTGTTGGGCAGCGTTTTGCCCACATGGAGTGAGACTTTCCCGCCAGCCTTAGTAAATTGGTCAGGCAGGATGTCACCGGTGTAGTAGTTGGTCGTGGTACCGGCCCGGCAGGTGTATTCCCACTCGGCTTCGGTAGGAAGACGGTAAGGCAGGCCCTCTTTTTCCGAAAGCCACCGGCAAAAAGCCATTACGTCGTGCCAGTTGACGTCGATAACGGCCTCATCATCGTCATTGGAAAACCCGTTCTTTCCGCGTGACTTGCTATGCTCAGGGTCAAACATCTCATATTGGGAGTTGGTAACCTCAAAGGTACCCATATAAAAAGGTTTGGTAATCTTAACGGTATGGACGGGTTTTTCATCAAAGTCTCCTTCACTAAGGAAGTCAAATTTGCCTCGCCCACGAAAGACCGGCAGTATTTCGTGGGGCAGCGGTACTTCCAGCTGACCCATTTGAAAAGTGCCGGGCTCAATGTGAATAAGCTTCATACCAATGGAGTTGGTATAGATTCTCTCTGTTGGCATCTGGTCCCTTGGGGACTGAGCTGCCCGAGTGTTTATTGATAGCTGGAGCAAAGCTATCAGGCATATTGCAGACATTGCCAGGGGTTCCCAAACGCCCTCTTTCGCGTTTGGGAGCCCCAGCCATGCTCTCTTCACTTGCGCGTCTCCTTCTTTGATACTTTGGTTGAGATTTTCGCACCTGTGCCTGCGTAACCTTGACAACCACAGGTGCAGGCAAGAAACCACGGGGGCCGAGGCTTTACGACCCACAGGGTCAGCCGGTAAAGTACAGGTACGCCGCCACAATGATGGCAATTAAAAAACTCGAGAAGATTACATCGGCTTTTGTCCAGCTGGACCGCGACTTTTCCCTGTCCTCTATGGTTGTTGTTCCATACGTCAGGCCGTTTATTTTCTCGTAGGATGGGGGCTCCGTCAGGTAGCTGACCACAATCATCACAACGACACATACGATGAAGATGAGCAAGCTGTAATACTGAAAGAAGATATTATTCATAATCCAGAGGAAGGAACCTTCCTGATAGCTGAAATTACCGATTAGCTTAACAGGTGTATCGACAGCGAGGCGGAACATGCCCATGAGAAATCCGATAATCAATGCCGCCAGGCAGCCTTTGTGGTTGAGCCGTTTCATAAAGACGCCGAAGAAGAAGACCACGAAAATCGGCGGAGCAAGGTATGCCTGTATACCCTGGAGGTAATCATATAAGCCCTTGCCGCCGCGGATGACCGGTATCCACAACAGGCCAATCAAAACCATGACTGCGGTTGCTATGCGGCCGACCCACACGAGTCGGTGCTGGGTGGCTCGGGGACGGAACCTGGAGTAGAAGTCCATCGTGAACAGTGTGCTGGAGGCATTAAAGACGCTGGAGAGCGAACTCATCAGGGCCGCCAGCAACCCGGCCACCACGATCCCTCGCACGCCGACCGGCAGAACCGTCACCACCAACATCGGGAAAGCCTTTTGTGCGTTGTCGCGAATTATCGCTCCATCCTGACCTATCAAAGCTTCTTGAATCGTCTCTGTTTTGCCGCTTGCCGCCAGGGCGAAGCATATCATACCGGGAATGATAAAGATGAAAACGGGGAGCAGTTTTAAAAAGGAGGCACAAATCGAGCCGCGTCGTGCCGTGCGTTCGTTCGGCGCCCCGAGGGCCCGCTGAACGATGTATTGGTCCGTGCACCAGTACCACAACCCGATAATGGGTGCGCAAAAAAGCATTCCCAGCCAGGGATAGTTATCGTTGAAGTACCAGGCCATACGGGACGATTCCCTGACCGGTGCCCAGGTGCCTTCGATATCAGCCGGCACCAACGGCTTCCAGAGGTTGAACATATCTGAGCCGCAAATTGTCCGCAATTCGCCCCAGCCGCCGAGTTCGTGAAGGCCAAAGATGGTCACCATAATCGAGCCGAACACGAGGATAATCGTCTGGACGGCGTCGGTGTAAACGACAGCCCTCAGGCCACCGAGGATGGTGTAAATCCCGGTCAGGACAATCACGAGAAACGAGCCAATCCAGAAACTATCCAGCCCCATGAAATTGATATCGGGCAGCAGGACAGTGAAAACGATGCCGCCGGCAAAGATGCCCACGGCGATTTTTGTTAGCACATAGGCCACGAGGGAGATGATTGAGAGCACCGAGCGTGCGGTAGGCGAGAAGCGTCTTTCCAGAAACTCGGGCATAGTATAGATTCTCGACCTGGCATAAAAGGGAACCATAATCCAGCCGAGGACCAGCAGACACCAAGCGTGGAGTTCATAGTGGGCCATAGCCACACCGTCGGTAGCCCCCGAACCGGCCAAGCCGACCAGGTGCTCGGAGCCGATGTTGGAGGCAAAAATCGACGCGCCGATGATGAACCAGCCGAGGTTGCGACCCGCAAGGAAGTAATCATCGGCCGTATCCCTGCTTTTTTGGATAACCCACCAGACGATGCCCAGCAGGATGGCAAAATAAACGGCTATTGCTACCCAATCCCAGGTCCCAAGTGTCGCCTGGCCAAGAATTTGAAATGTTGCCACAAAACATCCTTTCAAAACAAAGTTCATAGTTAAATGTTCATTGTTCATCGAGGAACACCGAACAATGAACCGCTCGGCGGGAATTCTACCTATTCGGATGTGATGTTGCAATATATTTTGCTCAAAGCAGTCGATTTCCGGCGTCACGGCCTGTTTTGGCAAAAATCGCTGAGACTGGATGCTTGAAACTTGCGGCTAAGGTGTTTATTATCGTTGCAGTTTAGGAGCCCCATTTTGTAACTTATCGCCCTCTTGCTTCCTGCGGAAACAGGAAAGGGGGCGAACTGTAGGATTTTGATAGGAGGACAAAGTATGGCTTATGCAATTGGTTTGGATTACGGAACCAACTCTGTAAGGTGTCTTATAGTCGATGTTGCTGACGGCAACGAGGTTGGCAGTAACGTGTACGAGTACAAAACCGGTGAGGCCGGCATTATTCTTGACTCGTCGGACCACAATCTGGCGAGGCAGAACCCGGCTGATTACTTAGAAGGCACAGAGGTCAGTGTCAAAGAAGCGATGCGCGAGGCGAAGAAAATCGACAAGAGCTTCGACGCGAACGAGATTATAGGCATTGGTGTTGACACAACCGGCTCAACGCCGATACCGGTTGATAAGGACGGCACGCCGTTGAACACGCTGGACGAATTCAAAGACAATCCGAATGCGTGTGCCTGGCTGTGGAAAGACCATACCGGTTACGCCGAAGCGGCCGAGATTACGGAACTGGCGGCGAAGGAGTATCCGGAGTATCTGGCGAAGTGCGGGGGGACATATTCATCGGAATGGTTCTTCAGCAAGATTTTTCATTGTCTGTGGGCCGACCCGAAGGTTTTTGATGCTGCCTATAGCTGGGTTGAATGCGCAGATTATATCCCCGGAGTGCTGACGGGGACAGGCAAGCCGGAGATTGTTAAACGGAGCCGATGCGCAGCCGGCCATAAAGCGATGTTTGCCAATCAATGGGGTGGGCTGCCGGCGAAGGATTTTCTTGCGAAGTTGGATACTAAACTCGGTGACCTTTACGACCGGCTGTATAAAGAGACCTACACTGTGGAGGTGTCGGCGGGAAAGCTCACCGAAGAATGGGCGCAGAAGTTAGGATTGGCCGCCGGTATTCCGGTTGCGGTTGGCGCTTTTGACGCTCACTTAGGCGCGGTCGGTTCGGGGATTGCCCCGGGTAAGTTAGTGAAAATAATCGGCACAAGTACATGCGATATGCTTGTGTCGGAAGCGACCGAGGGTTTCCCTGATATTCCGGGGATATGCGGCATAGTTGACGGCTCCATCGTGCCGGGTTTCTTCGGACTGGAAGCAGGACAGTCGGCGGTAGGCGATATTTTCAACTGGTTTGTGAATTATATCCAGCCGGGCGGCGAATCGGCGGGCAGTCATAAGGCACTAACCGAAAAGGCGGCCAAGTTAAAACCGGGTCAGTCCGGCCTGCTGGCGCTCGACTGGAACAACGGCAACAGGACGATACTTGTTGACCAGAGACTGACGGGGCTGTTGGTGGGCCAGACACTGCACACAAAGCCGGAGGAGATTTACCGGGCGTTGATTGAAGGGACGGCTTTTGGAGCCCTTACTATTATCAATAGATTCGAGGAATACGGAGTTGAAGTAAAAGAGGTTATTAATTGCGGCGGTATAGCAGAGAAGAATCCTTTGCTTATGCAGATTTATGCTGACGTAACCGGCAGGGAGATGAAGATATCACGCTCGGCTCAGACTTGCGCGCTGGGTTCCGCCATAGCGGGCGCTGTTGTTGCGGGCAAAGAGCGAGGCGGCTATGAAAATGTCCCCGAAGCTCAGGCCGCTATGTGTGGAATAAAAGAGAGGACTTTCAAACCGATTCCTGAAAATCAAAGGGCTTATCAACAACTTTATTCACTTTACAAGCAGCTCCACGACGCCTTTGGTCTGGAGAGCTACTCCGGCAAAATGGCAAACGTGATGAAGGAATTATTGAGTATAAAAGACAAAGCAAATGTATGAAGAATTAACAGTGGCGGTTTGTGAGGCCAAAACCGGGTGTAAACCGGCAGGCGTTAAAATGTTACTTTACGGCTCATATCGAAAGGTTTTAAACAATCAACGTAATTTTGTTGCGAAAGAACGCAGAAGAGACAGGAGAATGAAAAATGAAAAAGACCACGTTTGGAGTGATTGTTGGAAACAGAGGTTTTTTCCCCGATGTATTAGCTAAACAGGGGCGAAAAGACATACTTGATGTGCTCAAGAAGAACGGCTTTGGCTCCGTATCCCTGCCGATGCAGGATACGAAATACGGTGCGGTTGAGACTTTTGCCGACGCGAAAAAGTGTGCTGCTCTTTTCGCTCAGAAAGCTGACTTGATTGATGGGGTGATTGTAACACTTCCAAACTTTGGCGATGAGAAAGGTGTTGCAGAAACCATCAAGCGTTCAGGGCTTGATGTGCCGATTTTGGTTCAGGCCGAGCCGGATATAGAGGGAAAAATGACTATCGCAAACAGGCGGGATTCCTTCTGTGGTAAAATCAGCGTCTGCAATAATCTAAGGCAGGCAGGTATTCCATACACTCTGACGAAATCACATACCGTTAAAGCTGCATCGGCCGAATTCAAGAAAGAGCTGGACGATTTCGCTTCGGTGTGCAGGATTGTCAGGGGTCTTAAGGGCGCAAGGTTCGGTGCCATCGGTGCGCGGACGGGTGCATTCAATACCGTCCGCTACAGCGAAAAGATTCTGGAGCTTTCGGGCATTTCAATAGAGACAATAGATTTGTCCGAAATCCTCGGAAGAGTTGCATTACTTGCCGATAACGACAGATTGGTTAAGCGGAAGTTAAGCGCCATCAAGAAGTACGTTTCGACCGAGTCTATTCCGGCAGATAAGCTTTTGAAGATGGCCAAATTCGGTGCCGTAGTAGATGAATGGGTCAGGGGTATGGAACTTGACGGCACGGCTATTCAGTGCTGGACGAGTCTTGAGGAATTTTTCGGGATAGTGCCCTGCGCGCTTATGAGTATGATGAGCGAGGCACTGGTACCGAGCGCCTGTGAGGTTGATGTTACGGGCTTGTTGGGGATGTACATTCTGCAGTTGGCCAGCGGGATGCCGAGCGCTATTCTGGACTGGAACAATAACTATGGAGCCGACCCGGATAAGTGCGTTTTGTTTCACTGCAGTAATTTGCCGAAGTCATTCTTCAAGAGCTCAAAGATGGACTTCCAGGAGATTATCGCCGGGGCCGTAGGCAAAGAAAATACGTACGGCACTGTCGTCGGCAGAATAGCACCAAACAAAGCAACTTTCTGCAGGACTACTACCGATGATTGCGCCGGAGTCGTAAGTGCTTATGTGGGCGAGGGTCAGTTTACAAACGATAAGCTCGATACTTTCGGCGGCTATGGCGTTATGAAGGTACCGAATTTGCAGGGACTTATGCAATACATCTGCAGGATGGGTTTTGAACATCACGTTGCTGCGAACATTTCGCAAAAAGCCGATGCAATTGCCGAGGCCCTGGACAATTATATGGGCTGGGAAGTTTACCTGCACGGATAGTAGTCTGTAACGTTTGGTTCGCTGGGTTGTCACTGCGAGCCCCGCCCCTCGGAGGGGCTGGGCGAGTCCACCGCAGGCGGACGAAACAATCCCAAGGTATTGGATTGCAAAAGGTTATACGAGATTGCCGCGTCGCTTCGCTCCTCGTAATGACTGCGAGAGGGCGCTTTTCGCTGCTGGCAATGACTGTGAAGAGATACTTAAGTATCTGTTGCGGAAAGCAAAAACCGATGATGTCACCCCTGCGAAAGCAGGGGTCCAGAGTGAAAAAGCCGGATTCCCGCTTTCGCGGGAATGACGAATGCTGTTTCCACAACAGGAACTACTTAAGAAAGCAATGTTCGTGGCTGTGGTTGATAAACTTGCTGGTGTGAGAGAAAAGGTCGGTCAGGATTTCCAGCAGGCGGTAAGAGTTTGTGTGGCGGTGTAATCGCCTTGAGCGGGTGGGGCTTTGCTGTCGTAGGAGGCCCTGACTGAGAGGATAACCTCGACGGCTCCGTCGCCGGGAATATGTTTTACTGTCGAACCCTTGCTGAGGAACGAACCATAGTCGCTCCAGGCCACTGTGCCGGCATCATATTCAAGGCGGTATTCTGTGAGGAGTTTATGAAGGGCATCTTTCGAGAGCTGAGCAGTATCAGAGTTGTCGGCGGTGATTGTTACATCGCCGTTCGTGTAGAGCGTAAGCGGGGTGCTACCGGAGACCTGGCTGGTTTCGCTTGTAAGGTCGGCCAGTTCGATAGGCGGAAAGTCAGCATCCGACCACTCCACGATGTCGGCGACGGTGCAGGTTATCCTGCAGGAGGCACTGACAGGCGGCGGCTGGGCCGACACCAAAAGCGGAGCCAAAGACAAGACGAATACTGCTAATACCGCGATGAATAAATAGCTTCTCATTTTTTACCTTCCACCTGCAACCATTGTATCAAAATCAGAAGGGGAAAGTCAAGAAAATTCAAAGAAGTCGCACTTATAGGACTCGTTAGGATTGTAATTGAAAAGAGTGGTAAGTTAATTTCTTAAGAGCGGCTGTAGTAGTTCAGGTCAACAGCCGGATACAAAAATATTGGTGCCAGCTTCAATCCTGAATTTTTGCCCGAAAAGCGGCCTTGAGCACTTTGCATATTCGGACCTTGGAGGGTTGGCCTACCTTAAAAAAATACTAAAGGCGGGAGTGTGTTGCTGGGGGGGTGAAAGGATAAAATGACATAAAGCAGCAGCTTGATAAGACCGATAGCGAGGATATGGTGCGGAAGCACAAAAACGAAAAATATTACGGTAATTGAATAAAAATGGGGGGCAACTTATGAAACAGGGACAAATTATGAAAAATTTAGCTAAAGTTTTGTTGCTGGCAGGATTATGGTTGTGCCTTACTTCGAATTTGGTATTAGCTGCTCCAGTTAATGCCGATGCCACATGTGACATATCGGTAACTGTCGCTGAGATTATGGAGTGGTCGGGTAATTTCACTGCTATTACCCTGGCCAATATCACTGCTCAGAACAGCCAGGTGGAGGACAATGAAACAGTTACACTCTACACAAACGGAGATGTAAGCATCACCGCCGATAACACGGTGGCAGCTGAATTGGATAATGACGGAGCCAGTACTGACACGCTTGTTACAGAATACAAGATAGCATTCGACGCCAGTGCGGCTCCTGATACGTTTGGCACACCTGGAGCGAAGGGAGCGACTTATCAAACATACGACCAGTTTTTGAGTGGGACTGCGGCAACTGTAACACACAGCGACGGCGATGGAGCAATTGATGTCACATTGTACGTCCAGGCGTCCAACGATACCGGCCAGGTAGCCGATTCGGGTGCCTATAGTTGTACTCAGACTCTTACAGCCGCCTGGGCAAGCTAACTTGGGTTTATCATCATATAGCTGGAGATGCAGATAAGGGGCGAGAGCACTCCCTGCTTCGCTACCGAACGCGTATTATCTCAACCAGGCGCACTGCGACGGTAAATATGAAAAGAGATTGCAACATAATTCGCCGGATTGCAGCAGGATTTCTCATTCTGAGCTTGTCGGCCTTGCCTGCCAATTGCTTGGCTGGAATGGCGGTCAGTCCCCTGCAGCAATGGGTTATAGTCAAACCAGAAGAGCAGGCATCTTTCTCAATAACTGTAACCAATACAAACAGAGGCCCTGAAACTCGCCCCTGCAAGGTCAGTGTGGAGGTGGTTGATTTCACGGTTTCGCCACAGGGAAAACTTTCCTTCGGCGAAGAGCAGAAGCATTTCCGTTCGGCGGTTGAGTGGATCAGTTTCGATGCCGGCCAATTTGTTCTCGAGCCCGGTGAATCCAAAGAGCTAAAAGCAAAGGTATCGGTTCCTGCGAGCGCAGACGGAGACTACTGGGCCGCCGTTATGGTGAAACTGGGCAATCCCCAAAAACGCGAAAAAGGTGTACAGATTGCATTGCAGACCGCGTCCGGGGTGTTCGTACACGTCGCAAGGAGAAATTATATTGCACGAGGAAGCGTTATTGATGCCAATGTATGTATGCCTGAATTTGGCCCGGAGCAAATGGGTGGCGAAGAACCAGGCCTGGAGGAGATTTCTCAGGAGAGTCAAGAGGAGCACACACTTAAAATCAATGCCGAGTTGAAAAACGACGGATTGGTGGCCTTTATCGCAAACGGAAAGGCGTTTCTCTATTCGGCGAACTGGCGTCGGAGGGCTTCTATTCCATTGTACACAAGCCGCAGGCGAATTTTCCCCGGTGACAGCCGTTGCTTTACCGGGGTAATGTCGCAGCCATTGCCAACCGGGCGATATAAATTGCGAGTGTTTTTTGACCCTGTTGGTGCAGAATATGGAGACAACACAACTGGATATAGACGTAAAATAATCAAGGATACGGAGCTTACAATAGGTGATGAATTAGCACGGCAATGGGCTGAGAATTTTACGGAAGATAGTATAGAGATGTTGGAGTTCAGGCCGGAGGAGCTTGAACTAACACTAAACCCAGGGCGTTTCACTACTGCACAATTTTTGGTCGCCAATCGCGGTTTAAGTACTGTCGCTATTCGTTGTCGGCAGGAGACTGATAGTTTGCCGGAAGGTTGGCTGGAATTCAAATCGGACGAGCTTGCCCTTGCTCCGAGTACGCAGCGGAGCGTGATTTGCATCGTCAGGATACCTATTGATGCGCAACCGGGTGAGTACAAGGGGACTATCCGCGTGGAAGCAGAGCGCTCGGGCTTAATCGTTCAAGGCCGAAGTAACGTTGAACTGCGCAAAATTCCCATCCGTATTGCGGTAAATAAGTGAGCATAGTGGTTATGGTTGCATTAACGGCCGGACAAAAACAGAAGCAGTGGAAAACAGCGACGGCGGTACTGTTTGTACTGTTGTTTTGTCTGGCCCTGTATGTCGGTGCTGCCGAGGTTCGGTCTGGGGCGACTGATACCGGCAAGATAATGGTTAACAATGTATGGGTTGACGTGCCCCTGGCACAGGTTTTCCGTGACATATCGGTAGAGACAGGTGTGGTTATAGCCCTGTGCCCTCATGTGCCTGACCCACTTGTTTCATTGGATGCGGGTCTGGGCAAGCCCCTGGAAGAATGTCTGCAGGAGCTTGTGGCCGGTCGCGGGCTTTTTATTCATAGAAAAAATAAGCGGTTTTACCTTATTAGCTGCGGAAGTCCTACGTGTCCGAGTTTTATGGAAATCGCAAACTCGAAACGGCTCTACCTGAAGTATATAAGCGCAAAGCATCTTATATCTTCCCTGCCGGTATCTGTCCAGCGGTATGTAACCAGCGGGGAAAGGCCGAATGAAGTGCTGGTTTATGCGCTGCCTGAAATTATGGAACGTATTATGGAAATCGTTGGCAGGCTGGATGTTCCACGCCAACAGGTGGTGCTTGAAGTGCTTGTTGTAGAGCTACAGGAAGAAGCCAGCGAGGAATTCGGTATAGACTGGGAGTACTCGGACCACCACAACGCTTTCAGTATGACCGAGGGGCTCGGTGCTTTTACGGGCATAGCGCGTTACACAAGCGTACCTAAAAGTGAGTTGACGCAACTGCTTTTTAGTCTTCGGGCGCTGGTCGGCGAAAAGAAAGCCAAGATAAGGTCGCGTCCCCGTGTAGCCACCCTGAACGGGGAAAAAGCTACTATAGATGTATCGCTCGATGAATACTTCACCATTGCTACAGACCTTTACGGTGCCACGAGCGGACTGCGAACAGAGCTTGAGGTAATTAAATCCGGTGTGACCCTGGAAATAACGCCGCACATAGGCGATAATGGTGACATTACAGTTGATGTTCTCACCGAAGTCAGCGATGTGACTTCTCGTCAGAATCAGATAGCAGGGAACATTTCAGGTGACCTGCCGATAATTCGCCGGCGTAAGGCGGATACATGTGTCCGAGTTAAGAATGGTGATGCAATTGTTATAGGAGGGCTTGTTGAAAACCAGGAACGCAGCGAAGACAAAAGCGTACCTGTCCTCAGTTCAATTCCTCTGGTGGGTGGTATCTTCAAGTCGAAAGATACCAAAACAGTGAAAAAGGAAGTGGTAATCTTCATTACACCGCGGCTGATGAAGGAAGGGAAAAATCCCCTTTCCGACCGCCACAATATGCTCAATGTGGAAGAAGAACTTAAGAGCTTACAGGAAGTAGTTGATTTGCTCGATGTGCGAAATCCACGTGACCATTCAGGCACACAACAACCTGGGGCCAAAGAAGTAATTAAAGGCCTGCGCAATGCGGTCAATATGCTCGACATAGATGATGAAGGAAAAATTACCGTTTCCAACCACCATTACGACAGGCCTGGACTCAGCGTGGAGGAGGAGCTTAAGAGTCTGCGGGAGATAGTCACTATGCTCGATGCGGGAAAGAAACGTGAATCTTCAGGTAAAAGGTCCCCGTGAACAAATGAAGTTGACAGCAACACAAACAATCACATTTGTTTGCTTGGCTTTGATTTGTTCTTCGGTGCTTATGAGCGAAGATTTTATGTATTGGGAGAGCAATTTCGCCCCGGTTGTGCTGGCTGACCTCACGACACAAAGCCAAATTGAGTCCGGCAGCTCGAATGTTACGCTCTTTACGAACGGCGATGCGGAAATCTCCGCAGACAATACCGCAACAGCTCAATTGTCTTATGGTACTGACAGCCTTGTTACGGAGTACAGGCTGACATTTAGCGGTGACGGTTCCAGCGCAACAGGTGGCTCTACGGTGGATTGGACGGTTTACGATTCGTTCCTGACGACACCGGCAGCCGTGACGCATGTGCCGGATGACAACGATGTAGTAGTAACACTTTATGTCAGGGCGAGTAATTACGCCGATGACGTAGCTGATGCTGGCACATATACCGCTACGCAAACCTTAACGGCCCATTGGGTCGGCCCCTGAATCAATTGATTATTGATGATTGATTACCGGCTTCCGGAGAGTGCAAAATACACAATACGCATCACGCGATACTAATATAATTCAAGAAAACTGCTCTGAAAGGCCGATAATCTATATGGTTACTAACGTAATTCGTAACAGGGATTAAAGATGGAAACGAGCCCAAACCAGATAACTCCCGAAGAAGCCGGGATGACTTTGCAGCTTAAAAGGTCACTCTTGCCAATCGATAAATATGCGGCCCGCGAGGGCTTATCCAGAGGCATCATTGAGGAATGTGGAAAGCTGGGCGTTGTCCAAATAAGAAAATACAAAGGCAAAACGTTTGTTGTCGATGTGCCTCTCAGTCCATACCTTTATACATCTGCAGCCACCAAGGGAGCAACGAAACCTGTCGATAAGGGTTCCCATTTTGCAAAGAGACCGCAAAACGAGGTCCCAAATGTTCCTAAAACCGCTAAGAAAGATACAAAATTGAACGACGAGTCCATCAAAGCTGGAACGATATCCGCATTAGTTGAAGATATGCTTCACACATCCTCCGAAACTATGGACAAGCCGATAAAGACGCTCAATGATGAAAATGGCCAAGTTGAAAAAATAGGCAACCGCACACAAACCATTCGTCCGGATGCGCGCGAAACTATCGTTAAACCTGCTCAATCGAGCGATTTTTCAATCAACGCGAAAAAAAGATGTCAAGTAGTTAGTCGAATGTTTCGTAAAGCCTCCCAAATTATTAACAAGTTGACAGAAACAGTCTCCGGCAAATCCATAAAAAGCCAGGAAAAGCCCCAACCAACTCAAATCATCCAGGATGATGAAATTCAGTTTGGCCATTTGGCCGAGAGCTCGCTTTACGAAGAATCGCAAAAGGATGACCCGGCTGCACAACTGAAATCCAAACGCACCTGGCGAGTTGTCGCACTTTTTTCGATAGTATTTCTTTTGGCCGCCCTTCTTAGCAATATCTGGTTCTATATGGACAAACAAATCCAGCTTGGCAAGCTCGACCTGGCATACGCAAATATCCAAACAGTGTATAACGATTTAATAAAAGCTAACCAACAAGTCAAAGTCCTCCAAAACGAGCTGACCAACTCAAGAACAGAAACCCGAGGTATCCAAAACGAACTGGACAAGTCCAGAGCGGAAATCAAACGTATCCAAAACGAACTGGACAACTCCAGAGCGGAAGCAAAAACCGTTCGAAATGAACTCGCTGAGGCCAGGCAAAACCTCGAAATCATCCAGCATCGCAATACCCAGGGAGTAGATAGGCTAAATAAACAAATCCAAAAACTAACGACATGGATAACAGAATCGACTAAAAGCCCACAACCTCCATCCGGCTCCGGCATTTCAAGCGAATAGAGAAATGCTGTTATCGCCCGACTTATTGTGTATCGCCCGATGCGGTAGAAATGTTCGAGTTGTACTTTAGTAACGCTCTGAATATGTCGAACACTGTTACCAATCCTCGTATTTTGCCCTGTGGGTCCGCCACAGGCAAACATCGCACACCGAACCGGCGCATATTCTCAGTTATTTCCGCAAACGGCGTCTCCGGCGTTATAGTATGAACAGTACTACTCATTATCCATTTTATCTTGATTTGAAGGGTAGCATTATCCAGCGGTCGGCACCATTTTGCAAATACGGGTCGCAGGTAAGGACTGATTGCTCCTGTCAGGTCAGACTTTGATACAATACCCTCCAGTACTCCATTCTGACCTATCATCATATAGGCGGCGGCGTGTTGCTCCATCTTTGTAAGTGCCTGCTGTATGCTACCATCCGGACCGCCCCAGATGATGTCTTTTTGCATAATGTCTTTTGCAGATACCGCCGTGAGTACGTGCTCGCTTAGAAGGTTCGCCGGAGGTTGTGCCACCATTCTTTGAACGGCTTCGGGAACTCGACCCCTTACCAGTTCTTTACTCTTATCCATCTTAGCTATTGTTTTGGTTTTTTCTTTGACTTTGGCTATTGTCTCGTCATGAGCTTTTGCCTTTTCTTCGGATTCGGCTTTTACCTTAGCTATTGCCTCTTCAACCTCAGCTTTGACTCTGGCTATTGCTTCTGCCGCTTCGGCCTCTGACTTTGACCTTTGTGCAGCTATTGTTTCTTCGGCTTCGGCTTTGACCTTGGCCATCGTCTTGTCATAAGCTTTTGCCTTTTCTTCGGCTTCGGCTTTTACCTTAGCTATTGCCTCTTCAACCTCAGCTTTGACTCTGGCTATTACTTCTGCCGCTTCGGCCTCTGACTTTGACCTTTGTGCAGCTATTGTTTCTTCAGCTTCGGCCTCTGACTTTGACCTTTGTGCAGCTATTGTCTCTTCAGCTTCGGCTTTTACCTTGGCTATTGCCTCCTCGGCATCAGCTTTGGCCTGGGCTATTGTTTCTTCGGTATCAGCTTTTACCTTAGCTATTGCTTCTGCCGCTTCGGCCTCTGACTTTGACCTTTGTGCGGCTATTGTCTCTTCAGCCTCGGCCTCTGACTCTGCCCTTTGTAC
>JGI10211J14876_10000510_pt1 | contig 16664 bp, 12 predicted proteins | sample Etolagsediment_FD_14876 | JGI IMG/M metagenome (IMG submission 14876)
CATCGACCGCCGGCCCGACCTGCCATGAGCCTGCCGAACGGGATATAGCAAAGATTCTCAGCTTAATTTACAATATACAATCTAAAATATACAATCGTAACGCCCCGCCTCACCCATTCACCTACTCACCTACCCACCTCCCACGCGGCCTCGTCCTCGATTTCTTAGCATAAACACCCCTCGCGTTCCACCAAATTTACAATCTAAAATTTACAATTTAAAATTGAAACGCCCCGTCCCCCTCCGTCATCCCAAATTAGCCTTTAGCCCTGAGCGACCGCAGGGAGTCGAACGGGGTAGTCGAATGGGCGATTCCTTAACAATTATCGTTTATCAATAATCGTTAATCAATTGAAAGGCTCTAATAGGGCCGAAGTCTCAACTCTTGTCCGACTTTTTAGCTTCTTCCTCTTTCAACTCATTTCTGTTTAGTATCTTCCTGCTTATGTTGTGTTGCCCCTTTATCTCGCCTCCGGTATCAAGCATCGAGCATCCAGCATCTCCCTCACCACAATCGCCCACAGCCCTTAGTTTACTTATGGGAACTAACTGCTAACTATTTTTTACTGACTATCTTCCAGCTCTTTTAACATCTCTTCGAGGTCAGTGACCAACCCAAGCCAGGCCTCCTTATCTTCGAGTTCTTCTCGTACATCTTCGCGCAGCCAGAAATCCAAAAGTCTTTTGATCTGGGCTATTTGTTCTTCTATCGTCGGCTCGGAATAGCTCTGCTGCGATTCAGCCTGTTGTTCAGCCATCAACATCGATTCGGCACCGCCCATCCTACCCATACCGCCGCACATCCCCATCATCATCGTTTCCATCATGGGTATGTCCTTCATGGCATCACAGCTCATCCACAACCACTCTTGGGCGAAAGCGGTTAAATCGTTAACATCAATAATGTTATTAGCAACTAAATCACAATATACATTCCAGTTGTCGTCGCACGGGTCACTAAGCCAGGCCTTGCCAAATATTGCAAAGTCAATGTAGTTGACAATGCTGTCTTCGTTGAAATCTGCCTCGTTACTGCTTGTTTCATTACAATACTCATCCGCCCCCATATCCACAATCTTGCCATTAACGCCACCATCAAGAACTCGAAAGTGCTTGTCGATGTCCCTTTCACCGCCATAGCTGCCGTTGGGATCGCCTGCATCAATGCACGCCGAGCCCGGGCCCGAGCAAGGATCAAGATGATAATAGTCATCACCGATAACAAACGGCGGATAGTTAGGATCGCCGTCGATATTACCCTGGCCTGCTGAGCCATCAGTTAAACAACTATAAATAGCATTGCAATCCACAATATCATTTGTCTCTGCATCTTCCCAGATAATACAACTGCTGATATATGGTTCGATTGAAGTCTCAGAGTATATTCCTGCGGAAGAATTATCTACAAGAGTGTTGTTCACAATTTTTGTTTCAACAGTGTTTTTCAGGTATATTCCATACTGGTTTTCATAAATCAAATTGTTCCTGATTATGGAATTCTCTGTGTCATTACAATAGATTCCCTTCTCATTACTGGTAATCTTATTATGCTCAAGAACCACCGTCCCATCCTCACAATAAACACCCGCCAAAGAACCATCCTTTATCGTAAATCCATCGACCAATGCCCGCTCAACATTGATATTAACAACATAATCTAAATCTTCATCTCCAGGAAGATCTCCGGAAAGAACCGTCTCATTACAAGGATCAGCCCAGTTCCGTTCGTAGGATTCGTTTTCATCACCCCAAAAACCTCCTAACAAACTAACATATTTGGCCATATCAAAATACATATTCGGCTCTGACATTATTTCTGGTGTATATGTTCCTTTCGCCACCCATATCTGATCGCAAGGCCAGGCAGCGTTCATGGCATCGGCTAAGTCATCAAAAGCCGTCTCCCAACTTAAACCATCCGGTTCTTCCGCAACGACATCTTTGTCAACATACAAGACTGTTCCAAACTCGCTGCAATCGCATGCAGTTGTTTCTGTTGTATCCTTGTCGATGTATTCCTCGCCTTCTATAGAGGCTATAATTTCCACAACACTGTTCTCGACAGGTTCACCCGGTGTGATATTTTTGTTGATTTTTACAGTTAACTCAAGGCAGTTGGGGTCGCCTATTGAATCTTCATAGATTGTCCATGTATAAGTATGAGTGGGTCTCTCAGCATAAGTTCCATCACATGGATCAGCTAATACAAAATCCACCTCTTTTGGCAGATAATCGACTATTGTAATACTGGTAAAAGCATTAAGTTCTGGGTCACCCTCCTGGGTCCACTGATAATTATAGCAGATAGTATAAGTTATCTCATCTTCCCGTATGACACACTGATTCTGGCTGAGGTCATCCTCCTTTTCTATACCAAAAGGTAGTTCAAAGCCTGGCTGACCAATACAAATATCTGCCGGGCCGTCTATTCCTTCAGTTTCATAGTCGGTCTTTCCCAGGCCTAAACCAAAAGCCACATCTGTATCCCAAACCTGGATAGTATTATCAGTTGTTGTTATATAAACCAGTCCTGTATCCTGATCGACATCTACTCCTATTACGCAAGCCCCGATGTCTTCATATTCTATCGAATTTGGGTCGTCGGGATTGTCCGCATATATATTCAGGTCAACCCTTATAAGATAATTATGATAATTTGTATGATCATATCCACCGGCATAGAGATAATTTGTTCCATTATTGTCGTTATACACGGCGATTCCTACGGCCTTTTCATTTTCTCCGTCAATTTCAATCTCGACACCTCCGCTGTAAACATAATTGGGATCTCCGCCCGGGCTTGATACATCATTGTAATATTTTACAATATTCGTGGCATCACTGACATATAGCCTTCGGTCCACCTCATCCAGTCTGATACCATAAGCACCATTTGGGAAAGGATCAATGTTTTGTAGTTGAGTCGTAATATCAAGCGTTAAACTCCTCGTATCGCGGTCAAAATCATAAATATAAAGTTTATTTCCCTGCCTCTTCATTGCTAATAGTCTTGAGTTTGACACATCGAAATCCATGCCGGCAATTTCTGCCGGAGGCGAGATAGCTTTTCCCGATACCGTCAGCATTGTTCTTGAATTGACCAACTCTATTTTGGCGGAATCATCATAGCTTGCAAATAAGGTGCACGAGTTTGGATCAATCGCCAGACCAACACAGCCATAACCGTTGTGCGGGAAATTTGCGGTTGTAAACTGATACTCTATCCGGCTTCCATCGACCTCATATACCTGAACCGTACTGCTTCCATTTATTGAGACGGCATAGACTGACTTGGCATAAGCTGTTTCAATAAATGAACAAATGATTGACAATACACATGATATCCCCCAAAGAAAAAGCTTTTTGAACTCCATCTCATCGCTCCTTTTCTAAAAAATAGTCAATTAACAATAGTCATCTAAAGATTTTCTATCATTAACCTTTTACTTCCTTAATCTCTTTCTTATTATTAAGATTCCCATTCCAAGCAAACATAAGGTACATGGTTCGGGGACCAAGTTTACATGGGAATATGTTTCCGCATCATACAGGTCGATTGTGAAAGGAGTATCATCTAACCAAAAACCTGAAACATAGCCATACCCATAATCCCCACCCGAGCTTTTCTTAAAAAGGTTGTATCCAAAAATATTGGCTATAGACAAATCGTTTACAGAAAGAAGGTTTGATATTGTGCCGCCATGAAGATTTAGTACCCCGGATTCCCTCCCAAGCAGATTCCCAAGAGAACCGCCAGTCATATTTATTGTTCCAAAATCACCAATTCCCACTCCGTCTAATTCAGCATCACCGGAAAGACTAACGGTCCCATACTCCCAGGTTATCGCTGCGGAGTGGCTACCGCCGGATATGTTTATCGTGCTGTAATCTATCGCTCCGAACTCCGCACTTCCACCTGTGACATTCAGGGTACTCCAATCGTGCGTGGTTATATAGTCGGCTATGCCACCTAACATATCAACGACAGTATCATCATTGTAAATATCCACGAAGTCCCACACCTCACCTTCGAGTATCTCGCCGCTCTCTGTGAAAACCTTGTCTGCGGCGTTGACGTTACAAACGCCCACCACCAAAACCAGCGTCATTATTGTTATGATTGCTTTATTCATGATCTTACTCCTCATTAAAAGTTTTTTTCATTTATCCGTATTCAACAAGCCCTCAAAATCAAACCGCCCAATCCAATCAATAATATTGTTGCGGGTTCAGGAACAACTTCAACGGTTATGTAAGATAGGCTTCCCTCCCGGACTAAAATGTTGAATGTACCTGGAAAATAAAACCAACTACCTGTAAGTCTTGCATCATATCCAAGGAAAGGATCCATCTCTATGGTATAGCTTTCAACAAACATAGTTATCTCAGCATCATCAAATCCAGCCAATACATCGATCGTTCCTCCATAAAGGTCAACTGTGCTTGAATCATGGGACCATATCCTATTTCCTTCTCCGGCAGTCATGTATACCGCACTGTAATCAAAGGCATGAAGCGCTCCGAAAGTGCCGCCGATGATATCCACAGATGCAGACTCATAAATGTAGCTTTCTGCAAAGGGATCATCCTCATCGCCGAAGGTGTAATGCCCATCCCCGCCCCACGGTGGACTCGATGCCGGTACATTGCAAAACCCTACAGATAAAAACATTATTACTGTTATTATTGCTGTTTTCATGATTTCACTCCTCTTGAAAGTTTCTGTTATTCGTCCATATATACAACGTTTGGCCTCCGCATTTGGATATAATCAAAACCATTTTTTTCGTGACTCCCTGCCTCCAAAGGCAAAAGTTTAGTTGCCAATATCGCCACTTGTCTATACCTGAATTTTATCATAGCGCCTCGCGGACGTCAAGCATAAAATAAAATAATTTAACGATAGAGGGGGGGGGTATTACTCAACCTCTCAAAATCCCCAAAAATCCCCCACTTAAAACAACCCGCCCAGCGTTTCCTCCAACGAGTCACGAGCCACGAGCCACGAGCCACGAATATGCCCCGCGCATTTATCCCTGCTTGTCCTGTTTACCGTGAGCAACGTCGAACGGAGTGTAATCGAAGGAANGGAGCGTTCCACAACAATCGAAAATAATCAATAGAAAATAGAAAATTGCAAAGGTGCTTGTATAGTAGGCGGCCTTTAACTTAGCTTCACCCCGGCTGCCCCGCCAGCCATTGGACAAAGTTAATAAGCTGCGCCGATGCTCGCATCACAAGCAGCTTTTGACTTCGTCCATTCAGCGGTTTACAAAACCGCACCGGTGAAGCTAAATCTGCGTTAATCAGTGAAATCTGTGTCTAACAATCTCCGTGCTCTCGGAGAACTCTGTGGCCAAAAAAATGCAAAAAAATGCGCCAAGAGTGCGCCGAATTGTTAAAAAACGGTCAAAAACCCCGCCGAATTGTCAAAATCGGTCGATTTTTTGTAATTTTCCCGTTTTCACAGTAACCTCTTGCCACAAAACGATTTAAATTTTTTTCACAAATAATGCAGATTTTTGTTAAATTACACTTGACATCTAACATCTCTACTTGTATAATATATATCAAACTAATATGCTAAAATCAATCAGTATCAAATATAAAATATCAAATTTTAATCGGAGGGAATCCTAATGACTACAGAACCTCAAATTCATGCGTCTTTTTAAAAACCTTATTTATCTATCATTTTCTCTTGATCTCTGTGGCAAAAAAAATCTACGAAATACGAGCGACCAATTTCGACAAACTATGCAAAACAAACCCAATCTTAACATTTAAAAATGAGGGTTAACTAATGAAATTAAAACGAGTTATAGTGATTTCCACAAAATCAAATGTTAAGAAAACAAAGCCAATAAAAGCCAATTTAACCCAATCAAAGCCAATTTCAATAAAGGCCAAAAATGAACATAACTACTGTTACAATAAAGAATTACGAAGAAATTCGGCCGCCCAATCCCCCAAAAGCAAACCCAAAGCAAAGCCAATTCAAACCCAGATTCATACTGCCTGTAGGCAGTCAAACCCAGTCTAATGGCTTTTTCAGGGCTAAAGGCTAATTCGGGATGAAGATATAAACTGCACTTTCCAAAAAACAGGGTTATAATATGTAGCCGGTATGTAACCGGCGTGGAATCATTATTGGTGACAATTATATTTTTGGAACAGGAATGCGGCCGTTCACACTTTTGATAAAACCTGCCGGGCCGGACTGTAATATTGCCTGCGGCTACTGTTTTTATTCCGGCAAAACTGCTCTGTTCGGCAAAGGCAAACACCGAATGAGCGATGATGTTCTTGATAAGCTCATCAGTAGTTACGTCAGGCTCAGGTTTCCTTCGAGCAGCTTTGCCTGGCAGGGCGGTGAGCCGACATTGATGGGGCTGGATTTTTATAAAAAGGTTGTCGAGCTGCAGCAATCCTTCGGTGCCGATGGGCAGATAGTAACTAACGCGCTGCAGACAAATGGAATACTCCTGGATGAACAGTGGTGCAGGTTTTTAGCGGAGTATAAATTTCTTGTTGGTATAAGTCTCGACGGGCCAAAAGAATATCACGATTATTATCGCCGCTCACCTTCGGGTAAGGGTACGTTTGACGAGGTAACGGCGGCAATAGAGAACTGCCGCAGGCATAAAGTTGAATTTAACATACTGGTGCTTGTGAGCAACCGAAACGTGGAAGCTGCGGATGAGCTTTTTGATTTCTTCAGAGAGCATAAAATAAAGTACCTTCAGTTTGTGCAATGTGTGGAGCGGGACCCGGCCACCGGGCGAATCGCGGAATTTGGCATAACGCCGAAGCAGTACGGAGATTTTCTTTGCAGGATATTCGACCGGTGGGCGCAGTACGGCCCCGCCGAGGTAAGCATTCGGACATTTGACAGTGTCCTTTCGTACATTATGGCCGGCGAGCATTCGATTTGTACGTTCAGGCAGCAGTGTAATGACTACATAGTTGTCGAACACAACGGGGATGTGTTCTGCTGCGACTTCTTCGTTGAGGACAGGTGGCGATTGGGCAATATTCTTGAGACGCCGATAGAGCAGCTCGCGACAGACAAAAGAAAACGCGAATTCGCCCGCCTGAAAACGGGCATAAGTAATAAATGCCTGATATGCAGACATCTCGATATATGCCGCGGAGGGTGCCTTAAGGACAGGATTGTTACAGATGGCGATTACAAGGCGGCCAGTTACTTCTGCGACGGCTATAAGAAGTTTTTCGATTATGCCATGCCACGATTCACACAGATAGCGGCCAAATTAAGTCGGACAACTCGTCGGCCCATGCCGAGTTGACGAAGGCCCATTGAGCCTAATTGTCCTTGCGTGCTCTATTCATCCACTGACCGATATACTTTTCTGCATCAGGTGGGCGTGGCAGACTCGACTGATTCTCAACTTCATCCTCCCCTTTGGTCATCCACCGGTCGATGAACTTTTCTGGATCAACCGGGGTGGTTTGGGCAGGTGGTCCTGCAGGTTTCGGTTCTATTTGAAGTGCAAGTTGCTCAAGAGGTTCTTGTGCATCGGGGGCGATCTGTTCGGTTGGCAACTCGGGCATCTCCTGCGTAATCGGCAATTTGTCCTGAGCGGTTGGTTCGCCAGCGGCTTGAGCGCCGGCCCACATGCCGTCCGGACGTACCTGCAGGATGCCGGTGTCGCGATAGAAATTCAATGTGGCGATGGTGTGACCAACCAGTGCTTCCGTAGCGGCGTTCTGAGCGTCAAATAAGTCGTTCTGGGCGTTAAGGACGCGGCGACTGGTTGCTCGTCCGTACTGAACCAGTAGCAAGGCCTTCTCAAAGCGTTTTTGAGTCAGTTCGAGGCTCTCTAACTGGATGCGGTGGCGCTCGGCTGCCTCGGTCAAATCACGGTAGGCCTGACGTACCCCCAATGTCACCCAGTCAGACATCTCCTCATACTCCCGCTTGCGCTGGTTCAGGGCTATCAAAGCTTTGCGATATAAATTCTGTTCGGCCACACGGTCGAAAGGCAGCTCCCAATCGATACCAATCTCGGCCCCGTCAAGATGACTTCTCAGCGGATTGTTGTCACGCGGACGTCTCAGTGGATTGAGACGACCTCGGTCGGCTGTAAGGTCATCGTCTAACGCACCTACACTGGGTAGTTCTGAAGAGCCTGGAAGTGAGGTAGCATCCACACCGACGTAAAGGTTCAATTCGCCACGAAAACCATCAGCGGCAACAAGAACCTTACGCTCGGCGTCGGCTATTGCGTCGCCGCTGTTAGCAAGCTCCAGACGAGCGGCCAATGCCGCTTCAATGGCCTCGGCCTCGGAAAACTCCGGCTTAGACAGCTCTATCGACCTTAAAACTTCAAGTTCATTAACATCTAATTGGAATTCAACATTTGCCGGTAAACTCAACTGCCAGAACTTGAACTCATCCAGTGCCTGCTTGTATGCTTTTTCTGCCTGAACTAATGTATCCTTTGCCTGGAATTTTTCCTGACGAACCCGGTCCAACTCGAGGCGTGACAAACGTCCTGCGTTGGCCAGTTTTTCGACTTTGCTATACACATCAACAAGGGTATTGTAATTACTTTCAGCATTGTTAACCGCGTCATAGAACTGCATAACCCAGTAGTATTGAGTGATGACCTCAACCACAAATGTTTTGCGGAACCGATTGAACAGACGAATCTGGTATAGCGTGTTGCGTTCCGCCTGTGTGAGATTTTCCTGGACGACTTTACGGTCGCTTCCGCGAAGCAGAGGTTGTGTTACGGTTGCGCTGAGGATGGAGGCCAGCCCTCCCCGCATGTCGCCCGTGAGGATTCTGAACCAGGCGATACCAACTTTTGCGCCGATTCGGCCACCGTCGGCGAGCAACCGCTGAAACCCGAGGTCTGCTTCACCGCCGATTCCTTCATCGTTACCCTCTTTGCCGTATCCTTCCCTTCCCCCGCCGAAAAACCAGGGCTCAAACTCGTGTCGGGCAAGCCTTAAATCCAAGGCCGTGATGTAAAGAAGCTCTTTTTCAAGTTGGTATTGGCGGTTATGTGCCGTTGCCAGAGCGACGGCCCGGGGTAATGTGAGCGCGCCGGAAGCGGGAACGATTCTTTCGATTCGAATGTCGTTAGGCCCCGCAGGTACGTCACTGACTCTATAATTAGTTCGGCTGCCGAAATCATCCTGCCACTTGTGCTCGATGATACCATAAACCTTTTGGTCTGCCTCTTCCTTATATTGTTGCGGATCGGAAGCGCAGCCGGTCAGAATACACAGGCCGGCCAGCCCATATATAACCAGGTGTGCCGCTCTTTTGTTTTTAGTAAGAATATCGAAAACCATATAGCTTAATGCCACCCCCCGCAATTCTTTGAGCTTCGCTACGTCTTGAGTTTCTTACCCAAACCTGCTGCCAGTTTACAATCCTCTTATCCCCACTAATTCTCCCGGCATCAATTCGAGTCCCGGCGGAATCTTTACCAGGAAAGGGCGGCCCCACTGAGGGACATTGATATTTCGCAGCAATCGCATCGGCACCGGTTCTATAGCCGGACCAACGTGTATTATCTGCGATTTTGCGATCTGGGCGGGCGGATTGTTCTTAACAAGTTCGACCTCCATGTTTGCCTTTATTTGGCCGGTTTGCGTCTCATCGGCGTAAGCAATTATCTCCGTAGGCCTGGTCTCGGTAATTGTGAGTATCGTCTCACCGGCCAGGACTATTTCACCGGGCTTATGCAGAATACCCTCGCCCGGCCTGTGCAGGGCAACCTCATTTGCCCTGCCGCGAATTTGGATGACCACACCGTCAATGGGGGCCTTTAATACGAGTTCGACCCATTGAGCCGACAGCTCATTTATCAGCCCTTCCTGAACCTTTATTGCCTTGCGTATAGGATTCAGCGCTTCATCTATGGAACGATTAGCAGGCCGGCTTTGAGCGAATTCATCTCGCCGCTGGCCGGCTGTCTGCAGATCCTGCTCGTATTGTGTCATTAGATTCTCATTCTCCCGGATTTGCGTCGCCAACGCATCATATGCAGCCTTTGCTTTGTCCAGTTCATAGGGTGCAATAGCATCTTTTGCCAGGAGTTCCTTGGAGACCTTGACATCTAATTCCAGATTCACCAGCATCATCCGGTCGGTTTCGAGCTGCGTTTTTAGTTGGAGCGTGCTGAGCCTGGCCTGCTCGGCATCGAAGCAGAATCGCCGATATGTCCCGATCCAGTCGGTTTGGCGATTGGTTGCTTCCATTGCTAAAAGATTTCCGGTTGCATTCAATTCAGCCTGCAGACGTTCTATTTCGGCTGAAATAGTGGCGATTTGTGCGTTCAGGAGTTTATTGTCCAATGTGGCTAATACCTGTCCTCTTTGGACCGTCTCAAACAATTCGACGGATACGGTTTTCAGCCTCCCCGTAACAGCGGCCGCGACCTCACGCACCTGGCCCTGAGCTACGCCCACGATTTCAAAACGCTGCCACCGATGCTGGAAAAGCCCGGCCACGCATATCACAGCCACCAGCCATATCAGCACGGGCATAACGTGCAGATTCAAGCGACCAAACAAGTTTGACAATATCTGCCGCATTACGTGCTAAACCTCTAACAACTGTTCCTGCATCGTCAGACTAACATTTTCGATGCCTTCGATTTTTTCCAGCTCAGCCAACATCTGTTCGTTCTTTGCCGCGTTGCGTATCATTAACTGGTAAGCGTATTCGACAGCCGGACTGCCAAAGCCGCTGTCCTGTGCCGATACCAGCATAAAATTACCGCAGAAATGTTTAAGAATCCTGGAAATCGGGTGGTCCGGCCCAATGTGGCTGGGGATAGTAAAACGCAAAAAACCATTGTGCGGTCGATGCCTCCCGAAGTCGCTCAGATGCAAATACAGCAGTATCAGACTTAAAAAAGCAGTACCCACTATGGCGATGGCATAGCGCTGGGAACCCGCCGCCATCCCCACCGCCAATGAACAGAATATGAAAGCAAGGTCACGCGTATCCTTGATTATGTTGCGGAAACGTATAATCGACAGCGCCCCCATCAAACCCACAGCCATAACAAAACTGCTGGCGATAGTGGACATAACCATTGCCACCACAACCGTTATAACTATCACCGATTGTACAAAGGATTTTGAGTAAGACAGGCCGCTGTGGGTGAAGTAATAGACCCACGCCAGCACCTGTCCCAGAACAAAGGCCAGCAGCAGCGACAGGAGAACTGTTTCCGGGCTAAACGCCCCCGTTGTCGATGAACCGCTCTCAAGTATTTGCCAAATTTTATCCATTATTATTACACCGATAATCGGGGCGCGCAGAATCCCCTCGAACAAGACTCTTTTATTGACGAAGCATATTTCGATACCGATTGCCGCTGCAAGTCAAAGTATTTGACCATTCCGCTCAGCCATGCCGGGTAACGAGAGGTAAACTTAAGCTCCAGAATCACACTACCATGCCGATGGCGTTGCCACCCTATGTCGTTAAACATTATTATAGGCTCGCTGCCGGTCTTATAGCACAACTGACGGTCAAAGGTTACGCGTACTCTGTTGTCCGAATCGTCTTCATATGCTTTGCGATTGTAACGAACCCGTATCACGGGTCCGGCATTTATGCAGTGCATGTACAACTGGAACTGTCTGAGCGTGTGCTCATCGGTTTTATATTTTTGCGGCGGCAAAGACCTGCCTGAAAGTAAAGTTGCCACATTGTCATTTGTAACTCGGACCCGGCCTTTGATGATAATATTGTTAAGTCGGCGTTTGATTTCGACAAAGCAGGGGGTGTCCGGGTCGTCACTGTAGCTGCGGATACGAAGCTTGAAGCGGTTCTTCTTACCTGTCAGGCTTTCCCGGCAGAGCTTAAGGTCTTGTGAATCAAGATAGAGACTTGCAATTGGATAGGTACGGTCCGGCTGCAGTTTGGCGTAACGGTCAAGATGAATATACGGCTTAATAAACTGTTCAACCGCCTCGGCCTTTGACTCACTAATGCGATACTTCAACTCATAACGGCAAAACAGTGTGTTGTCGGCCATTTTCTTGCTCAACCTGCCAAAGGTGCTTGCGCTGCTCTTGAGTTTTGCCAAAGCGGGCGCGCTGTCTCTCTTACGGCTCTTGGCACGAACCGACTCACTCTTGGGCACAGCAACCTTTTTTGGTAAGCCGCCAGCAACCATTCTATACCCTTCGTTTATTGTTATTTTCTGATGGTACTCGAATTATGCCACCATTAGCAAAGACGCTCAAGCTACGGATTTGTTGCGTGAAAATGATTCTTCGACTCCATTCGATAAAATAGACTGTCCCTCTCTCCGGTAGCTTTCGAGACCACCAACACTGTTATTATAGCAGAATCCCTATATTTTGTCAAGGAACTTGTCTAACTCTAACTAACTACAATTGATGTGGTTACGAACAAAAGATTCTCTGTGCTTGGTCCGGAAAAAAACGTATAATTCTTCCAATATTACCGAAGACCACAATACACATTATTCTCCATTATGAAAACAGTATAACACGTTTTCCGGAAGCGTTCAAGAGATATTTCGGTAAATGTCGAAATATTTCGAGGGGTACATAGCCGGAAGGATTGAAAAACCGAGCCCACTCGAATCTAAACGTAGAGCAGAACAGGTCCTCACCACCGGCCAAAAATGGGTCATCACGAGGTTTTTGCATCAACCGCGTTGTGCATTTTTCTGCTGGCACAGGTGCCACGGCGGTCTGTCCTGAACGCGACTAAGAATTAGCCGATGAGGCGGCGAGACAGCTTGGCCGATGGCCAAAAGACGTAGCACCTATCGAACACGCCCGAAGGAAACTCAAGATCTCTGTTTTTAACCTTCTTGCAATATCGGCTCTCTCGATGTAAAATGAGCGGCAATTCAATGAGAAATGTTTTTCCTTTAGAGTTTGAAGTTTTTATAAGTCTATATCTTAAAAACCTGGAGAGGTGGCCGAGCGGCTTAAGGCAACGGTTTGCTAAACCGTCGTGTGGGTAAACACCCGCACCGCGGGTTCGAATCCCGCCCTCTCCGTTACTCCAGAATGGCTGATATAATCCGGATATTGGCCTTTTTTATGCGCATTGAGGCTTGCGATGCTTAAATAGTCGACGTCACTTTTAGGTCAATTTTCAATGCAAAACGCATTCTGTGCGCATACAATTTTTTTCTCGTTTTTCAGGTTTTCCGATTCGCGGCACTAGTTCCACGCGCTACGATTCATACTTGTAGTGTAAATCGAAGTGTGAGTTACGCAATGTCGACATAGGGGTAAATCTAATTAATAAACCACCCTATAGCATAATTGCGTAACCCACATTAATGGTTACAAAACTGTGATTAGGAGACTGGAATAATGGGCGTAACAATTAACAAGCGAAAGGCCACTGGCGACTGGTATGTATGGATTTCCCAAAATGGACAGCGCACATCTCGCAAGATCGGAAAAGATAAAACGACAGCGATGAAAGCTGCAACAATGTATAGAAAGCAATTAGCTAAAGCCTATTTCAGGGAATTTCTCCAAAAAGGAGAAAACCCTGTAAGTTTTTATCCTACAGAGCTTTACAAAACGAGGCCGAAGGGACTCGAACCCTCAACCTTCGGATCGACAGTCCGATGCTCTATCCAATTGAGCTACGGCCCCGAGTTTTTCTAAGTTGTTGTATATTAACAGTTTTGTGATCATGCGTCAAGTCCTTTTGTAGCAAAAATGCCAGATTGACTCGGCTATCCAAGAAACCCTAAAAGCACGGGAACCGGCCCCGAATACCGAACGTTTCCATGGTTCATGCGAACTACGTATCCCGATAACAAAAATTAGTTGAGAGAATTGCCTTGGCGATGTATTCTGATAAACCAGTCCGCTGTATAAAAGGCGTTGGTGTTAATTAGTTGAGACTCCATGAGGAGAAAAGTAAAAGGATGGCAAAAGAATGGACAACAGAAGAGATTATGGCCGCGACGGGAGGTTACCAGAGTGCGTGTGTGCTCTTTGCAGCAGCGGATTTGGACATCTTTTCTATACTTGCCGCAAAACCAATGACCGCGCATGCTCTCGCCGCCAAACTTGGCACTGACCATAGAGCAACAGTGATTGTCCTGGATGCGCTCGCGGCGATGGAGCTTCTGACCAAACGGAGTGCCAAATACGACGTACCCCGAACAGTTGCGGAGTTGCTCACGGAAAAAGGTGCTAAATGTGTTCTGCCAATGGTTCGACATCGGGCCAATTGCCTTCGTCGCTGGGTCCATCTGCCCCAGGTAACAGAGTGTGGAAAACCTGCAGAAGATTTACTGAGTATTCGCGGCGAGGCTGCCGACCAAGCCGCCTTCATCGGCGCCATGAAAAACTTCTCCAGTTCCATAGCGGCTGAAATCGTTAGCGAGTTGCACCAACTGAGTTTTCGCCATTTGCTTGACATCGGAGGTGCTTCCGGCACTTGGACAATTGCCTTTCTTCAAGCAGCTCCCGAAGCTAACGCAACTTTATTTGACCTGCCGGACGTTATTCCGATGGCCAGGAAATCTATTGCCCAAGCGGGGCTAAGTGACCGGGTTACATTTGTGAAAGGTGACTTTTACACAGATGATCTACCAGCAGGTTCGGATTTAGTCTGGCTTAGTGCAATCGCTCATCAGAACTCTCGCGAGCAGAACCGGGCCTTGTTTGCCAAAATCTATGGGGCATTGGAAGAGGAAGGTGTTCTCGTGCTGCGTGACGTGATAATGGATCAATCTCGAACACAACCCAAAACCGGAGCAATGTTCGCGGTCAATATGCTCGTTGCCACGGAAGGCGGTGGGACATACACATTCGAGGAATTTCACTCGGACCTTATGGACACAGGTTTCACGGATGTAACTTTGTTACGCCAGGATGAGTTCATGAATTCCTTAATCCGCGCCACCAAGTTGTTATAGCAACCGGGCTGGCTCATTGGAGTTTAACCAAGCCGTTGAGCGCAAGGGAGGAGCCATCGTCAAACGGATAGATCCTGCCCGCCTGCAACAACCGACAAGAGCGCACAAAACTTACTCATCTGGCGCCCACCTGATTCTCTACCAGCGCCATAGCATTAATGTCCAATATCACTGGAAGATCGATGATTTTGTGGAAATCGCCTGCGGACTGTATTATTAGCACAGTAACGGCCGGAAATACTCGCATTGCATCGCTAAAATGTGTATAATGATTCTCGGTTCTTATAATAGGCTTGAGTATGTGGGTGGGCATGATTCCTGGAAGTGGAATGGAAGGCCTCCAACGTTGAACGGCGAATGCTGTTAGCTTTTCAGACCGAGGTGGCAAGAAGTTGCGGCCAACGTATTTTGCTGGTAAGTGAGTTGATGCGGTTCATTTGATATCGAGGAATAACTATGGTGGAATTGCCCATAATAGAAAGGAGCATTTTTTTCGGCGCCTTAATACTTTATCTGGCCTCGGCTGCAGTAGGGGTCCGCCAGTTATCAAGGGGACAAGACAAATATAAACGTTTTTTGATATCGTTGATAGCACTTGCAGTATCCCTCGAGTCTGTGATTCTGGTCTTCAGAGCAGTAGCGATCCAGGCTTTCCCGCTGACAGGTCTGTTTGAGTCGATGATAGTCCTGACTGTTGTTTTTGGTTTAACTTTTCTTTTTGTCAGTTTGGCCATCAGGCAGGTGTGGTTTGGATCGGTAATGGCCTGGATAATTTTTGCAATGGCACTGCTGTCTGCGGTGGTTGCCAGGCCTGCTGCCCAGCTGCAGACAGCGGCTCGCACGCCGTGGATCGTTGCCCATGGCTTGGCCATGGTATTGGCGGGAGCGATGATAGCCTTTGCCGCAGGAACGGCGGCTTTGTTCCTGTTAGGCAGGTGGAAACTTAAGCAAAGGCAGATTAGAAAACTAATCGGCAAGGTACCGAACATCGAGAAGCTTGAGCGTATGAATTTGTTTGGCTTAAAGGCGTGTCTTGTGCTGATGACGTTCGGCCTGGTAAGTGGGATTGGGTTAGCTGCGGTAAAATCGGCTGTTCTTGGGATAAGTGGCATTGACTGGTTAACGGACCCCAAGATAGTCCTTATCGCCACAGCCTGGATACTGTTGGCAACAGTACTTGTGTTGCGGCGCATAGTTGCGTTAAGGAGCAAGATGACAGCGTATATTACGGTGGCGATCTTTCTTTTGATATTGTTTGCACTTGTCGGTACGACCGTTTTCTGCGGGACAAAACACGATTTTAGCACCAGTGAGGTAAGCAGAGTTGAAGGAAGGAATAACTTTAGGAAATGGAAATATTACTTGTCGGACTGAACCATAAAACCGCTTCGGTGGATACTCGTGAGCGTCTGTCTTTTGATGAAGAGACAACAGTTGACGCTCTCGGGCGGCTTAAGGGACGGTACCCCGAGGGAGAGTTTGTGCTGCTGTCGACGTGCAACCGGGTCGAGTTGTATTGTGCCGCCGGACAATCGGCTGGTCCTACGGCGGAGGATTTGGCCGGGTTTCTATCAGATTTTCAACGTGTTGCTTTTGAAGATTTTCAAGATTCTTTGTACATATCTCACAACGAAGATTCCGTGCGGCACTTGCTGACGGTTACTTCAAGTCTGGACAGTATGGTGGTGGGTGAGCCACAGATAACCGCTCAGGTTAAGGAAAGTTACCGGCTTGCCTGTA
>JGI10211J14876_10000513_pt1 | contig 16650 bp, 23 predicted proteins | sample Etolagsediment_FD_14876 | JGI IMG/M metagenome (IMG submission 14876)
AAATAACTCTTTTTTTGTCTATATATCCTTCTCTCATTGCCCATCGCAGGAATTTTAAGAATCCTTTGAAGAAAGTAGGATGAAGATATCCTCTATGGATAAGTAATTCATATAATTCATGTGCTGAATAATGCTGCTCTTTTAATAAAAGATTAACTTCCTCAATGAGAGCAGTATACGCATGATACATCGCGCTTTCTAATGATGATCTTTTGTCAAGTTTTGGCGGATTAACAAACATTGCGGTTTGCATATATATCACCTCTTAATTCATTTTTTAATTTGATCATGCTTTTATCAAATACCTCATCAGGCGCGATTTCATTATTTTGCGCTTTTTTCAATAACTCTGGAGAATTCTTTAACACATAAAACCATTTTAGAGCAGTCATTGCTTTAATTTTTCTTTTTTTAAGCGCTTTAGAAATTAGATCGGCTCTTTTAGGTAAATCTACATTCTTTCTATAATAACTCTTTTCAACAAATCTGCGCAAGCAGATTCTTATTTCTTCATCAGTCCATTCTCCTTCAATTTCATTTCTAAATAATTCTATTTTTACAAGAATATGATATAATCTTTTAGATACCAAATTATATTCATATTTATTTTTAATTTTATTTGTTATTTCTTCAGGAATTGTATATTCGCATATCTGTTTTAATGAACAAGAAGGGCACTCTGATTTTAAAGATTGTATTGGCTTTATCTTTTCAAAAGTCGAATAATACCAGTGATGGCAAGTTGAAGGCGCCAAATCAAGTTCTTTTAGAATTTTTGCTAAGTTCTGTTCGTCTTTAGTAAATGCAAATATGCACTCATATTTTTTTCTTAGTGTTTGAAATGTTAATCTAGTTAATATTTTATATATTCTGACTTCACAGCCAATTCCTAATCTTTCAGTTATTAATTTATTCAACAATTGCCTTTTCTCAAGATTGCTCATTTTCCTAAATTTTGCATAATAATACAATATTTCAGTTTCCATTTACATCACCTCAACCAATTTAACGATATCTTGCAATATCTCTTTGTCTAACTTTTCTTTTGCAGGATCGGACTTTTGTCTAACATTAAAAGATCGTCTTACAATTTCATTCTGAGATATCCTATTTTCTTGTCCTAATTCGCGGACCTCTTTTGGCACTTTCAGAAGCAAAAACCATCTGTAGGCGCTTCTGGGACTAACCTCATTGCTTTTCAGAAGCTGATCCAAAACCAGCTCTTTCTGGGAAAACTTTAACATGCCAAATTTATTCAATTTGCACATCCCTTTACGGCTTATACGCCCAAGCATCTTTTTGATGACTGCCTCATCAGAAATTCCTACCGCTTCAGAACACAGCTGTTTGACCCATTCGACTTTGTCAAACATAGTCATATTATGCCGAAGATATTTTTTCATTTCCATACCTCCGGTAAGAGACATTATATATCTTAAATTATATCGGATTTTTGTAGGACAAATTTAACAGAAAGAAGAATCACCATGGCGCAACTTCACGTTATTGCCATGATACTGAGAATTGATAGTTTGTTTTTAAAGGTTTCGGAAGAATATTCTTAAACTATTGCTTTTAAGCCTTAAAAGGAGCTTAGCAAAATTATTTAAGTATCCAGATTTATTGCATTCTTATGAAAAAGAGAAATCTTAGAATATTTACTTTTTCTAATTCATTGATAGCTCTTGCTTTTGGATTATTTGGGCCTTTTTACTTGATTTTCATTAACAAAATCGGGGGCAGTATCGAGAATTTTGGCATTGCTGTTGGCCTGGTTGTTTTATCCGGCGCAGTAACTTCTTGGATTGTTGGACGTTATTCTGATAGATTTGGCAGAAAACCTTTTCTGATTTTTGGAGGGTATGCTTCTGCTTTAATTGTTTTTATGTATACGATTATAGGTTCTTTATGGCAGTTATATTTATTACAAATCTGCAGTGGTTTGATTGCTGCTCTTTTTGAAACATCTGAAGCNGCCTTTTTAGGNGACATGACTGAGAAAGAAAAAAGAGGTGCAGATATCGGAAAATATGATGCATTGGTTGGAATATCCGAAGCAATCGCTATTTTTGCAGGCGGTTTTCTAATCGGCCAGTTTGGCTTTGAAATAGTATTCTACATAGTTGCAGTAATTTTCATAATTTCAACTACAGTTATGTTTAAGTTGAAAGAATAAATATAATTATGCTCCCCGCTCAAATAAATTTTTTATTCATTTCTTAAGTCTAATCCTACTTTGCGTAATTGTTTTCTTATCTCTCTTATTGTGGTTGCACCGCAATTTCTTAATTTATATAAGTCCTTTTCAGTAAGTGTACTTAGTTGTCCAAGTGTTTTAATTTCTATTTTTTCAAGTGTTTTTCGTGCTCTTACTGAGAATTCGCAATCATCAACCAAAATATTATTTATGGATGTAGAAACAAGAGGCACCTTAAATAGATGCTTTGGTTGCTTTAATTCTAAATCAAATTTAGCAAGTAATTCCTTTGCTTCTTTAACACGTTTTTCTCCTAAATTTTTGATTCTAAGAAGTTCTTCTTCAGTTTTTTCAGATAATTCTTTTAGAGTTTTGATCATGCCTCTTCTTAATACTGCTCGCAAACTATAGGGCATTGCTAAATCTTCTAAAGGAGTAGTATATCCACTATACTCTTGAAATACGTCTCTTAGGCCGCGCATGATTTGTTTGTAAGCTTCACCATTGCCCAAAATAGGTTTAACTACTTTTAAGCCATAATCGCCAATAAATAAATTGAACACCAATCTTTGATAAGAATTAAAATTGTCTGATGAGTTTAATCTTGTGAGTCTTTTGGCTATTTCTTTAATAGTTTTTGTTTCAAGTTCGTTTATTTCTTCTTCCTCAATTCCAAGAGCATCTTTGACTTCGTCATCAGTGCATTGTTTGCCTTCAATAAGACCATATTTTATGAGAATAAGGTTTTTTTCTTTATCAGGCAATTCAGCAATTGCTTGTGTTAATTTAGCTTCTCCGCGTATTTTTGATTGTGTTAAGTTAGATTCTCCATATATTTTTAATAAAAGATTTCCAATACCTTGACTGTTGAATTCTTTTTTAGCAGGTCCAGATTGCCTTGCGCGAATAGCACTTTTAAATCCTGTTACAAGTGCGTTGGAGATATCAGAATCTCCATAAAAAAACTTAACAACACCAATTTCAAATAATATTGCTTTATCTTGAATTTCTGGATCTTCTAGTAATTCATCAAGGCATACTGAAAGAAAATAAGCTCTTTCTATTTTCCGGATAGCTCTATTTTTGAGTTGCTTGGCTCTTTCAGGTGATACAGATATCTTTTCTCCAAGCCCTTCCAGGGTGCATGTTTTGCCATCTTTAAGGCCATACCTGCTTTCAACAAGAAGTCTTTCTCTATCAGGCAAGTTTTCTAAAGCGTTTTCGAGAAAATCCTGTTTATACAAAGCAGATAACAGATCCCCCAGAGATTCCCTTTTGTATTCCATTTTCGTTAAAATATAAAAGCAATAATCATTTTTAAAGCTTTGGCAGAATCAATTCATTTCAGCAAGATATTTTTTTATGAGTTCTTCAGATTTCCTTGTTATTTCTTCAAACCTTTCTTCAAGATTTGCTTGTTTACTCATGTCTACACTAAAATCCCCAATAGGTTTGTATCCTTTCCTGCCCTTTTTTCCAATAAATGGATAATATATTCTAATATTATTGGCATCCATAGGCCGCATTAGATAATCGTCAAAATTTGAATTGTTCATGTACTACTAGTATATTAGCTAATGTTTTTAAAACTTCACTTCAAAATCCTACTTCTTATAGTGCTTTAACAATCGAAAACCTTCCGGAAAATTCTAAGCAAAACATATAAAGAGCAATTTCTGTAATATTCAAATGCAAAAAGATTATTTAGAGAATTTAAAGAAAAAGCTTCACTCTTATAAAGAAGAAAATATAGAGTTTAACGAACCTCATTTTTCACAGCAATTGGATCTTAGGGAAGGCAGCAAGAAAGAAGTCATAAAAAATCTCCTTAACCCTGAAAAACTAGTGCACGCGTATCAAGAAAAAGGAAAATACGGCGATATTATCCACTGCCTGCATTTCAAGATAAGCAACACAAGAACAATGCGCCTGCCTGTGATATTCCACCAGAAAAGCTTATATATCATCACGTATATAATGAGATACAGGCCCTGGCAAAGCATGATTAAGAGGAGGCAAAGATGAAACACCTGAGCTATGATAAAAAACAGGATATTTTAGCTATTCATAAGGGCTTTACTCAAGACGAAAAATTCAAGGGCAATATTGATGCAGGACAGTTAATTCTTGATATTTCAACTAAGGGGAAAATCAGAGGCATAGAAATACTTGATGCTACTGAGTTTTTCAAGGATTTCAAAATAAATAAGGATATTCTTGAAAATTTAATAGATGCTAAATTTAATGCTAAAATAAATCCAAATGGGATAATCCTGGGAATTACTTTTTTGGCAAAAGAACAAGAAATTCCTGCAAAAGTGGCTGTTCCATTGCCTATACAATTAAAATGTTAATCATGTTATTGAGCGAAAAATCACTAGCCAAGGACTGGCTAAGCAAAGAAGATAAAGAAGTTTGGAAGGATTTATGAAAAAATACCTGTTAGTAGCCTGCAAAGAATATAAAAAGAAAAAATCTAACTAAAACCAAAAGTTTTATATATTGGCTATATCATAATTAAATTAGTTAATGGTTTTTAGTAAAGGAGGTGGCTCTGGCTTTCAGAGCATGTGAATCTCCTAACTAATTTTTTAATTAGAATCTATAAAATTAGTTAAAAATTTAGGCAAACAGGTTGTTATGTTCTCTCATTGGAAAAATATGGCAGTTGAAATGAAAAAATTAGGAGATTTATTTATTAATTTTCAGAACTTAGAAGATTCTCAACTAGATAAATTTACTCATATTTTTCAAAAAAGATGACTCGAATCAAAATAGTCTAGCAATCCTTAAAAACTTCACAGATGAAAAACTCACTCACAATAATAAACGCTAATTGACAGGGGATTGTATTCATTAACATCCCTTATCGAAACAGGATAATCTGTTCTAAGAAACAAGTCTAATGGAAAGCCGTCCTCAAATTCTCCTGTTTTTTGGGCAATATCTTTCTCAGTAAGGCGTCCCAACAAAACACCCCGGGATAATTTAAAGTCATCAGGCAATTCATGAGTTGAAACTCCCTCCACTATCTTATCAGGGCGCATTGCCAATCTTTTGTAATAAACCTGGGGAATCCACTTGTCATCCCTGAATTTTACAGGAGGGACTATTCTTGCATAACCCATCCTGCTTGGCAGGGATTCAATAATTCCTTTAGGAGGCCTGTAAAACCTGCCTCTTTCAAAAAAATCATTTGGAAATTTCATAAATTCTAAAGGCTCAAAATCAATCATCTCAACTGAAAAAGTGGCCGGGATTTCCTCACCCAAGTATCTTCTGCAGAACACTTTAAATTTGTTCAGCCATTCTGCTCCGTATTCATCTGAATTAAGCAAAGGCGCTAAATCAGTTTTTTGTTCAGCAAAATCCAGCTCAGTCTCAAACAGCACAAAATCAAGAAATTCTGCTTTTTCTAATTCTTTTGGGTCAATCACTCTGCCAGTCTCGATTTTCCCTTCATTAATCAATTTTATCAATCCTGCAGGATTATTTATTTTCTTTCCTTCTTTATGTATGAGCGCAGGCTTATATCCTCTGACAGTTCCTGTAGCAGGATATTTGAAAAATTCTCTTTCTAAAAACTTAAGTTTTAGTTTTGGCATGCATATTCTAAATTCAAAATAACTTATAAAGCTAATGAAGTATAATAATTCAAATTAACCTAATCATCACACAGAAACATTTATAAAGCAGTTAGTCTATTTTCCCTTATATTATAGTTAAAAAGAGGCAGCGCGAAACGCGTTTCGCTGGTCTCTTTTTGCAAGCAAAAAGAGGTGTAAATCATGAACAAAAAAGCAGCTTTACAGCTTTCTATAAATGCTATTGTTATCTTGATTCTTGCCATCACCATCTTAGGTCTTGGCTTAGGTTTCATAAAGTCCCAGTTTGGGGCATTGACAGAACAGTTTGGTGCTGTTAGTGCTGAAATCAAGTCTTCCTTGATTGAGAAAATAAGGGAATCAGGAGAACTGTTGGTATTCAATAGGGCTGAAATCAGTGCAAAAGTAGGAAAGCCTGAGGAGTTCTATATAGGCGTCAAGAATACTGTGCCTAAGGCAGAAGGCTCTGTGTGTTTCAGGCTGGGTGTCAAGTGCATCCGCGCATTGAATCCAGACAATACCTGCCCTGGAGGCGGTCCTGGATTGGTTGGCGGAATGAATGTTGAAGGAATCAGGCCGGATACTGCATGGTTCAGCATGTTTGACCAGGTTGACATAAAGCCTGGAGACGTCGGTGTCTTTCCGATCAAGCTGCAGATTGCATCTGCTATCCCAGACACTTACCTGATGGAATTCAATGTATTCAAGGACGGCGATAATGCTGACTGTGAGATGGCTGCATGGGGCGCTGAAAGCTCAATATACCAGTCAAAACAATTTTTTATCAAAGTGACATAAGGTGATAAAATGGCTAAAGTAAAAAGAAGGCTTACTGAGCGCGAAGAATTTGAAGTCATGAAGATGGTCCTGGACAAGTTCCTATGGATAGGCATGATCATTCTTGGCGTGGGATTATATCTATCGATAACAGACTCTTTTAGGTCAGGGATATGGTATATTGTCGCAGGAGCAATAGTGCTTGTGTTGTTTGCCTGGTTCATCATCAAGGAATTTGAGTTTATCAGATGAAAGCAAAGTATTTTTTCTTGTTTTTCTTGATTGCACTTTTGATTACTTTCGGCTGCAAGAAAGCAGAGTGTGAGAGCAGTGCAGACTGCGTCAAGCCGCATTTTGCAGGAACATGCATCAATGGAATATGTGCGTATGATCCTATTCCTAATGAGTGCGGAAACCTGAAATGTGAATCTGGAGAGACTAAGTGCTCTTGTCCAGAAGATTGCGGTATCTGTGCAGGAACTTCGGGCCCTTTTGAGCTCATATGCCTTCAGGACAAGTGTGTTGAGGTCATTCCTGCCAGCATGATAGAGCCTGCATTATCTACTCAAGAGCTTTCTGCAGGCGGAGACAAGCTCAGGGTTACCACCACTTTCAACCAGCCGTTTAATTTGCGTATGGATTTGTTTAATGTCAAGATTTCCCTGACAAGCGCTTCTCCTAATAATGCTGACAGGAAAATCAGCAAATTGACATTGATTGGGACAACTAAAGACAAGCAGGTTGTTCCGTTATCTGAACTGGATCTTAACAGGCCTTTGTGGCCTGGTTCTGAAGTAGATGCAGAATTGATTCTTGCGCTTCCTTTTTCAATGGCATCTGGCACATTGACAAGCATTGAACTGCAGGTAACGTATGATTATCTCACTGGAACAACGACCAAGATTCCTAAAAGCATTGTCTTGAGGAACAAGTATCCGCGGATTACTTTTGATTGGGTCATGCCTTCTACACCATACCCCTGCCCTGAGAGCTGTGATGATAATAATCCAGGGACAGCTGATGTCTGCGACGCTTCAACAAATTTCTTTTGCAAGCACATTCCTGTTCCAGGGGCATGCGGCAATTACATTTGCGAGGCTAATGAGAATCCCTGCACATGCCCTTCTGACTGCGGCCCGTGCCTTGGCGACACGACTTATACATTTTATGGCTGCTCAATGAATAAATGCATTGCCCAGCTGAAGCCTGGAATCTCTCAGGCCCAGCAGTCATTGTTTGATGACATGAAGATGTCAAAGTTCCATTTGCAGAACAATTATGAATTCTTGAATCCATTGGATGTTTCCAAGGACAAGCTCAAGCTTTCATTCAGCCTGTATAACAAACAGCCTGGTGTGAGTGATTTCAAGATAGAGACCATAAGATTATTTGAGGGCATTAATGAGATTGCTGCTGCAACACCTAATCTTGCCCTGCCTGAAATTGACAGCACAGGAAATGTTGAATTAAGTGTTCCTTTGCAGTCAATGCCTGAGATGACAAAGACTCTTGCATTGAAGATCTGGTATGAATATAAGGAAGGCGATGCAACCAAAAAGGCAAGCTACACAAAGTCTCTTGGCAAAGTTACCTTGTTGAGCCCTGGTCTGGAAAAATGAACAATAAAAAAGGTTTTGAGCTTTCTGCAACAGTCATTGTCCTGCTGATAATCACAATAATAATTTTCACCAGTTCACTATTCTTTGTCAAGAAATTCTTCACAGAAGCAGAGGAGTTGAAGACAGAGATTGAGCGCTCTACCCAGGAGCAGATCGAGTCATTGCTTCGCTCTGGGAATGTTGTTGCGATTCCATTGAACAAGAAGACAATCAAGAGAGGCAATGATGAGATATTCGGCCTGGGAATCAGGAATGTTGGTGCTGACAAGAAATTTTGGGTGAGCACAAGCTTCTACAAGGCTTTTGGCATAGACGGCAAGACACCTATTCCTGCAAACAAGTGGTATATTGATGAGAACTGGCTCTTATATTTTGAAGGGCCTTACAATCTGAGGTCTAATGAGCTGAAATTAGTGCCTGTTTCCATCAAGGTCGGCAATGCTGCTGACTATAACGTGCCTACACAGGCAGGAACATATGTCTTTAATGTCTGCGTGTTCACAGGAGATTCTTACATGGACTGTGACTTGGAGCAGTTCACGCAGAGCGGTGCTGGATTTCCTGAAGAATTATACAGCCAGAAAGCATATCAGATTTTAGTGGAAGTTCCTGCTTGAGAATTATTTAGTTTATTTCTTGCACATACTCTGCTGGAACACAGACAGTAGTTTTATAAGTAGTAATTAAAGAACCTGTTTCTTGATTTTTACTTATTTGTTCTTCTGTCATGGGAGATTCAACCACGACTGTCTTGTCATCTCCTTCGCGGTATAAAACAATCTCATCTTGTGCATATGAATTAATGCCGTCTATCGGCTTGCGTATTACACCGATTTTATATCCCCTGTCCATTTTTCTCTCCTTCATGACTTGCAAACAATGAACTGCACGCTCTAGATCTTCTTTTTTCACAAAGCCTGTGTGCTTGTTTGTCTTGTCTATTACAATATGTCCTATTAGCTCGCGGCTAGAGTTCTCAACAAGAGTCACTAATCCATCATTTCTTGTCAAAAGCCAGCTATCAAAAGAATTCCTTGGTGCATTATCAAACCCATCAGTCATTTTATCCCCCCAAAATAAATATTAAAAATAAAAAAAAGCTTTATTCAAGCTTCTTGTCTATTACTTTCTTGAAGTTGTTAAAAGGCTGTGCTCCGACAACCAACTCGTCTTCAATCAAGACGCTTGGCGTGCCTTTTACACCGACTTTCTGTCCTTCTGCCATGCTTAGCTTGACTTTTTCAGCGTATTTGTGCGTGTCTAGGCATGAATTGAAGTCATCCATGTCAAGCTCAAGCTCTTCTGCCCAGGTTTTCATCTGTTCTTCATTGATGTCTGGCTGGTTCTCAAACATTATGTCATGGTATTCCCAGAATTTGCCCTGGTCATGAGCGCATTCAGATGCTTCTGCAGCAAGCTGCGCATGTGAATGAAATCCTAATGGAAAGTGCTTGTAATAGAACTTTGCTTTTCCTGTGTCAATGTATTCTTCTTTTATCTCTAGCCAGGCCTGCTGCTCAAATCGTGAACAGAAAGGGCACTGGAAGTCATCGTATATGACCATTGTTATTTCAGCATTTTCATCGCCAATGAATGGAACGCCTTCAAGGTCAATATCATCAACAGTCAATTTCACTGCTGGTTCTGCTGGCTCTGCAGGTTTTGCTGCTGGCTCTGCTGGTGCAGCTCCTGTTGGAGTGCCTCCGATTCCAAAACCATGTGTAAATATGCTCACTAGCAATAGAACGAACAATATGCCAGATAGCCCCTGCCATAATGTAATTTTGCTTATCTTTATTTCCCCGTTGCTCATTATGTACTCACCCCATATATTTTAGTGGATTATAGAAAATGGTGCTTGTTTATAAAGGTTATGAAATTGCAAGGCAATTTTATACCCTCAAAAAATTCTCTGATTTTTTGTTGATTATGTATTATTTAGCCGCCACCCTACATAGCTTGCCATGTAAAAAAAGTATATCTCCCAGCCGTAGTCACTTACATCATGCCCTTCGCTTATTACATCGGACAAGAGAAGTATATCCATATCATCTTCTATTTCTTCAATTTTGGCTCTTAAGGCGCGGGCCAGACCATTCATCATTGCTTCTTCCTGAAAAATAGGCTTGTGCGGTGTTATTATCTCTTTGTCATACTTGTCAAAGTGCCTCTCATAATAGACCGGTCCGCTGCACACATATTCCAGGTCTACTTTTTGATCAAATGTCCTCGGATGCTTTAGATCCTTGAACCAGTTATGAACTCCTTTCTTCTTCTGGTCCCATACTAGCTTGACTTCTCTAAATAATCCTGTTTCCTTGTCTTCTCTAGTAAGAATTACGTCCTCCCAATCCACCATGAGAATGCATAAGATTATCTTTTATTTAAGCCTTTTGTTAGCTCTTTTAAGGCTTTTTCTGGATTCTTTGCTTTTGCCACTGCAGATGCAACAAGGACTCCTTTTGCTCCTAATTGCAATGCTCTTTTTACGTCTTTTTTAGTGCGTATTCCTGCTCCGCACAATACTTTTGTCTTCACTGCATTGACTGTATCTTTTATCAACTCAGGCCTTGCTTGAGAAATAGATATCTTTCCTCCGATTAGTTCTTTTGGCTCTACTGCTATATAATTAGGCTTCATCTTGTCTATCTCTTTTGCTCTTTTTGTGTTTGTGCAGCACACTATTGTCTTCAGTCCTGCTTTTTTTGCCAGTTTAATCCTTCTTTTTATGATTTTATTAGAAATCGGATGGTCAGAATGATTCAATAATGTGCCTTTTGCTTTGTAAGACACTTTGTCTTTTATATATTGATAATAAACAGGCGTCTTTATTGCTTTGGAAACATCAGGAACATCTTCAGGCAGCACTGCAACAATTGCCTTATGTTTTTCACATACTTTCGCCAGCTTTATGGCCGCCTTGCCTTGCTTGTACTTCTTGAAATTGATGATTAGCATATATTTACGTTAAACATTCAGCTTTAAATATTTTGCCTTTTGAAAGAATTTATTCCTTTTTTCCCAGGTCTATGCTGTCACCATAATACAATGCCAGATTATCGTCCCGGTCATCATATCTAATCAACACTGTTAAGAAAGGATAATTAAGTTCTAATCCTTCGGGGCTTGAAGTGATTCGTGTTGGTTTTTGCATTGCTTCCATCAAAGATAGCTGATTTAAGTATAATTTGTTTTTAGTGGGGCTTATCTTTAATATGGGGATACACGATCCATGATTAAAAGGGTCATACACTACTCTCATTTCATCAGGGTTCCTTATTTCTGCACCGTTATGGATCATAAAGATACTTGGCGGCCATTCTTTTATAGCGTTTCCAAGCCCTGTGATATCCAGTAGATGCGAAACAAACCGCGAACAGGAATTCTCAACATAATCTCCTGCGTGCATGATTGTTTTTTTGTCAATATAATCGTGAAGCACTGTAAACTCCTCATATCTTGCTTGGTCGTCTTTGAGATGCGTTTTAAAATGTATTTTCTTCTTTTCAGAACAATGTGATTGTTTTGCGCCAAATGGTGTGCCTTCAACAAAAATCGTGGCAAAATCATATTTTAGTATTCTGCCGTCCGGAGATCTTTCTGTTTCCCAGGGCACGATTTTTCTTGCAGATTCTAATGTTTCTGTGTCAATCACCAGGTCATGGATTGTTTTCTTGACGTGTATATGAAGAATATCAGAGTGTTCTGGGAACGGTGTGAATTCCAGCATGTATTCCAGCGGGCCTTTTTCAGCAGTGGAACGCAAGGCATCACTTAATCCAGAAAGATATAGATATTCACCTGCATGCAGGCCATAAGAGAATACTGTGCCTTCATCTTTTTCTATGGTTTTATAAGTCCTGCTCCATTCGCCATTTGGGCGCCGCACAGAAGTTATAAGCAGCGTGCCATTTTTACTAAATTTGCCTCTGCCCAATATCGTAGAAAGCTTAATTTTTGTTTTAGGCTGATTATCTGTAAAACGAAGTAAAGGTTCGTTCATTTTCCCACCAAAGCAGAACAGCATACCTTACTTTAAAAAGCTTTTGAGAAGAATGCCTGCATTGATGTTTTTTGAAAGTTTTAAATACTACTTCTTTCTTCACATCTTTATGAAAAAGGAATTAGCAGTAATTATCCTATTTGCTTTAGTTATAATTATCTGGAGTCCGCAGTTCACTTATGATCCTGACTTGTCTATCTGGCCTGATTTTGTCCTTAAAGCAGTTGGTTCTGATAAAGAACAGTATATAACTAACCTGACAAGTGAATTAAGCATAACAAAAGACCCTTGGGCTAAAGGAGACACTTTATTGGTTCTTGCAAGATTAGAAAATAACACCAAATATTACAAATCTGCGTGTGATAATTTCTTGAGATATTCTCCAAAGACAACAGAAGAAAAAGCTTTACTGTATGAAACATTGGCAAGCATTAATTGCAGAGGAAGAAAGATTCATTACTTGAGGCAGGCTGCGCAGTACTGGAAAAAATTAGATGTTAAATGGCGTGCAGATATTCTTGAAGCATTAGCAGATAATAAGAAACCAGAATTTCAGTTTGAGACATCTGTGCTTGAGTCTAAGCTTGACCTTTCAGATGCAAATGGGATAATAATCGGAAGCACAATGATTGAGATTGAAAACGGCGACACAATTGTCACGCAGACTGACCGGGTATTAAGAGACTGGCTTGGTGTGCAATTAAGGCAGTCTCCTTTCAAAGGCGAAATCCTAAAAGTGTTTTCAGAAAGATTAGGATATTCTGAGAGAGAGCTGCTTGCGCCAGTTGGCTGGCATGAAGGCGGAAGATTAAGGGATATCATGAAATATATTAATGTGAAACATGTTCCTGCTGTCGGTTCATTGGTTGCAAAACTAGGCAATAAATGGTATGCAAGCGATGAAAACGGCATTTTCCGGTTTGAGATACCTAAAGACAAGATTTCTTATCCTACTAACAGGTTTTTGGCAGAAGATTTGGCTGTGATTGTTGATTCCCATGGCATGAATCTGCTTGTTGAGCAAGCAGTCAGGCATGATGCAGATGCAGTGATTGCGTGCTGCGACCATCCAGACAAGATAAAGGCAGTGAAATATTTGTCTGACAAGGGAATCTCTGCAATCTGTTTTACTGACCTTGAATTATACCGTGCATTAGGGCACGATACAAAGGCAGTCGGCAGCGCTCCTTTTGAGTTCAGGGATGGAAAGGTTGTTTTTGGCAATACACCCGTAAAAATCTACCGCAATCAAAAGGTTGTGGCAGGTGATGCAGATGTTGGAAAAGTGTTTGCCATCTGGTATTACAAGACACCGCGGCTTTATTTTGAGGAAATCAATAAGACTTTTAACATTGATTTGCATTTTGCTGCTGTTGATGATTTCAGGCAGACAGGCAAGGTTTATGAAAAAGCCAGAAAGCTTGATGCAAACATTGTCGGCGCAAGAGTGTATGAAGCAGAAGATTACATTGAAGCAAAAGAATGGCTCAAAGAATCCCGCAATCACAAGCTTGTCTTGTTTCATTCAATCTCTTATCCTTACGGCCTTCTGATTTCCCAGGAGTTCAGGAACCAAATCAGTTTTGGTGATCCTAATGTTGTTGTTATTGATTGATATTATCGAAAAACTTATATAGCTATTTTCTAAAGGATTCAATAAAAGAGGCAATAATGAGTTATTTAATATTAGTAAGGCATGGAGAATCCAGGTGGAACTTGAATAACAAGTTCACTGGCTGGATTGATGTTCCTTTGAGTCCTAATGGAATAAAAGAAGCATTGTCTTGTGCAAAGAAATTAGAAGGGCTCACTTTAGATGTTGCATTCACTTCTAAACTTACAAGAGCTCAGGAAACTTTATTATTGATTCTTGCAAAGCAGAAATATACAGGTATTTTTTTGCACAAGAAGAAAAGATACCATCTTGCAAAGAAGTTTGAGAAGCATGAAATCCCTATTTATTCTGATGAAGCATTGAATGAAAGATATTATGGAAGATTACAGGGCATGAACAAGAATGCTGCAAGGAAAAAATGGGGAAAGCCGCAGGTCTTCAAGTGGAGAAGAAGCTGGGACCAGAATCCGCCAGGAGGAGAAGCACTGAAAGATGTCTACAAGAGAGTCATTCCTTATTTCAAGCAGAAAATAATGCCGGAATTGAAGAAAAATGATGTAATCATCTCTGCTCACGGCAACAGCTTACGGGCATTGATGAAATATTTAGACAAAATTCCTGATGATAAGATTCCTTTCTTGGAGATTCCTTTTGGAAAACCGATTATATATAAGCATACTAAAGGAAAATTAATAAAAGAGAAGCACAAGCATTCATTCAAGAGGCCGATACACTGGTAGAATCAATGTGCCAGAATTATTCCTATTGCAACTAATATTCCTGCCAATAATGCCAGCAAAGTGTATTTTTTCCCTTCTTCTTTTACTTCAGGCAATAAGTGTGTTGCTCCTACATAAATCAATGCACCTGCGGATAATGCCAATAAAGCTCCTAACGGCGCGCCGTGCAGTTTAGAGATAAAAGGATATGAAACAAGAGCGCCGAGTGGTGTTGAGATTGCTGCTGCAATAAAAGAATACCATACTGCCTTGTTTTTCTTAAAACCGCCTTTCAATAATAAAAGGTATGTTATTATTCCTTCTGGAAATTCGTGCAAGACCATGCCTATTGCTGCAAGTATTCCTGTGTATATGCTTACGCTAAAAGTAACAGAATAGATTATGCCGTCAATAAATGAATGAAATCCTATGCCAAGCATTGGAATTATTCCAAAAGCTCTTTGCCTTGTTTTTGCAGGCTCTCCGTGGCTATATCCTATCACTAAACCAAATATATGAAGAAGCAGAAATCCTGCAAGTAAATATATAGGGCCTTGGGTGTTCATCATGAAAGATTCTGGAACAAGATGCAGGAATGATACTGCTATAAGAACGCCTGATGCAAAGGCCATTACATATGCAATGTATTTTTTTCCTATTTTTGCATGCTTGTTTATGATGAATATGCCTAGAGAAGTTATCAAGCATGCTGCAATGCTTGCTATTGCTACTGCCCAAAATGTGTTTACCATTTTATATTTTTCCTAATATTCCGTCTATCTTCTCTTTAAGCGCTTCTTTTGGCATGGATCCCACTATCCTATCTGCTTCCTCGCCTTTGTTGAAGATTATCAGGCAGGGGATTCCTCGAACACCAAATTCTTGCGCAAAATCCTGGTTTTCTTCTATGTTCAGCTTTGCAAATTTTAATTTGCCTTCATAATCCTTGCTTGTTTCCTCAAATATTGGCGCAAGGTTCATGCAGGGGCCGCACCAAGAAGCCCAGAAATCTACGATTACTGGGATGTCTGAGTTCTTTACCTCTGCTTCAAAGTTTTCTTTTGTCAGTTCTAACATTTTTTGTCTCCCTCCGCTTTATCAGGTATTTTCTTTGATCTTTATCCAGGTCAGTGAATTCATCTGCAGCATCTTTTATCATTCTTGAGGCGCTTTTTCCAAAAGCAACCACTTCTACCCTGCACCCCATTGCTCTTCTCAGGTGCTGCACCAGCGGCTCAAAGTCTCCGTCTCCTGACACTATCACCACAGTGTCCAGTCTTGGGGCGAGTTCTATTGCATCCATTGCAATCCCTACGTCCCAGTCTCCTTTTTTTGCTCCGCCTGCAAATATCTGCAGTTCTTTTCCCTTGACTTCATATCCTATTTTTGTGAGGGCATCAAAGAACTTCTCTCTTGTAACTTCTTCTGATTTTATCACGTATGCAATTGCTCTCACCAATGTTCTTCCTTTTACAGCTGCATCAAGGACTGCCTTGAAATTCACTTTTGCATTATACATGAATTTTCCGCTGTAGAACATGTTTTGTACATCAACAAAAACACCCACTCTCTGGGCTTTTGGACTTCTTAGTTTAACTGCCATTTTCTATTTCACCTTTTTTACACAATATTCAAATCCGCAGTTCGTGCACCTGAAGCACCCTTTTTCCGGATCAAATTCAAGGGTCTGTTTCATGCATTTAGGGCACCTGCTTTTGGTCGGAGGTATTTCTACCTCTCTTTTTAAGTCAAAATCTTTTAGTTTTTTATCCATCTCTTTTTTCCAATCTTCAAAAACTTCGTCCATGAGAACTAGCTATAAAGTAGACTATAAAAATGTTTTTATTGCTGAAGAACTTCTTCAAGAACGAGCGTGACTTTCTTGCCGTTTGGATTTGCTTTCTGCACAGCTTCTTTGACCAAGGCTCTCAGGCCTTCAACAGTCTCATGAGAATATCTTCGGTCAAGCACGCCGTTTGGTCTTGTTTGATATGCTGCGCAGTTCCTTTCAGCAATGATTTGTGCTTCTCCCTCGCTGCCAGGATACAGTTCTTCTGTAAAGAACACTGCAACAGAGGGATTTTTTGGTATTCCTATTGCTTCGTGGTCTTCAGA